>Ga0222662_1001171_pt1 | contig 13783 bp, 17 predicted proteins | sample AntAcemetagen600_FD_179821 | JGI IMG/M metagenome (GOLD analysis project Ga0222662, IMG submission 179821) | Saline water microbial communities from Ace Lake, Antarctica - #600 | ecosystem: Environmental > Aquatic > Non-marine Saline and Alkaline > Saline | place: Antarctica: Ace Lake...
CAAGTGCTTTCATATGTGGTACTGTTTTAAGACTCCAAGTCCTCACACCAAATATTGCATTGCCTTCTGTAGCGAATCTACTTGTACCCCAACCTGATTCAATTCCTGCCATGGCAATAATAATGCTAGTGGGCACTCTGCTCATCCTGTCTGTGGTATAGTTTAAGTACTCCACACACTTGCCTGTCGCAACTAAAAATGTAGATTTGTCTTTGTATTCAAACTCTGGTTCTGTTAGTCCAAGCATCTTGACTTGATCCAATTCTTTTTTGTGCATCTCATCCTCTATCTTGTCCACCGTCCAAGTGTTAGGATAAAAGGTTCCACCTGTGAATGACCCAGTTATACTCATAACTATCAATATGACAGTGAGTGCTACCCATTTTATTGTACTGTTAGGTTTTCTAAAGTCTTGTTTTTTCATAATTCCTTTTATTTAATGATGCGTGTGGGCCGAGATTTTTATAAAATTAGACTATCTCTGGCACTAATAGGTGCTCTGGCACTGGGGAACTCGAGCCCACGTCCTCTGCATCATTAATTTATACAGCAACTTTTGTCGGTGCCGGTTCTTGTGTTGTTTGCTCTGCTTCGTACTTGGCTTTGTACTCTGCTTCTGCTGATCTCATCGCATTGTTCCAGTCTGCTTTTGACATACCTGTGAATCTAGTGATTATACCATCTGACATGATCTTGAATGATCCACACAACTTGTGTGAGCTGTCTTCTGCTATCTTGTGTACCACACCTGTGGCCTTACCATCTGCATTCTCTCTGCCCATGATGTACATATAGTTTCCTGACTTACCGTGCCATTTGTTGTTTGTCTGCGTGTCTTCTTGGCATCTTGATCTCATTTGATCTAGTACCAAACTTGCTTTTGCTGAACATTTATACATATTATTTTTCTCCTTTGTTACCACTATTATAACAGGTAATGGTAAACAGTCAACCTGGTAAAATACTAATAATAATGGAAAAAAAATAACCTGATATTAAATAAACTATTTGAGGCTAGCGAGTAGCCTTACTTCTTTTTCTGCCTTGATTCTTTTCTCTTCTTCTATTTCTTCTGCACTCGGAGGCATTCTAACTATTTCCACATTGGATTCTTTTATTTCTTCATCTAATGAATCTTTTGGTGCTTCGATGGGCATACCACAGTTGTCAAACCATCTGCCGTCTGCTGTTACTAAACAAGCACTATAAAAGTTAGTTTTCTCTCCTGACAGTGTCTCCATGGAGACCAGTCTTCTTTTTTTATGCAATTTACCCAAGTACTCCAAACCGTTTGCTTGTATCATCTTGCTGTCATACAGTGAACTATAAGCACGATCAATCCAGACATAATAATCTCCATTCTCGTCTTTGTGTTTTTTTGCTTTGTCGTACCTTGCTGGTAATTTTTTAATGGTGTCATCTAACCAATATCTATTTGTTGATAGTGGCTCTTGTTTTTCTGTAGGTCTAGGTTTAGCAGTTATGGCCTGGAGTTTATCTAGTAGTTCGTTTTTTCTATTCATTACAAATCCCTGTTAATTGTGTCACTACTTACAGATTCAAAACAATGCTTCGGCAAAAAGCCTTTTATGTGCATCGGGCCTAAAGGGCCTCTATATAGATTTAAAATGAAACATCATTTTAACCTGTAAGTAATTCTTCCCTTGGTGAGGTCGTATGGACTAATAGCCACCTCGACTTTGTCACCTTGTAAAATCTTTATTTTGTTCTTCTTAATTTTACCACTTGCATATGCGGTAACATCATGATTATTTTCTAATTTCACTCTATACATCTGACCCGGTAACACTTCTGTTACTGTGCCTGAATAATTAAGAACTTCTTCTTTTGCCACGTTTCTCTATTAATATTTGTTTAGGTGTTTTAGCACCTGGTGATAGTTTCATAATTCTGCAATTAAACAATTTTTTCTTCCCTTTATTAGTAATAATAACAGGTTGTCCGTAATCGTCAACCTCAATGCCTTTAATTTTTGTTTCAACATTACGAAATCTTCCAATACTTATTAGATCACCTATTTTTATTTCTATAGTGAACTTCTTCATACAAATATAGCATTAAATTTTTTGCTCATCAATTCAAACATCTTCTTGTCACGCTCTATTAGAATATATTTCCTATCTGTTTCATTGCAGGCCATTCCCGTGCTTCCTGATCCCGCGAAAGTGTCCAACACCATATCGCCTGGCTTGGTGCACAGTTCTATGAAGTATCTCAAGATTTCAACAGGCTTTTGTGTTGGATGTATTTTGTCTTTTGTCGAACCACCTGAATATGTCACCGTGTTGGGTATCACACAATGCACAATTTCGGCATCTCTTTTCTGCCTGTCTAACATCTTCTTTGATTCTTTTAGTGCATCTGCAAACACTGTTTCTAAAGTTTTATCTGTGTTGTCTCTGATCATTCTGTAGACTATCGAGGATATCTTGTCAGCACGGGCATAACGTTCTACCATTGTGCCTTCCACTGCCGACGAGTTAAAAGTTCTTTGTCCACCGGGTTTTATTCCCCATAGCACATACTCACAACCACTGACCGGATTTACATTCCTGTTGAACGGAACGGCGGCTGGCTTCTTCCAAGTGAATATCCTCTTGGGCTCAAAACCTGCGTCCTTCATTATCTTCCAAAGATAACTGATGTATTGATCTGATATGAAAACTGCGAATGCTCCGCCCTTACGCAGTTTAGAGAACCACACCTTGCTCCAGCTCTCCATCTGTTTAATGAATTCTTCGTGCGTGACGCTATCCCAGTTGGAATCGAAGTTCTCATCGAACTTCTGTGAGTGTATGGTGTTCTTGTTCTCCCCTGTCTTGGGATCTATCCAGTCTGGCTTCGCACCATCATTGGAAATATTGTAAGGTGGGTCAGTTAATAGCAAGTCGATAGAATTGTCTTCTATCCTATCTGCAACAACTGTACAATCACCATTAATCAAAGTCATAACGCTATTATAACAGAATTTGGTAGAAAGTCAATTAGAGCTTGAGGCTGAATCCTGGTAAATTGTTACCTGGTATGTGGCTAGGTGCGTGATATTGGAAATCCGCCTGTACATTCTTAATTGATTTTCTATTCAATCCAATAGTGCCATTGGGATTTATTGTTATCCACATAACTTCTGCATTACTACTCTGCATAATTTTTGATAAGAAGTTGCTGAATCTTTCTTTTTTTCCAACTTGCTTTGCATCCTTAAGGAAACTAGCGGCCAATATGTATACCATTATATTTCTACCTGCTATTTTTGATCCTTTGGCATCCCAAAAAGGTTTGCCTGCTTGTTTGGCTTTGGGTTTTTTATCTGTTTTGAACATATAGTAGGCGGCGTCTTGGGGTAGACCATTTGGACGATCCTTGTCTGCTATTTTATATCCACCTGCTATCGAGACTGGATATATTGTTTTTAAAAATTTTCCGTATTCTCTTTTGCCAAATTTGCCGGCATAATTTTCTATATCTAATATTGTGAATTTGTCTTTACCTATAAGTTTTGCCATTGCTTGGTGTTCGGGAGTGTTAGCAAAATGGCTACCGGCAACAATTTTATCCATATTGTTTCCTGGTGTATCAACAAAGGCTCTAAAAAACTTATTCACTTGATCTTCATCTTTGTTTAATTTTATTGCTTTGTTATTTTTAAGTTTGTCTAGATAAGGAAGTATTGCTTTGAAACTGGTTCCACTACCTGATGCAGATTTTATGCTTATTGGTTTGCCATCAATTTCGACATCTGCTAACATACTATTACCACTAGGAAATTTTATATTATCTTGGCCAGACATCAAAGGCCCGAGTATTTCACCAAAGTCAACACCCAGTTGCCTTAGATCATCTGGAGTGAATTGGCCTATTATATCTTGGTCCACTGCTTTTCGTTTTTTTGTAGCAGTGTCTATTAATTGTGTTAATAATTCTTGTGTGACTGGATCAGTTACCTTTGTTGGTATTATATTTTTTAAATGCATATACAGATCTTGTCTCGATAACATTTTATCAGCCAACCCCAAATTTGTTGGTGTAAACACTTTGATACCAACACTTGAACCTTTTTTAACTGCACTTGCTATATTAAATTCTCTACCAGCTAATTCAGGAAATTGTTTTTGTAGACTGTTTGGAAATGCCACATATATTTGATCAAACTTGCCACTAAGATCGTTTGGTCCTGGGATCAATTTAGTTTTTGCTCCTAGTGTTTGCAGTGTTTTTATTATCTTTTCACTAGGATCGGCTATACGTATGTGTCTTATGTTTTTTAGTCTGGAGGTCTTTGCTGTGGGATTTACTGTAAGACCTTTAGATTGTAATAATTTAATTAATGGAGCATATTCCATATTGCTTACTGCAACCTCCTCGTCCAGTTCTTTTTCAAACCACGGGTGTTTGTCTTCGTTTTTTATTCCAAATTTATGAATTAAATCACTGTAAAGTTTTTTATACACTGCTGAAGAAATTTTATTGTTTTTTAATTTTAAGTGTAGGTCTTTAACACCGTCAATAAATGACGGATAATGGTCCACAGATGGAAGTTTTAATACATTGTTGTCTTTTTTTGGAAACTGTATTATATCGCCTTCATTAAAAAACCAGGGTTTCATGCCAGTATTTATTAGTACTTGATTACTCCTAGCATACAAAAATGATCTTGTATGGTCCATGTTTCCGGGTCTATAACTTCGCCCCTCAGGTTTTTTATTTTTTTAGTAAATCCAGCCATCTTATATCTTTTAAAGGGGTATTCCCAGGTGGCATTCTGTTCCCATTCTCCTTGCAGGATGTGTTTGTCAGCATCTGCGATGGAACACAATGGCATATAAATGGCTTCCAGGGCAGATATATCTCCATCCAGATAAGCGGATATTATTCTGTTCTGGGGGATAGGGTGTTCTAGATGCTGTTTCTCTCCTATCATTTGTGTCACTGTGAAGTAGTGAGCATTGTTGGGTTTGCATCTATACTTCTGTGTGTCTCTCAAATATCTTTGTAGTATGTAGAAGTATTCAGACTTTATATCAGATGCTGTGCTGTCACTCAACAGACCTGCCTTGAAACCATCTAGAAATTCACAGCAGGATTCTATGCTGGGTTTGACTTTGGATTTAAAAGTGTACTTGGAACCAACTTTTGTGTCCAGTGCTTGATATCTATCCAACATCTATGCGTGAGCTGGTTGTTGCCAGTAAGGCACAAACTCTGGACAGACGTCACCTGTTATTATGCCCATTGATACCTTAGGTTCGTGTGGTGGATTGAATTGATCTTCATCTGGTGCTTGTAGCAGATATGTTTCTCGCATCAAGGTGCTCATGGCCACCGGTGCGTCCCAGGAAGTACCTCTTGTATGTTGCCATTGTTTCTTGGCGGCAGAGTGTATGCCTTGTGCATTTCTCCCACATACTTTTATTAGTGCAGAAAGTATTTTGTCAATCCAGTCCCGAGGCAAAAATTTAGTAGCACCATCTTCCTTTGCGAGTGCATAAATTTTAACGAGCCCAATGTATATGCCCTGATTGATCTCACCTCCGTTTTCTTCTCCGTAGTATTGTTTGATACCTAACAGAATTTTTTCTAATACGTCAGCATCTCCGGTCATTTCTAGACCTTTGTAGGCATAATCAAAATGTGAGAAGTAGTGAGCACTAGGTCCGCACTTGCCCGTGCTCTTCCTCACTCGTTTAGGTTCTAAATCTATTGAACATTTCTTAAACAGAGTGTCCACTGTATAAGCAGTCTTTACTCTAGGATTGTTCCTATCATTTTTGTGATTCACATCATTGTTCCAACGATGCAATAATCCTCTGTGTATTTCTTCTGTGCCTGCTCTTAATATTCCTGTATCATTTAAAATTTCAAATGCTACTGCATCAAAACTTTGATGAGAAGTTTCAACATACGTCATAGGAATCGCTAAAAATCCCAACACCGCTAGGGCCACTGCCGTGTGTTGTCCATCATAGAGATAATATTTGCCATCTCTTTTCACTGCTGAAGCAGGTCGTACCACTCTGGGATCAAACTTCTCGCATATCCTCAACACGTGAGAATCACGAAGGTCTCTCTGTACCGAATAATTGAAACAGACCACATCACTGATTTCAACAAGTTGCACACCCTGTGGCAACTGCATTTCTGGATTTTTCTGTAATTCTAAAAGCCTGTCTCTGGCTGTGGCTAGTCTTGTTTTGAAATTGGCTACTTCATCTTCACCGCTTTTGTAAAATTCTTCAACCACTTGGTTGAGTGTTTTTATTTTATCTTTTGACATTCTATATACTCTCTGTGTTATAGAGACTGTGATGCACCCAAAGGATACGCAGTCTTTGTTGTTTTTGTTGTTGCTTCAGATATAAACAAACTCCAAAGCAACAAGTTTTAATACTATGTTAACAGTAATACTAAATTTGTCAATTATGCAATAATTGAGCTTTTAGCAGGCTGTTTGATCGTAGACGTTGCGTTTATGTATTCATCAACTACTTTGACTCCTGTGGCACCCATTGTAATAATGTGTCCTTTTGAGATGTTGATGTCGTTGTCTTGATTCATTGTCGCGACGTAAGTACCAAATGCAAGACCTTGCGGTCCCATCATTATCACCAATGGTTTTACTATTGTTATATATTCTTGTAAATCTACAACAAATTTGGCAACAACTTCTTCACCCGAATCTAGTTTGATTGTTACTATAGTGTTTGGTTCTATGTTATGCATATTAAAATTATATGCTAAAATGTAGGAAATGTCAACTAGACTTCTCTTTGTCCTTCAATGTATAGGCATGAGTGTGCATCACTTTCTATGTGAAACCCAAATTCTTTGTAGGTTTTAATCATTGCTCTGGCTTTGATTTCGGCATTCACCATGCATTCTTTTTCTGTTGAATAGAGCTTGGGTCCAATTTCCTCAAACATGGTGCACGGGTTACCCAAGGCACATATCACTACTAGAACTTTCCACATATACTTTATTACCTCATTTTCTTTTTGCCAAGTAGGTCCCTCACTGTGTCCTTGCAGGCATCGTGCCAGTATATCCCAGACTCTCGTAGTTTCTCATTGGCAGTACGTAGTTTTTCCAACTTACGTTCTATTATTTTAAATTGTTTGATAGTTAGATTTCGATCCACGTGTTTCTCCAACTTGTTCAACACTGAATCAATTGCAGGGCAAGTGATATCAGGTACCTTGGGAGCCTTTTTACGGATCTTTGACCAATAAGCGGTCTTTGTCTTTGGTCGTTTCACAGTAATATTTAATTAATGAATAGCGGGATATGATATGCTAATATAAGTGCCCCTTTCTGTTGCAAGGCAGGGGCCGCCCCTGAGTTTATTGGGTATTACGCCGCTAATCTCAATTCAGATCCACCAACTGTGAAGTCAGCAAATCCTAATGCTTTTTTGTTTGCATTTATAAACTACCCGGTTAGGCCGGAATAATCACCAAGTTCTCGTAAAAATTTTAGCACTGGATCGATCCTATTTCCACCCCTCAAGTTGCACTGCTTAAATGGTGGAGTGGCCGGGTACTGCCCCCGGGTCTCTCAGAGTTATTATTTTTTAGTCAACAAACTTAATGCTATTTAAACATAGAAATGTGATATTGTCAATAAGCACCTGCACCACTCATCTGGATACCCACCTCCAATATCCAAAAGGTTGACGTTCTGTCAATCTTGTGCTAAATTAATAATATGCAGACAGAAAAAGTAAAAAACAAAAAACTTTCAATCAAGATCACGGACCTCAAAGAATTTGAAGAAGTAAAAGAAGGATTATCTTACAAGAAGATAATTAAAGGAGTGCAAGGTGCACTTCCAAAGGGAACTAGGGAGATCAGCGTTGAGTACACAAACCGTAAGGGACAACAGGTTGCCAGAATGCAAAAGGTTCCCATGGGAAGATATAAAAAATTAAGATAAGGTCAGAAGTCAAGTGAGTATAACAAGAAATCCGTTGATCAAATTGCTGGTAAGACTTAGAATGATGTACGCAGATGTGCGTGGACACCATGGTAAAAGATGGGACTACGAGCCGGGAGAGCACTACATGGGCATCAAGAAGAGCAATTACTGGAAGAGGAATCACAAAGTCAAATGAGCAAGGTGATGTGGACTATAATTGTCGTTTACACATCAATTTTCTTGTACGGTTGCGTCACACTCATATAGAATGGGCAAAATCACAAACAAATACTGGGTAGTAGAAGGCACACACAAAGACCCCAATGACCGGCACACAATAGATCACAGCACAGAAAAGCAGTATGGACCATACGAGAATGAGATACTAGCTAACAGCCAAGCAATGAATCTGATACAGAAGAACGTTGACGACTTCTATCACAGGGCTTGGGTTATATCTAAATAATATAGTAAAAAATATCAGTATTAACTGATTGTATCCATTTCGTTGTGTAGGTTTAATTCAGACTTTACAATTTCCCTATCAAAAGTATTCATATTGTCTAATAGGGCTTTTGAACGGGCATACACATCTTTGTTGTCTACTCTAATGCTTAATAATTCGCAGGCTTTATCAATTATTTGGTTCACTGTTTGTTTACTATCACTAATTTTTGTATTCAATCTTGTGTCTCTTAATGCTTTTAAAGCCACTGATTCTACATCAACATAATCAGTAACGTCGGGCAATCCTCGTAATCTTAGTACTGTGTTGACTATTTCCTCTTGTGAACTATCTGACTTTTGGTTATTGTATATGGGATTTACATATGATTGATTTTGTGCATATGTTTCAAAATAATCATGCCAGTTTTTATTTTGTGATAATCTACCCATTAACCCACGTATTTCTGTGTCGTCTGCCAGTGAAAGGTATACTTTATAGTCTGCCAAACTTTCATTGTATGATCTAAGGCTAGTGATGTTGGCATTCTCTAGTGATAGTTGTGTGACTATGCTGTCTCTGTCTGCAATCATTTGCGTCCTTCTCACGCTGAGTTGAGTTGACTGTAAAGTAGTATCAAGGTTAGTATGTGCTGTAGCCACCGCGGTGGCGAATGTGTCCAGTGTCTGTTGGAAGTCTGTTGAGTCTGCTACCACACTAGCAAGAAAGACTATCAAGTCATTGTATGCAGTTTCTAGTGCTGTTTCTTGTGTCAGATCAGCCCGATTGATAGTTGTTATCGATTCTTTCATTGTTGTGAATACAGGTTGTGTGCTGTCATCAGACCTTGTAAATTTAATATCAAGTATGCCCAAATGATCATCAACTGATCTGCTCTTAGCTGATGCCGGCATGCCATAAAGGTCTGGTATTGTTGTTTGTAGTGCTTGTACCAACTGCATTATCTCTATGAAACTACCTTGTGGGAAATCTTCAATACCTTCTGTTACTCCTAATATTGTTCCGTCTAGTATTGTTTTGGTGTGTCTAACTATATCACCAAAATATCTTCCTACATTTAGATATGATATATTGTTTATTGTGTCTTTAACATCATTTTTCTGCGAAGTTGTCAACACCAAGTTAGAGGCAATAGCTGTGTCAAGTTCAATAGACTTAATCACCCAACCTATTTTTAATTCATTAATTGAATTCTCCAGTGCTTGATTACTAAAGCTGGGGCTTGAATTTGTTAATGCTGTTAATCCTTTTTTGACTGACATTGTTAATCTCCGTTTGCGAATACGTTGTGTGAACCTCTCATCATGCTTCCAAAATCTGCGGAGTCACCTTTCCTCGCCACCGGCTTGCCCTCTGCGAACACTGTTTGTGATCCTCTGTTGATCTTTGCCGGGTGGCCCACACATCTCGCAGGACAACAAACTAGTATGGTATGTGGAAGTAATCTATCGCCGGGTCTGAGAACTTTCGAACCATTTGCGAATACTGTTCTTGCCGTGGCAACACATCCTATGGATGTTGTGCAGGCGTGTCCTGTTTTGGCTCTGTCTATTCTGTCTCTTGATATAGCTGGCATGCCAGTATTTATGTGTAGTGAAAACCGGTGGTGCTACTCGCTGTCGTAAAGCGGAACAATAGATTTACAAATAGCATGTAGACCTTCTTTCAACACCCTTTTCACCTTGCAATCATATCCGGTAATTCCTGATAACATGTGGTCGTCTGTGGTCTTTTTTCCACTGGCTGACAAACTGAGATCGACAGCGCCTTTGGTATATGTCACAGTTTTATAAGTTTCGTATGAACTAGTACCTGTGCCTACTACTGCTCCTATACTGCCACATGATGTCAACAGCAATAAAAGTATTAAAAATCTCATAGATATATTATAGTTTGAATTTGCTGAATTGGCCTTTTTTAACATCCTGTTTGATGCCGCCAATTATGTATGATTCCACTTCTGTTTCTTGTGGTGCCACCTGCATACCTTTGCTCGATAACCAATGCTGTGTCCATGGTAGTGGGTTGGCTGATGCTGGTACATCGTATATTGCCTCAAATCCCAATGCTCTCAATCTTTTGTTTGCGATCCATTCCACGTAGTTGCCCAACAGTTTCTCATTCAATCCTATGATAGAACCATCTTTGAACAGGTACTTGGCCCATGCTTTCTCTTCGTCCACTGTGTTCTTGAACATTTGAATTACTTCTTTGTCTGTGCCTTTCATGGCTTTGGTCATCTCTGCATCATCACCTTTCTGCCATGCTTTGATAACGTGTGTGGACAGATTCAAGTGTGTTGCCTCATCTCTTGCTATCAGTGACAATAGTTTGGCAGAACCTTCCATAAGTTTAAGTTCACCAAACGCAAACGTACAAGCGAACGATATGTAAAATCTCAATCCCTCTAGTAGGTTAACAGTCACCATTGCAAGATACAATGCTCTTTTAAGTTCAATAATGTCGCCCTTGCCCTTGACTGTGTAGTCCAGTGCCATCTTGTTAAACTTGTCATAGTTTTCCGTGACAGTCTTAGCTCTCTTTAAAATTTCTTTGTCTTCCAATATAGTGTCAAACACTTCTGCAGGATCTGAATAAACATTCTTCATGATGTGTGTGTATGCTCTTGAGTGAATAGTTTCAAAGAAGTCCCATGTCACTATGCAACCTTCTAGTTCAGGATTTGAACAGTATGGTAGGAATGCCAAACTTGGGCCTCTACCTTGCACACTGTCAAGCAGTGTTTGATATTTTAAATTTGATGTGAATATGTGTTTCTGTTCTGGTCTGAAGTTCATAAAGTCTGCTCTGTCCTTCTGCAAACTGACTTCTTCTGCTCTCCAGAAGTAACCTAGCATGGTTTGATTTAACTTGTCAAACTGTGGGTATTTGATATCGTCATAACGTTGTATAGCCATGTCCTCACCAAAGAACATTGGTTGCTTCATCCAGTCAACTTTCGTTGTGTTAAAAACAGTTTTTGCCATTATATTGTACAGGCATCGCAGTCTTCGCCGTCGATGTCCGCGACTGTACTTATTAGGTTTTCAGGTAATTCCACATCCTCACCATCATCAGTGTCTATAGTAGCACTCAGTCCAGCTGGTTGTACGTCTTCGTCGTCGCCTTTGAAGTCGTATGTGTTTTGATAGTAACTTGTTTTCCAACCAAGTTTGTATGCTGTCAGCATGTCATTGGCCATGACTGATAGTGGAACTTCGTTGTTCTCAAAGTGTGTGGGGTTGTAACTCCAGTTGCCTGATATGGCTTGATCGAAGTATTTCTGCATCATTGCCACAACATTGATATATCCTGTGTTGTCTGGCATGTCCCATAGCAGAGTGTAATCATTTTTAAGTTTGGGGAACCCTGGTGCTATCTGCTTCAGTGGACCTTTCTTACTTTTCTTGATTGACAACAACGCTCTAGGTGGTTCTATGCCGTTTGTCTCGTTTGAAACCACTGAACTACTCTCACTTGGCATCTGTGCTGACAGTGTGCTGTGTCTTAGTCCATGCTTGGCAATGTCTTTTCTCAGAGCCTCCCATGCCATTCTCTGTTTGTGTGGAACAATCTTGTCTACGTCTTTCTTGTAGTGATCTATTGGCAGTAGGCCGTCTGCATATTTTGTTCTGTCAAACCCTTCACACTTGCCTTTTTCTTTTGCAATATTGTTACTTGCTTTTAACAGGTGATATTGGAATGCTTCTGAAAGTCTGTCAACTAGATCCCATGCCTTTGGATCAGAATACTTAACACCATTCTTTGCCAGGTAGTGTGCCAGTCCGATGTAACCGATACCTAGACTTCTTCTTTTCTTTGTGCTGACTTCCGCCGCTTTGACTGGATAGTCTTGGTAGTCTATGATCTGTTCCAGTGCCCTGACTGCCAGGTCACATATGTTCTCCAGTTCGCCTAGGTCATTCAATCCACCTACGTTGACTGCTGATAGAATACAAAGTGCAATCTCTCCTTGGTCATCGTGTATGTCCTGTATGGGTGTGGTAGGTAGTGTGATCTCTTGACATAGATTACTCATTGAAACTTTGTCTTTGAAACTGCTGTGTGAGTTACAGTGATCCAAGTTCATTATGTAGATACGACCTGTCTCTGCTCTCTCTTTTAAAAGGTCTCCAAACAGATCCTGTGCTGGAACTGTTTTCTTTGGAATAGTTTTATCAGCTTCATACTTCAAGTACAAGTCATCAAAGTCTTCTGTACCAAATGCTTCATACAGTCCTGGTGCTTGGTGCGGAGAAATTAATGTAATGTCTTCCTCATTCATAAATCTCTCATAGAACAATTTTGTAATCTGTATAGAGTAATCTAGTTTCCTTACCCTGTTGTCCTCTGTGCCTTTGTTGTTCTTCAGTACAAGGATGTCTTCTATCTCTGGGTGCCATATTGGGAAGTGTACAGTTGCACTACCACCCCTCACACCATTCTGTGTACAACATCTCACGGTTGCCTCGAACTTCTTGAGGAACGGAACCACACCTGTGTGTTGGACCTCCCCACCCCTGATCCTGCTGTTGATACCTCTGATACGTCCTGCGTTGATTCCTATGCCTGCTCTTCTGGCAACGTACAATCCTATCGCCATGTCGCTTGAAAATATGCTAGACAGTGTGTCGTCAGTGTCTACCAGAACGCAAGAAGCAAATTGTCTTATAGGAGTTCTTACCCCTGCCATCACCGGCGTTGGAATGTTTATCTTGTGTTGTGATATCGCATCGTAATATTTCTTAACATAGCCCAATCTTGTCTTTGATGGATACTCTGCGAACAGTGTGGCCGCAATCATCATGTACATGTCCTGTGGTGTCTCGTACAGTTGTCCTGTGCTTCTGTCCTGCACAAGGTACTTGTCACATATCTGTCTCAGTCCTGCGTATGTGAATTTGAGATCTCTATCTCTTTTAATCCATGTGTTAAATTTTTTAATCTCTGTCTTGGTATATTTCTCTAGGATGCCTTTGTCATAAACACCCAGTCTGATGTTCCTCAAGATCAGTTTCAATAACGGAATGTATTCGTACTGACCGTGTGCTTCCTTCCTCACGTCATAGGATAACAGTCTCGCCGCGGCATACTGGTAGTTGGGTGCATCTAAACTTATCAGGTCATTGGCCGAACGCACTAGAACATTTTGGATGTCCTTGGTCGTCATGCCATCATAGAACTGAATGTTGGCGTTCATCTCTATCTGTGATGAACTGACTCCCGTCAAACCTTCACAGGCCTCTTCAACGACGAAATGGATTTTGTTGATGTCTAGGATCTCCAACTTGCCATCTCTTTTCTGTACCTTGATTGTCGAGGAGTTGGTGTTGGGCATTAAATTTTTGTATTTTTCTTTTTTGATTTGTGTTTTTTGTGTATCCA
>Ga0222662_1001172_pt1 | contig 13775 bp, 12 predicted proteins | sample AntAcemetagen600_FD_179821 | JGI IMG/M metagenome (GOLD analysis project Ga0222662, IMG submission 179821) | Saline water microbial communities from Ace Lake, Antarctica - #600 | ecosystem: Environmental > Aquatic > Non-marine Saline and Alkaline > Saline | place: Antarctica: Ace Lake...
ATTCGCGTCATGGTCCAAGTCCTTTCTCAAGCAACTCATTTTGACAGCGCCCAATTTGGCGCGCATGTCAGATTGTTAATTCGGCAGCCTCCTTGATGAGCACCACCATGGTTATAAATGTGGGATATCTGAGCAGGAATACAAGCCCCTGCGCCACCACCCGGTACTGTATTCCAAGCATTTTTTACGTAAAATCAAATACTTATGGATCAAACGTCTTCTACGCGTTCGGGGCTACCAGACCAGCTCCATGCCATGGTGCGCCGTGAGATGCCCAACATCATGCCCCCTAAAGCTGGAGGATGCAGCCACAGCTGATCAGCCATTTTGGTGGTGCTTCTGCCCTCTGGCCTGGCGACGGTCAGGCCAGCACCCGCCTCCCGGGCCCGGTTTTCAATCTCCAGAATATGGGGTGTTTCAGCAAACGCCATGTAGTAGGCGCGGCCCTGACGGCCCTGAAAGCGCCCCATGGTTGTCTCAGATGATGTGGGATGGATCACCTCGAAGCGGTCAAGTTCGCCGGGCTTAAAAAGTGTGAGATAGCCATCGTATTTGAAGTTATTCGACGTGATGCGACAGAACTGCTGCGCATCCAACTGGAACAAGGCGGCAATGGCGTCAGTCATTTTTTGAAATTGAGTGTCGAGAACGGTCACTTCATATAGCTTGTCAAGAAGGCCAACGGGCTCACGCACGACTGTCTGTGACAAAACAATGTGAAGATCATTGGCGCCGGGTTCAGCGTATCGAAGATAGGCTTGCTCACCTTCCGTGATGCACTCATGCCCCATGGTCGCCACATGCGCTTTCACCGCCTCAAAGTCGGGACAGGAAACACCTGCGCCAAAAAGATGTGGGCGGCCGCGCGCGGTTAAACTCTTTGCCACAGGGCCCGTCCCATCTGGCTCCAGAAATTCAATTTCTGAACTGCCAACTTGATAGACCGAGCGCAAAGCACCGAGACAGGCAATCTTGTCGTCACGAACATGCTCTGCCCCCAAAAGAGTTTGCCAGCCCTGTGCTGCTTCTTTTCGATTTTCCACAGCCAATTGCACGCGATCAATTTCAGTTCGCATTTTTCTCTCCCTTACCGCCATTTTCGGCGCGTTTCTGCGCCCAGTGAGCCAGTCTGTCGCTTGAAAGGCAAGAGATTCTATTTATCAATCAACTGATTGACAAATAGAATAGCGTCACCCAAAATGACCTTTCAAACAATTTGGCTATGGGGATCTGATGAAACGTTTTGCCTTTCGCGTTGCAGCCACGCTGGCGATGGTTACGCCATTCCTCGTGCCATCAGCTTTAGCCGCTGACCTGCCAGAAGATGCCATGGGTGAGATTGTGCAATTTGATCGCAGTGCTCACGAGCGCCTAGTCTGGGTCACTGACATGAACTCGCCTTATCAGGCTCACAGCCGTGCCTATCTGCTGGACCCTGATGCGGGAAAATACCTCGGCATGTTGGACCTTGGGTATTGGACGACGGGCATGCAGCTAATGCCTTCTGGCGACACGATTGTTGCACCGGAAACACATTTTAGTCGCACAACGCGGGGCACCCGCACCGACGTCGTGGTTTCCTATGACGCGGCCACATTACAAGCCGTGTCAGAGATTGAAATTCCTCCCAAACGGGCAAGCACCGTCAAAATGCAAGGTGCTTCTGCCCTGAGTGAAGATGCGCGATTTCTTGCTCAGATTAACTTCACGCCCGCCAATTCGCTGACGATCGTTGATCTCGCATCAGGTGCCTTTGTTGCTGAAACAGACACGCCCGGCTGCGCCAATGTCTATGGCGGCGGGGTGCGCTCCTTCCATCTGATCTGTGGCGACGGATCATTTTTGACATTGAAAATTGATGATACTGGCGCCGTCATTGGACGCCTGCGATCTGCGTCCCTCTTCGATCCTTTCATTGACCCGATCACCATTTCTGGCGTTCGCCAAGGTGATACTTGGTATTTCGTTACGCTCGCCGGCCTGCTGCATGAGTTTGAGATGAGTGAAGCGGGTGTCAGCCTGACAAATAGCTGGCCTCTCATTTCTGACGATGAGCTTAGTGATGACTGGTCCATCAGTGGCTTTCAACATCTGGCGCTCCACGAAACGAGTGGCCAGCTTTACCTGCTCACACACCAAGGCCCGCCCGAAACTTTTGAGGATCCGGGTACGCATGTTTGGGTTTTTGATGTGGCAAGTCATGAAAAAATAGGCAGCTTTGAGCTTGCTGAACGTACGCTCTCCATCGCCATCTCTCAGGATGCTGACCCATTGCTCTATGCAATTGGCGCACACATTCCCATGCCGTTCCTCGCGCAAGTCTGGGTTTACTTCACACAAGGCGAAGCTGCTTTCTTGGATGTGGTTAAGTTTGGCCTTGATGTCTATCAAGCAGAGGATGGGGAATATTTACGAAGTGTCGAAAACCTCGGCCACCTGCCGACATATATTCAGCCGTGGTAACGCTGATGCTTGACCCCGTTCTTGATATGGCATTGCGCGGCGCGGTGGCCTTTCTCTTCATCTTTGCCGCTTGGCACAAGATGAGAGACCCCGTCGCTTTTTGGCAGGTGCTGGATGCGTACCACCTGTTGCCTGAAAAACTGGTGAAGCCTGCTTCGCGCCTTGTTCCCCTTGCTGAGCTTGGCACCGGCGTCTCACTCCTCGCATTGCCAAGCTCTTTGATACCGCTCGCCCTAGCCATCGGACTTTGGACGCTTTATGGCGCCGCCATTTCCATCAATCTTTTGCGTGGGCGCACTCAGCTAGAATGCGGGTGCGGCGGTGTCGCGGCGGATCAAACCATTCGCTGGGCACTGGTCTTTCGCAACATTGTGCTTGTTGGCTTAACGGCACTTTTGTTTTTACAAGAGGTGGCCCGCGAGCTGCTCTGGCTGGACTTTGTCACAATTTTATTTGGAGGCCTCATGCTCGTTCTCCTCTATGCCGCCTCTGACCATTTGTTGCGAAATGCTGCCCTGCTCTCCAACGAAGGGGTTCGCTCATGATTGATGCCCTGATTATTTCCAATCTGCTTGCCTGGACAGCCATCATTGCGATGGGTTTGGTGATCTATGCCCTCACCCGGCAAATCGGGCTTCTTCATGAACGCATGGGACCCGTTGGGGCGCTGACCGTGGCGAAAGGCCTGAAGGCAGGTGACGCCCTTCCGACACTGGCACTGACATCGCTCACAGGTGGCGACATTATGGTTGGAGGCACTGCGAGCGATGGAAAATCGACACTGTTTTTCTTCCTCTCGCCTGACTGTCCCGTCTGCAAATCACTGCTGCCGGTCATCGCATCTGTAAAGGCAAGCGAAGCCGACTGGCTGAACGTTGTGCTCGCAAGCGATGGCGAACCGGCCGCCCACGAAGCTTTCCTGAGAAAGACGGACCTCAGTGCCTACCCCTACATTCTTTCGTCCGAGCTTGGACTTGCTCTTGGGGTCAGCAAACTTCCCTACGCTGCCCTGGCTGACGAAACAGGCCATATGATTGCCCACGGCCTGACGAATACGCGCGAACATATTGAAAGCCTATTTGAAGCCAGAAATCGGGGCGTCTCTTCGATCCAAGACTTTATCGAAGAAGAACAAAAACGCGCTGAGAACATGCATTAGAATTGTCGAGAACTAGGAAACACCATGAACTGGTTTGATGAAATATTCGAGAAAACAAGTCGGGCGAGCGCCCGCCTGACGTCACGTCGCAGTGTTGTTGCAGGCGTTGGTGCTGTGCTTGCAGGCGCGGGCGCTTTTCCCCTATTGCCCGTCTCCAGGGTACGCGGTGAAGAGGTCACACATGATCCAGGCGACCCGTCGTCGTGTGACTATTGGCGATATTGCGCGATTGATGGCTATCTGTGCAGCTGCTGCGGCGGCACGCACACAGCCTGCCCGCCCGGCACGATCATGTCGCCCATCACATGGGTCGGCACCTGCCTCAATCCCGGCGACAACAAGCATTACATTATTTCCTACAATGATTGCTGCGGGAAAAGCGGGTGCGGGCGTTGTGGATGTGCGCGCAATGAAGGTGATAAGCCGATGTATTTGCCGCAAGCTGCCAACAACATCAACTGGTGTTCCGGAAGCTCTGCCGACGTTATCTACAATTGCTCAACTGCAATCATTGTTGGCGTCGATGACGATACCTAAGCGCATAAATAGTCTTAGCGTGACGATGTGCGCTATCCTTGTTGGGGCATTGATTGCCTGCGGCACGGCACATGCTTCAGATGCACGTGCGCGGGCGGACTATATGATCCATTGCCAGGGATGCCATGTGCCAGATGGCAGCGGGTTTGTTGGACGCGTTCCAGATTTGGGCGAGACACTTCCGCTTTTTCTGTCTGTTGACGGGGGACGGGAATTTCTAATTCAGGTTCCTGGTTCCTCTCAATCGGCGCTATCCGATGCGCGCCTTGCCGGGGTCCTGAACTGGATTATCAAGTCATTCTCCAATGGTGCGCTGCCTGCCTCCTTTGTGCCCTATGAAACCACGGACATAACCGCTGTGCGCAGCATCCGGCTGGATGATGTGTTCGCGACACGCGATGCTTTGATTGGGCATCTGGAAGGACAAAATGGCCGGTCGCCCGAGTAAAGCCCTGGAACGTCGCGATGAAATCCTCGATGCAATGGAAATTTGTGTGCGCGAGCACGGGATTGCTCTGGCCTCAATGAGGCGCATCGCGGAACAGTCGGGCCTGTCTCTGCAGATGCTCAGCCATTATTTTGGCAACCGGCAATCTCTCATTTTGGCATTCGTCGAGCGCCTCTCTGAGCGCCTGCTTGCGCAGATGGATCAACAATATGAAGGCAGTACGCCGCAAGAACGGTTGCGCAATGCCATTGGTTTTCTGTGTGATGGGCGCTACAAGGAACTGACGGGCAATGATGTAATTGGGCGCGAAATCTGGGGTATGGCCGAACGCGATGAAGAAGTCCGGCGCATTGTCTGGGGTGGGTATGATCGGTGGCTAGAGCACCTGACACACATGATTGCAGATGCCTATCCGCACATTTCTGTCCCCCAAACGAAGGCAACCGCCTACGCCATTCTGTGTCTTACAGAGGCAAATGAGTTTTTCTCCGGGATTGGCGGTGAAGACACGCCGTCCAAAGCAGCGGCAAGCGCCGTCGCAGGCCTGTTGTCACTTTTGGAACCGCAAAAAGCGGAGAGCCAACCCGTGAGTGCTGGCAAGCCGGGTTAGCGCCAGCCTAATGCTTTGACTTTTTGCCTTTTCCAGCCGTTGCGGCCTGTGCTTTGGGCTTGTTGGCCGATTGTGCCAAGCGGATCACATCCGTAGAAGCCTCGACTTCATCCTGATCCAACTCTTTCAAAAACTGTGTGCGAACACCGTCAATGTGCTCGTCCAGTTTCTTCACATCCCAATCGACCGTTTCAATCGGCGGCAATACAGTGACGTGAACGGTCGCGGGACGCGCGATGATGGCGCCCTTAGGCATGGCGTCCGTCGTGTTTTTCAACACGATAGGCACAATCGGCACACCGGCCTGCATGGCTAAATGAAAGCCGCCCTTTTTGAACTTGGATAGTTTATTTGTTGGGCTTCTTGTGCCCTCAGGGAAAATGATGATTGAGGTGCCATTTTTTAAGGCGGTGACCGCTGGTTCCAGCGCTTCACGGGCTGCCTTATTGTCTGAGCGATCAACGAAGATGGTGCCCATGGCCGTTGAGACTTGACCGATAACAGGTTGGGATTTCACTTCTTTCTTGGCGATTGCCGTGAAGTCGCTTTGCACAAGCTTTAGCACCGCAATGGCATCCACCGCACTTTGGTGGTTGGCCATAAAGACGGCCGGGCGATGAGACCAAAGATTTTCCTGCCCCTCCACATCCAGCTCGAGGCCAAGTGCGGCAGACGACATTTCGCCCCACATGCCTTGAAAAAGGTTACGTGCCTGACGTGCAGAGCCGTTCAGTGAATAAGCCGACATGGCAGCGGCCGCAGCGGGCACTGCACTCAAATAGGCAAGGCTTGTGCGCACTGCCTCTTTGGCGGTTGGACGACCACGACCTTCAAAGCGTGTAATCGGCCAATCGCGTGACTTAGCTGTGCTCGTCAGTTTTTTGTCAGGATTCAATGGCCGCGGCTTGCCTACAATTTCCAGCAAGGGCAGGTCTTCATGACCATCCGTGTAGAAATAGCTATCACCCAGATCCACTTCCCGGTCAGCAACGAAGTTTCTGACGGCAATTGACTTGCCTTCGCCATAACACGCGGGCTCCATCACTTTGCCGGTGCAGATACCATTTTTCACTTCCAGGTGGGTACACAAGAAACTGTGGACGCCCAGATCATTGGCGACAGGTTCCACCTGATAAGGGGTCGCGGCAGACACGATAACCACCACATGACCCTTCTTCAGATGCGCATCGATCAACAGACGCGCTTCTGGATAAATGCGCGAGGCAATGCGTTTAGCAAAAACCTTCCGACCAAACTCGTAATTGCGACTGTCCACCTGACCCCGCAGGTGTTTCGCGGTGCGCGTAACAAGTTCAGCAAAGTCGATTTTGCCTCTGGCAAACTTCACGGCCTGTGCCACCTGGTCGACGACCCCATCCATCGACAACTCACCGCTGGTGATTTGTTCGATGAACAGGTCTTGAGCAGAGAACCCATAGATCAATGTGCGGTCCATATCAAAAAAGGCCGCGATCTTGGGACCGGATGGTCCCGTCTCTACTTCATCAATCAAAAAACGATGGCTCGGCATTACAATGGTCCTTTAGTCTGTCTGACGGCTGACAGAAAGCCCCAACAAAACATCCAATCTGCGGCTGACAGATCGCACTTGCTCTGCAAATATTTTGCGATCATTCGCCAGATTTCCCGTATCGCTGTCAGCAAGACCGCGATAGTCGGCCAACTTATACGCTGTTTCATAAAGAGTGGTTGACAGAGACTCTTCTGAGAAAACGCGTTGCAGCAAATGCGCCTGCCCCCCATACGTCATGCAAAGACGTAAAAACTCTTTCTTATCATCGATCGGGTTCGGCCCCTTTTGCACCATCGCATCTGCCAAGACCTGATAGGCATCGACAAAGGAGCGCAAGACGCCCTGAGCCACGAGCGGTTCAAACTTGTCCAGGAGCGACCGGGCTGATGCTTCGCCTTTTTGGAAGAGCACTTGCCAATTAGGGTCTCTTTCATCTAGCTTTTCGCGGACTTCCTTCAAGAATTCCTCTCGAGAGGCGAAATAGAACTCAAACTTCAAGAGATCACGAAGCGCCAAGGCCTCACGCCAGAATGCAAGTTCCGTATCTTTTTGTTCGGCAGCATGAAGGAGGGCTAGCTCAATCACCGCGTCGGTGACGAAATAGTGGATCACCGTATTCCGATAATAGGCCGCCTTGTGATACTGGCCGGGCGTTATGCGGAAGACCGCCCCAAGACCAGAAACATGACGGGAAACAACGCCGTTCTCTTCAAGATCTGCAAGAGTTGCCTCAATTTCACTTGGCGTGCGCAATTTATCGCCACCAACAACAGGGATCTTGCGCGCCTCCACCACATCCATCCACGAACAGACAGTGCGCGTCAGCCCCTCCAAGGTGCGGGCACGTGGACCATTGGCCAATAAAATCAAAGTCAGCAGAGAGGTCAGATTGATAGGCGTTGCATCATTTAGATGGCGCGCCGCCCGAATGGCCACCTGCTCTACCAGTTTCTTTTTATCTGCCGCGGGCAGGCTTTCGTTCAGCTTCTCAGCAGGCAAAACATCGGTTGCCTGAACAGGTTCCCCAAAACGCACATAAATCTTGTGGTCAGACCCTTTGCCCCGCAGGAACCGAATGATCCAATCCGCCCCTTCCGGCTTTTTATCCTCACCTCGCTGCTCGATGACATAGTCATCCACCTCAGTGATCTGGTCATAGGATACAGAGACCGGCACAAAACGAAGGTTGTGACTTTTGGTCCGTAGAATGCTCTCGGTCACATAATTCATCAGACCATAACGTGGCGGCAGCAATTTGCCTGTGCGCGACCGTGTGCCTTCCAGTGCCCACATGAGTGAGAAACGTTTCTCAATCAGATAGTCCACATAACGGCGGAAAGTCGCTTTGTAGATGTCATTGTCTTGAAACGCACGGCGCAAAAAGATGACGCCGGAGTTGGCCGCTAATCGGCCAATGCCGAACGTATTGAGATTGATCCCGCCAAAGGTCAGTGGCACCGGAATATTATGGTCGAAGAGAACAGTGGACACAGCCATCGTGTCCAACATGGACTTATGGGTGACGAGCAGAACCACCGGGCCTTCATCCATCCACTTGCGCAACTCTTCAAGCTCTGATGGCACATAATCAATCTGCGCATCATGGGCACTGCGACAGGCACGGCGATAAAGCCCCATTGTGATGTCGAGCCAGACCGGTGTCTGGCGCGCACTCATCTCATCAAGATAACTTTTCGTTGAGGTTTCGACCTCAGAGAGCGATTGGCCCAAAGTGCCTGCCAATGAGCCAAGGTCGCGCTGAAAACTTGGGCTCGACATAACATCGCCCATCAACAGTCGGGCTACCTTATAGCGGGCACCGCGAATGCTGCGCTCTGCACGGTCGAGCGCAATGACCGCCTGGCGCGCGACAAATTCAGGCAATCTCTTTTCTTTGACACCTTCTGCACCCCAGGTTTCATCGAAACGCTCTTTGACTGTGCTCAAGAAAGCACCTTGGCCTTCTGCAATCTGCAAACGGTCTGGTGATGAACGCACCATCAGCCTTTGGCGAATACGGCTCGGTTTTTCAAATGCGACCGCGGCCAAAGCGTGCACAAAAGAAGTTCCGCTGTGCACTTTTTCGCTTGGCTTCCAGATGAGACGGAGAGGCTGCAACCAGGGGTCACCGCCCAATCGGCCACCCATCATCATCTCATTCAATTCCGTATGACCCCCGCGCCGGGTGTCACCAATGACAATAACCTTGGCGTTCGCGTGACCATAATCGGGATGCTCCGCGATCCATTTACGAATGCGGTTCATTTCAAACGAATTAGTAGCTTCGACCAAGAATACGGTTTCTGTTTCCCGCTCTGGCATTTGAAGAACGACGGTTTCCGACACTCTTTCTCCTCCAAGCCCCCTGAAAGGCTTCCCCACTTAGACCAGCTGACATTCCCCCGAGTGCCGACTGACCTATGTTTTCAAAAATTCACGCACACTTAGTCACTCAAACCTATGTCACTCAAACTTATTCCAAGTAGACGACGGTTTGATCCTCACCGCCGTCATCTACGAGAGACAAATATTCGTCAAACGCTTCGCGCACACATTCGGCATAAAATGCCGGGTCTGGCAGCAGATCTCTGCACGCTGTGACCGAGACGGAGAGCTGGTCCTTGAAACCGGTGATCGCATGAAAAATGCCCATGCCATCGCCCAAGGGCGCCAACCCATAGGAGCGCACAACCTTTGCGCCACAGAAATACATATCCGTCCGAATGCCCGGCACGTTGGATACAAATGTATTGCAGACAGGCTTAATGCGCGAAATCCATTTCATGCCATCAGCCGACCGGAAAAACCATGAAGCAGTGGCCGGGCTCACAAGCCCCATTACATGCTCCAGCATTTCTGGACCGCGGGTTTGCGCCAAGAGCTTTGCATCATCGGTCCGCATCTTGACCGCCTGAAGGCGCTGCAAGGGATCGGCGATATCTGTGCCCATGGCGACCGTCATATCAGAAATCTGATTGCCTGATTCCATACCCGCAGCAGCGGTCCTCACAGAAATCGGACACATGGCCACCAGCGATTCATCGGGAAGTTCTCCTGTTGCGCTCAAATATTTTCGCATCGCGCCACCACAGACCGCAATGGCCGCATCGTTGATCGACGCGCCTTCTACCAACCGTTTGATATTGCGGAAATCATCCAATTTGAAATCGATGGCTTCAAACACACGATAAGGCGACACTTCCTTGTTGAAGCGTGTCATCGGGGCAGATGGTGCCCCTGCAACATTATGATCTGCCTTTAGCTTCCGCGCCTTCAATTCGCCTTTGATCAAGGAGATGGCTGACTTGGCTGTCTTCAGGGGTTGCCCAGCAAGTTCAGGAATGGTTCTGGTCAATAGAGCGCCATCACTTGGCAAGGCCCTGACTGCTGTAGGTTCTTCCAATGGTTTACGTGGCGGTGTCGCGACCTGCGTTTCAGAATGCAAAGCCTGTAATAGCGACAGGGTTCCCATGCCATCAACGACGATGTGGTGAAGTTTTACCAGCACCGCGAAACTCCCCTTGGGCAGGCCCTCAACTTTGTCGAGCCCTTCAATGACATTGATTTCCCATAGAGGCCGGTTCATGTCCAAAGGTCTGGAATAGAGCCGCGAGGCCAGAATGCAAAGCTGACGCCAGTCACCGGGCTTTGGCAGTGACAGATGGTGGACGTGAAACTCAACATCGAAATTTGGATCCTGCGCCAGGTAAGGCAGATCAAGATCAAAAGGCACCCGTACCAACCGCTGCTTGAATGGTGCCCATAAGTGCAACCGGTCTTCGATCCACGACAGGATTTCCTTGAACCGTACCTTGCCGCGCCCCGCGGTTGATTGATCATAGATCATCAACGCGCCAACAACACTCGGCGTACGCTGAGTGTCGGCATAAAAAAATGAGGCGTCTGTATTCGAAATCCGGTGCATAAACTTAAAATTCCCTCTGCCAGCTATCTCAACAAGAGACGTCAAGCATCCTCCACATACACTTTTCGATGCTCATGTGCAGACCGGAATTGTTGGTCGTCACTGACAATTAGTCAAAAAGTGCTATTCCAATTTAGATGGTACACAGAGAGCACAACAAAGGGCCAGCGCAAGTTCTGTTCTGTATGCCTTTTTCTGCCCGTTTGGGTTAATTCAGGGAAGATTGGGCGCCCTGTCGCACATCTTGGCACGGACCGCAGGTTGTGCGTAACATTGCGCAAAGCTTGAGATGAAATTTTAGCGCAGAGGAATGCAGTCCACATGAATGACCAGGTTCGCAATCGTCAAGAACGAAACAACCCAATGAACCTGAAGGTGAGCATCTTGGGGGGTGGCTCGTGGGGCACCACCGTCGCCGCTCTTGTCGCGCGCAATGCAGCGACAAAGCTCTGGTTGCGCAACCCGGACTCTGCAACAGAAGTGAATGTACTTCATACCAATCGGAAGTATTTGCCTGACGCAAAACTGCCGGAAACTTTGACAGCGACAACATCTCTTGAAGACGCGGTCAGCGACGCGGACGTCGTGGTGATGGGCATCCCGTCTCAACAGTTTCGATCTGTGTTGGAAGATCTGAAACCTTTCATCCGACCCTGGGTACCCATCATCAGCCTTTCAAAAGGTCTTGAGCAGGGCACGTCTTTGCGCATGACACAGATCATCAGCGACGTATTACCGGGGCATCCGCCCGGCGTTTTGACAGGGCCAAACCTTGCCCGTGAAATTATGGCGGGGTCTGCCGCTGCCAGTGTTCTGGCTATGGAAGATGAAACTGTGTGCAATTGGCTACGCCCTGTTTTTCAATCCGGGCTTTTCCGCGTTTACACAAACAATGATCTGATCGGGTGCGAACTTGGCGGGGCATTGAAAAACATCATCGCCATCGCCGTTGGTATGGGAGACGGACTTGGCGCCGGTGACAATACACGCGCCGCCGTTATCACCCGCGGCCTTGCTGAGCTGACCCGCTTGGGCACCGCCCTTGGCGGACGCTCCGAAACATTTGCAGGGCTCGCTGGCACCGGCGACTTGATTGCAACCTGCACCAGCCCGCAAAGCCGCAACCGGCATGTGGGAGAGAAATTGGGCGCGGGCCAGTCTCTTGAGCAGATCATCGACGAGATGCACATGGTGGCGGAAGGCGTCAAGAGCGCACCTGTTGTCATGAAAATGGCAAATGAGCTCGGCGTTGACATGCCAATTGCTGAAGAGGTTTTCAATGTCGTGCAGAACGGTGCCACGGCGCAGAAAGCCTTTAGAGGCCTTTTGCGCATGACGACCGGATCAGAAGCAGACCCCGGTTAAGATCGAACCGTTCGATTAAGCGACAGCTTTGGACGGTGGGTTTTTACGCGCCTTGCCATCGGTAGCCTCGCTCTTGGCCGCGGCGCTCTTTGAATGTGGACGGTAAAGCCCGACCACATCGCCTTCGATGTCTTCCAGAATACCGTCAAGCGTATGACTGATGATCGAACAATTGCGGATCATTTCCACCAGCGGCCAGGCCGCAATTTCGCCTTCGTTGATCAGATAGAGCATTTCTTCCTGATCCAGCGGCGCCAACAGTTTGCGTGGATCCCAAAAACGATAGCGCGGAATGATGTTGATGTCGGCGGTGTATTCCTGAAGCGCCACTGAGTGAAACATGTTCACGGCTGAATTGGCGTTCGGGAACCGGCGCGTGAGCTTATCGGCCACATCCCGCGTGGTTCTAAACCATTCTTTGCTCAAACGACCGCTAATATCCCAAAGATTGGAAAGAGCACCTGTTTCGCCATTTGGATTGCGGATCGTCCAAAGAACAATTGGGTTGGTCTGGCTGGCAATAAAGTGGTTCACGCCATACAGGCGCCCAAGGCGTTTTGCCGGCAGGTCATCGGTTACCGAGCCATCTATCCAGCGCATATCAGAAAGATAAGGTTGTTTATCACCATCAGCGTCGCGTGCCATCAACATGACGGGTGGAAAAACGCCAGGCACCGCACAGGACGCCATCACAGCATCTCGCAACAAGACATTTGGTGATGTGATGGCATTCAGAAGTCGGGAGGCCTGCATTTTGCGAACAGGTGCCACCGATACGTTGATGTGACGGCCTGTCATCTGAAATGCCTCAGCAAAGGTCACATCTGGGATCCAGGTGTCGACCATTTCCCGCAAATCTTCAGTTTGAATACGGTCGCGCCACCCTAATACAGACGTTAAGTGCATCTGCTCAATTGGGGCTTCAATGCCCATTTCGGCTTCAAAGAAGGGTTTCAGTTCCTCGTCGCTATGGGTACCCACAACAGCGGCAATAAGAGCACCAGCGCTTGATCCTGAAATCACACGTGGCAACAGACCTTCTTCGAGCAATGCTTTGATAACACCAACGTGGAAGGGCCCCAAGGCGCCCGCCCCACTCAGCATCAAAGCCGACCGTCCAAAACAATGGCTTGCGCGGTGGAAAAAATCCTTTTTCTCAGCTTTTGAAATCACTGTAGAGCGCACCGTTGCGATATGCGCGAGGGCAGATGTTACCTCTTCCACATAATCGGTGATCAGGCGTTTCGTGCCGAACTTCGTGTAGGTGTAAAGGGAACCCTTGCCCATACCGCCCAAATTGCCGTGAAGGCCTTCATTCAAAGCAAAGAGAAGCGCGCGATCATCACCCGAGTTTCGTGCTTTGCGAATTTCGCGTAGACGCTCACGGATCGTTGCATAATCATAACGGTCGCTGTGCTCTCGGCGTTTCCACTCATCAGCGCCCGACAATGCATCATGATCAATCGCTGCCGCTTTCCATTCTTTGAAAGTGGTTGCGGCGTCCATGCGCTGCTCTGCGTTTTTCAAATCACTCATTCGCCAGGCCTCTGCTCGTTACGGTCAATTGTGCAGTGCAACCATGTTAAACCCAAAACTCAGGCAAATTGAACAAAAGCTGTGCATTGGTAATGCCCCCTTTTTTAAGGGTCTCAGAAAGTAGAATGCTTTAAGTTGCCATGGGCATGGCCATAGCCAGTTTTTGTTTTGGCGTTATGCCACCGATGGCCATGTTGG
>Ga0222662_1001174_pt1 | contig 13759 bp, 11 predicted proteins | sample AntAcemetagen600_FD_179821 | JGI IMG/M metagenome (GOLD analysis project Ga0222662, IMG submission 179821) | Saline water microbial communities from Ace Lake, Antarctica - #600 | ecosystem: Environmental > Aquatic > Non-marine Saline and Alkaline > Saline | place: Antarctica: Ace Lake...
GAGAGTTTCCATCGCTAGATTTATGTTTCGTTCCTTTCTTATTATTTGGTTTATGTTTCGTTCCAGCGACTTCCCAACTCAACGAGCTTGGATGGCGCCATGCAATTATTTCCACGGGGTAATTGCGGGTGGTCCGGGCCATCCAAAGCGTTCCGCGGCAACGCCGCAAGCGGCGGACCTACAGATCATAATCGTAGGGCTCGCGCTTGCGCGATTGCCGCCTGACGTCATAGCTTAACCCGAACTTTTGATTACACCCCTAAATTATACTTCACCTGAGAAATAGCCCCTTCTATCAACGCCCGCTCAGACTCGCTCGTTGGATAAAATACAACCTTTTAGAGCACCTTTTCCGTTTTCGGATCGAAGAGATAGGCTTTGTCTAGGTCTAAGCGAACGCGAATTGCTTGGTCGGCATCAAAGATCCGGTTGGCCTGAATCCTGGCGATGAAGTGGCTACCACGGGCGGAATTCAGATAGAGGAAGGTTTCCGCCCCCATTGGTTCGGCCATGTCGACGATTGCGGGCAGGCTGGTCGTATCCTGCCCTTCGACGGTTGCTATGTTTTCCGGACGAACCCCGAGAATCACCGCTTGTCCATGTTTCGATCGGGCTGATTCGGCGAGGCGTTCGTTGAGCGTGATGGAAAATGGCTCAGCCTCATCTTTGCCTGATTCGACAAAGCGCATCCCCTCCCCTTCGGGCTCGACCGTACCACTGAAGAAATTCATAGGTGGACTCCCGATGAATCCAGCCACGAAAAGGGTGGCTGGTTTATTGTAGAGATCGAGCGGCCCGTCGACCTGGATGATCTCTCCGTCCTTCATCACGCAGATCCTGTCGCCCATCGTCATCGCCTCGACCTGATCATGGGTGACGTAAATCATAGTAGCGTCCAGCCGTTTGTGGAGCCGGGTGATTTCGGCACGCATCTGCACACGCATTTTAGCGTCGAGGTTAGAGAGCGGCTCGTCGAAGAGAAATACATCGGGCTTGCGCACGATCGCACGCCCGACCGCGACACGTTGCCGCTGACCACCGGATAGTGCCTTGGGTTTTCGATCGAGCATTTCCGTTAATCCCAGAATCTCAGCCGCCTCATCAACCCGTCTCTTTATCTCCTCTCGGGGCGTTTTCTGAAGCTTTAGTCCAAAGGCCATATTGTCAAAAAGGGTCATGTGCGGGTACAGGGCGTAGTTTTGAAACACCATGGCAATGCCTCTGTTTTTCGGCTCAACATCATTAACGATACGCGTGCCGATCTTGAGGGTCCCATTTGTTATATCCTCGAGTCCCGCTATCATTCGAAGGGTTGTGGACTTGCCGCATCCAGAGGGCCCAACAAAAACCATGAACTCCTTATCATGGATCTCCAAATCAATGCCTTTGACCGCATGATATGCATCCTTTTTGCCGGGACTATAGGTTTTTTCGAGTTTGCTGATGCTTACAGTAGCCATTTTTTGAGAAGTAAAGTAGGAAGTTTGGTTACCCTTTAACGGCACCCGCGGAGAGTCCTTTTATAAAGAACTTCATAGAGAAGAGAAAGATGACCAGTAGCGGGACAGAGCTGATAGCAAAACCTGCCATTAGCTGCCCATATTGTTTGACATACTCACCATCAAGACGAAACAGACCGACCGGGATAGTAAGGAGCTGGTCGTCCCGGAGTAGCAGAAGCGGTAGGATCGTATTATTCCAGGATGCAAGAAAGTCCATAATGCAGGTGACCGAGATAATAGAGGCGGAAAGCGGCAGAATTATGTGACGAATCTGCTGGAGGTGTCCCGCCCCATCTAACTGCGCGGATTCAAAGAGTTCCTTGGGTATATCCTCAATAAAGTTTCGCAGAATAAATACACCGGCTACCTGCCCCCCGACAGATGCCATCAGCACGAGCGCCCAGAGGTTATTAACCAACCCCATTCTCATCAAAAGATCGAAGAGAGTCACCAACGCTGCCACGGTGCCTGGAAGGAACATGGTGGCTATCACTAAATAGAAGATCACATTCTTCCCCGGGAAATTATACCGGGCGATAGCATATGAGCACATCAATACGATGACCAAGGTAATAGCCGTACCGAGAAACGAAACGAAGATGGAGTTGAGAATGTAGCCGTTGACCGTCTCCCAGCCTCCGGCCCAATTTTGCCAATTCCAATCGCTGATTTTGTCAAAAAACCAAGGATTGGCCAAAAACTGTTCGTTGCTTTTGAAGCTGACCACTAGCATCACGTATAGTGGAAAAAATGCAAAGATGAGAATAAATGCGAGATAGCCAATCTTGATCGTCTCGCCGAGGTTGTTCTTTGTTTTTGAATTCATTCGAGGTGCTGAAAAGTTAAGGAGTTCTGATGGAACATGCGCCTACTTTTCTACTTTGACATATTTCTGGTAAACGATCGTCAGCAAAAGAATAATAACGAAGAGAACCATACCGAGTGCACAGGCATAACCGAAACGACCTTCGGAGAAAGCGGCACTGAACATATAAAGCCCCGGGACCATACCTTTACTTCCGGGTCCACCCTCCGGACCGAGGAGGATAAGAAAAATCTCGTAGGTGGTAAGAGTGCTAATTGTCATGAATATCAGGTTGATCCGCACCTGAGTCATAATCAGTGGCAACTCGATCTTGAAAATCATCCCGATTGGACCCACCCCGTCAAGCTTGGCAGCTTCATACACATCTTGGGAAATATTCTGCAACCCAGACAGATAAATAAGGACACCAACTGTTCCAACCCATGGAAAACCCCAGAATAGAATAGCGGGAATCACCAATTCCCTGCTGCCAAGCCATGCGGGGGTGCCCCCCATAAATTGTTCGGTTGGCTCAGTCCAGATGTTGCCTAAAACGATGAAACCGAGGCCAAACACGATAAAAATCCCTCCAATGGAACGAAAAAACGGTTGGGCCTGGTACTCGTTCTTATTCGCCCGCAACAATTCAGCGATACCGATGGCGACCAAGAGCGCTAGTGGCATCCGCCAGAGCTCCTCCCAGAATACGCCGACTCCTCCCAGAATAAGAAAAGGCCAGGCTATCCAGGAGCTACCAAGACGACGGGCACATAGGAACATCCAAATTATTCCAATTATGCTGACAATGAAAACCTTCGTTTCAGTCGGTGAACTCTGTAGCCCAAATAGTGCGCTAACCGGGAGTATAAAGGCACCAGCCATGATGATAAGATAATCACCCCACCGGGAGAGGTCGTACGCCTTTCGGTTGCCAACGGCAAGGATGTAAGCTCCCAGGATGATTAGGCCGCCCACTCCTCCAAAAACCGGAACAATAAGACTATTCTGAATCGGACCGAGTTTCTCAGAAAGTGTCGGCATGGCTGTATCCATCCAATTGAGCAAGTGCATTCCACCCGTCAGGTTAAGGAACCTGTTGACAAGGCCAAAATCCGGATCGTAGAAATTTTTCCAGATTAACAGAAAGACCATTGAGGGGATGATCATCGGCACGACAAAACAAACCTGAATCATATAGCGAAGCCGATCATTCTTGACCCGGTTCAGCGCTATGGCCGCAAGAATTCCCGGCCATAATTTGATGAGATTGGCTACGAGCAGAATGCCTACGAGTTTAAAAGACTGCCAAAACATTGGGTCGGCAAAAGCCTCCTTAAAATTCCGCAACCCAATAAACTCTTCGACTGTCGGCGGTCGCCAACGAAAGAACGACATTATAAAAACATCTACTTTCGGGTAATAGCTGAAAATCAATAATGACAATGTCGTCGGCAGCACCAACAAATAAAGAGCCAGAAACAACTTACCTTTCTGGAGAAACCTCGCGCGCAGTTTGCCTTGCGAACTACTCTCGCCAACTACAATCGGGGGAATTTCTGGTTTAGGAGACATGAAAATCAATCAATAGTGTCGTGTATTTTCAATACGTAGGGTATGTTTGTTCTGGGTACATTTCTTGCCACCACCTCTGCACATGCACGCCCTCGTCTTCTATCAGGTTCAGGTATGTATTTGACCTTTCCCGATCAGCGGCTTCGTCAGAACCCAGAATCGCGTTAAGGCGATCAACAGACATGGACCGCTGATTCGCGCGGGATTTATCCTGCAAATCAAGCATCGTAGAAATCCATGCCCTGCGCACTCCTATCCTAGGATCATTCAATACATCAACAATATCTTCCTGCATCTCTTCATACTCCACGTCACCAGTGGCTAACAGCTTCGTCTGCGCATTCCAGGTATTTCGAATGCTTGAAGGAATATTGCCCGAGACAAGGTTGAGAGAAAATGTCTTTGGGAGACCCTCGGTAGTCGGCAGGAACCCTCTTACCGATTCAGGTGGTTGGGCTCCACTGATGACTGGCAACCAACCTGCCCTTGCAGCAAAACCCTCGTTGATACGATGAGAAGAGATGAACATCAGAAAATCGACACACCAATCAAAATTTGGGCTTTGCTTGTTTATTGCGAAAGGCACCCCACCCTTAGCATCCGCTTCGGAAGCACGCATCGTCAGGATCTCCGCCCATCGCTCCGCTTCGACAGGCATAGGCTCTGGAGCTATTGCGATCTCAAAGCGGTTATTCGGATCGGAACGGCCCTGAATTCCTTGATAGATACTCGTCGCATCCCAACCACCAGTGCTCAGGATAGCAGCTTGGCCAAGAACAAAACGTCGTTGGGCCTGTTCGCGATCAAGCCCCAAAAAACCTTGGGGATAAAAGGCAGACATTACTGACACAAAGCTAAAATATTCTCGAACCATTGGTGTCTCAAAATTCCAGACACCTTCGTCAAAACCTGCCAGCACTTCTATTGCTGATAGCTTTTTGCCCTGTTCCAAACTCAATTCATGCCAAATGCCTGACATGAATTCATCATAATACAGACGAATCACGTCATTCGCAATGTAACTACTGCCTGCGATTGGGACTAAGTAATCTACACCTTCATAGATTGCTAATGCATTTACCGCAGAGCAGTATAAGATTAGTTGTCCAAGGGTTTGTGGAATCTGATCGTTTTCCAACCATTCGATAGCATCGTCTTCTGGAAGATAACCATCTTCATTGGACTCGCTGCGCCATATAGTTTGCAACCACTCCGGCTGGATCTGCAAACTGGCTTGCTCCAAAGCAAACGACTTCACATCTTCGAGAATACTCAAATTGTAAATCATCCGTAGCCCGCCCCAAGTGCAGATTGGAATCGCATAATAGTCGCTGAGATACTCCTCGAAACCGCCTTCGAGGCCGTCGAAAAAGGTATCACGCCACGGTGCTTCCGATAAAAATTTCGCAAGCTTCACGGGCAGATCAGCAATTTGCCATTCCATAGCATTGTAGGGATTAGGTTTTTCGACATAGGTACCCAAAGGTGCGTAAAAGCTGGCCAACGCATTACCGCTAATCAACTCGGACTGCTTCTTTACAGCGATGTCCGGAGCAGTGCCACTAATTAGATGCACATTCATAAATTGGTTATAAAAACGCTCGGCAATAGCAGTCTGTTCAACAACAACACCCGCTGCTTTGACGCGGGGTAGCGCATTATATTCGTCTATCGCCCACTGCAGGGCCTCACGAAAACCCGGCTCCAATTGCCAGTGAGCTACTCGAATAATCTCACCGCGGGCTTCTCCTTCACCCAAATCTCGACTTACCATCCAAAAGCGAATCGCACTGACAACAAACGCCCCCAAAAGAAGACCACAGGCGATCCAATTCGAATTAAATTTTAAAGCCGTTTTTTTCATCTATGATAGTGATAAATTCAAATTCAACGACCAAGGCCAACAGTAGATAATTCCGGAATCACAATTCCTTCCTCGGGATATTTTTTTGAAATTTCGATAATGCGAGACCTAGCGACAGTTCCATAAATACTCCTTGGGTACTCTACTACGATACGGTTGAATACTTCAGCCGCTAACAGGTCGTTACCAGCTTCCTGTGCAAGCAGTCCAAACTGCCACAAAGATACATCACTCTCTGCAGATCGCGGAAAACCTGCTCTCATGGCGGTTTCATACGGGATTAGAGCGCTTCTGCTGTCATGCAAATAAAAGGCGTAGAGTTGGGCGACATACTGAGCCAAGGTACCTTTCCATTTAGAATCCGGCTGGGACTCGATTTCATCATTGAGCAAAATAATAGCTTCGCGAACAGATTCATTTTCAAAGCTCTGAGCCAATGTTTGCGCCAGGAAAAGCGTCGCGCGAGTCGACATTTCGGTCACCGGAAAACGATCCATTACTTCACGATAATAAGATTGGGCCTTCGCAACATCCGGAGGATCTCCCCGAAAGTCCGAAACCTCTGCCATACGCCCCAGATCAAGAAGTGCACTGGCTGCAAATATAGAATCATGAGCTCTCTCCGCGACCAACTTCAGTAAGGTTCTGGCTTCGATTAAAGACTCATTTTCGGGAGGGGTCTTATGCCAGGCCGCCAATCCCAGGCTGTAGGTCGCCAAGGGCCAATTCGGATCCGACACCTCCAATTCCGGCTGAACATCACTTAAAGTTGAATAAGCGGAATCAAAGTTAAAAACACGGAGATACTCGACCCCTTCTTCAATCTTTTCAGAATCAGAGAGTTGAGCCACGTGTTTTCCTTCCGAGCATCCACTCAACGAACCCAGAAAGACAATGAGATAAAATGAGATCGCATACGGTAGCGGGCAGAACCGCTTAGAAAACATCGGAGACAACGCCCTTTGAGCGATATAATATCTGAATGAATTCCCCAAGAGCCAGGTCCGTCGAAGCTTGTATGGTGAAGCCCAACAGTTTCGCTCTACAGGATCCGCCTTTTCTGATACCGACGTTGTCATGGATCTAGCGAGCAAAGCCGCTCCTACAAGGAACCTGTTCCTCGAGATTGAGTTCGATACTCTCTGGGGGGGATGCCTTCGCTAGAACGGAACCATGCAGAGAAGTCAGACAACCGCGTAAAGCCAAGATCATAGGCCACCTCTTTAATCGGCAAATCGGAAAACGCCAGCAGACGGCGACAGGCACTCAGCTTGCGGTTTATAAAATACCGCTTTGGCGTGACTCCAACCTCGGAGCGAAATTTAAGATTAAACTGGCTCATAGAAACCCCGGCCTGCTCAGCCAGGTCTCTCATTGTAGGACTGCTACTTAAGGAGATTCGGCTTAAGTGGTGAAGGGCATTGAGAACGATGTTGTCACTAATCGCACTACGGGAATGTTGCACACCCAGACCTTTTAAGCACTCGTAGAGCTTAAAAAACCACTTATGAAAAAGGGATCGAATGTTAATGAAATGTTCAAACTGGATTGGTTGAACACGGAGCTCGTAGTTTGCATCGAGCCCTGCACTCTGAACATACTTCAGCAATTCCGATGACGTTTTTCCCAACTCCGGAAAATCCTCCGCGGCAGCTTTGGCACTCAATCCTGCATGAAAAAAAGGCTGTCCGTCCGGCCATTCCGCTTGGAAACGAATTGATCGTATGCGAGTCCCCTCGGAAAATCTCTGCGTTCCAGTGACCTTTTTCATAATGAGCCATTCATCGGGGTATGCGACGACCGTCTTTCCCCGCTGTGTTAATTCAACTTCCCCGTTCAAAACCAACCACGCTCCCATGAAATCAGGTTGAAAACTAGTGTTTTGGAATAATCTAGGGACCATCCCATTATAGATCCAGGCCAGATCGAGGTGCAAGCTGGCGTAATCACGATATTCGAGTTGAGGTTCAGACATTTATGAAAGCATATTACCACTGAAGACCCATCACAATACCATCCTCTCCGACCATTTCGCGATAGCATATTCTTTTTACGTTCAGCCAAGGAACATAGGTCGAGAGTCTTATGCATTTCCCGAAATTCATTCCCCGTCGAGATTCGTTGTTAGATACTTCTATCTGACACTCCTTTAGTTTTCCGCATCCACGGCACCCCATATTTCCAAAATAGGCTGAGTCGAAAAGGTCAGTTTTATTCAAATTCATTTCTGCTGCCTATCCGTATCAAGCGGAAACGAACGCTCGAGCTTCATTTAACTTTGGATAAGGCGAATTCCCACCGACTGCGATCTCCTCAAGACGTTGATAGAGAACATTCATAGCGTCGTATTTTCGAATATTATGGGCGACGTCGAAAATATCCCTAATCTCGCTTACATCGACTCCCTTATCGACTAAGGCTTTAATCACGGCATGAAATTCCGGTCTGATCCGGCAAATACTGTGCTCCCCATTAAACCGCAGATGCTCATGAGCTCCGCCCCAGACTTCCCTCACACCGAGCATTTGAATTGCCTCGAAGGCAAGGTGATCAAACGGAAGGTCCTCATACCAATAAAGTGGCACTCCCGAAGCGACCAGCGTCTGCTGGTAGCGGTGCAGATCAGAACCTCTCAGCGGCAAGGTTCCGACGTCCTCAGACAGCATAAAGGCCGCGAGCATTCCTGCCGCGTGCCCGACGGCCCATTCCTCTGGATGGAGGCGATAGGCACCGTTGGCTATCTGCGTGACACCGAGACATTTACCAGCAACCGAAAAATTTCTCAACTCGGGAACGACCATCGCAGACAGAGGAATCTGGTAGGCGGCCGTCGGTTCCCAAACACCGCCTCCTCCGCCGCTGCAGCGGTGTACATCCAGCCAGTATCCGCCGAGGCCAACAGAATCTTCAAATACACGGGCTCTGGCGGAATCGTAGAACGAGCGATGAACATCCTGCTCGCGGACAATGGTTGCAGCCCGTAGTCTTCGCGCTTCCCGAACGTAAGGAGCCATGGCGATTCCATCAGGAGTTCCAGTAGCTTCGGGAACGATTCTAATCTCTGGATAACCAGTTCCACCCTCATCCCTTGGTGCCTCATTCTGAAGCCAGTAGAGGTAACATTGTGTAAGTTTTCGGGCTTCGGCTAGAACACGTTGGGGGTCGCTATTTTCCAATACGTGTTCATCGTGGTAATCGTTGCCGGGGACGTTGATAACCGTTCTCGGCTTTCCTCCATCAAGAAAATTTCTCGGATCTATTATGGAACGATAGAACCAAGCCGGAACGCAAAAATCTCCGTTCGGTGCTCGAGAGCCGTCCCACATGCGAGCCGGGCTTTTTCTTCCGCGCCCAGGGGAAAAAAGATAAAAACCCTGCCGATCACGAACAGCCTCATAGTGCTCCGGCTTGGGCAAGGCGTTGTCCTCGCCCGGAGCCCACTCTACAGTTGCGCAAAAAGTAATGGATTGAATCGATTCCGGACGCGCTTCTTCAGGAGCATGCGGTTCACCAAACTCCGCCTTCGACTCGCAACCTTTCATATAGGGAAGATCGAGAAGCGGCAGGGTGTCGCCAGTCTCCGTTCCATCGAGGAAAAACTTTCCAGTCAGACGCATGGTTGCACTACCAGTTGTTTTTTTAAAAACCACAGCTTTTACCTCGGAGCCATCTCGCTCCATCGAATCTACCTTCCAGCCTGTTTCGATATCTAATTTTCCCTCGTCTACGATCGGCTGTAGCCACTCAAGAATCACTCGATGAGCAACATGCGATTCGGCCGCTAGGTGGGAACAGAGGGCGTTTCCTGGATTGAGGTGAATTTGCGATTTTCCAAGAGGCGAGAGTTTGCGATTTTTCCGATAATATTCTCTGACCCGTTCGCGAAACTCAAAATAGGATCGGTTTACCCCAACCTTTTCGGAGAAAGGATCGTGCATATCATCAAGAACGCAGAGTCCCTGACTGCTCACCTGCCCTCCTATCCAATCGAATTCATCGATAAGGGCCACGGAGAGATTCTGATCCCCCAAAGCCAAGGCAGCGGCGATCGCCCCAAAGCTGCCACCCACGATTACTACATCAAATTCTTTGTTCTTCATGTTTATTATTTTGATCGTATCAGGGAAATCCGTTTCAACCCTACTTGACATAAAAAGGGGCATTACGAACACTCGCTCCACCACTTCCATTGCTCACCTTAAGATAAAGGCGGTAAGCTCCGGACTGAGTAGGCATCCGCAGTCGGGCCGTTGAACCGATGGTCGCGTTGACCACGCCCTCAACCGGGGTAAGCCACTTTTCAGGATCTCCTCCTACTGAAGGCCCTTTCTTCTCAGGCAGTACCCACCAGTAATATTGCAAACGCTCCCGATTGAAATCGCGGGCCTCCACGCTAACCGTAAACAACTGCCCGGAGTCTACCTCTTGTTCTGCAAACGGCACATCCCACTCCTCGATGAGAGGAACGCGATTGTTCGGCCACTCGCCAGTCCATGCATAAGACATAAAATCGACGGCTGGAGTCTTCTCCCCGGTGTCAAGAAACATGCTGAACCACGTCGGGGTAAGCTCCTGCCGATTGCCCCAGAGAAAAGCGTAGCTGCCGAGATAGTTCCCCCCACCATCGTTCTTCAGCGTATCATAAGTCTTGAGATACAACTCCGCCTTTTGCTCGGCAGTTGGCTCAAGAGGCGCGCCCCAATCAGTTTTTGGCACCTCCCAATGCCCCCTCGGCCCATATTCAGAAACAATGTATGGTTTAGTCCAACCAAGATCATTGAGTCTCTCAGGAACGTTGGCGCCTCCTCCATAGGCATTAACCCCTAGAATATCGATCTCTGGAGTGTGCTCCATAACCCCCTGTACTCTAGCTGGTTTCGTACCTGCTAGAACAGACATTACGGGGCGGGATGGATCTTCTTCTTTAACAATTTTTATTAGCTCATTAAGTTCCTTCCAGACGGCAGGATCATCCCCAGGAGTCGCGATGGCTATCTCATTGCCAAGACCCCATATTAGGATAGCCGGATGGTGACGGAACTCGCGCACCTTTTCCCGGACATCATCCCTCTGTTTCTGGATGGATTTTTGGTCCGTATAGTCAAACCCACTACGTACCTGCCCCACCCAAATTCCAGCTACCACCGAGACACCCGCCTCGTGAGCATGATCGAGCAGACTCTTGCCATCTTCGTCCAATTCTCTCAACTGCCGAATCCCCCACGTTCGCGTCGAATTCCCGCCCGCATCCGCTAGCTCCTGATAACGACTCGGCCCACCCGCTCCCCGAATTTCATAAGTTTCTCCATTACGAAGCAATTCGTAGCTGCCATCGGCATTTTGAACAATCTCTACACGTATAGATTCCATATTCTGTCCCACCGCTAGCGTCGAGATGACGGAAACTGTGAAAGTAAAAGCGAAATTAAGTATCTTGATCATCTGTTTCCTGTTTTTTGAATGGGCATCCGAAGTTAAATATATGGTTATCACGGAACCCAAAAACCGGGATCTTCACCCATTGGGAGAATTTCGTCTTCAGAAAAATTGCGGACACTGCCATCGAAAAATACCATGTTAGCGGTATCCCCTGGATGACTATACCGAATGTTTTGGACTGTTGAGGTCGTGGAATGGACCTCAAAAGAGTCCGCATCGGCTATCAGAACCGGAGACCCTGAGCCTGAAACATTATTTTGACCTAGGTTCATAAAACGCCGATTAATTCCGTAACTTAATAGACCGGAATAAGGGTCTTCATCTGCACCGCAAATGTAGACCTCTGTCGCGAGCTCTCTCCAATCTCCACCCTCGGGAAGATCCAAATACGGGCCGATCCTGCGATGCCACTGCCTGGGTAACGAATCTTCCGGAGAAGAGTCCGCGTAAGGAAATTTTCCCTTGTTATCAATCGTCGCCAACATAAAAGCCGAATGTAGCATCCGCAGATTATGAGTGCAGGATGCAGCATTCGCCCTTTTCGTTCCGATTCGCACCCCCGCGACGATAATAGACCCGAGAATCCCAATAATCGCGATAACTACTAACAACTCTATCAGAGTAAAACCCGAAGATTTCGTAGGGATATTCTGCTTCATATCAATTCTTCGGTTCATTTGCTTCAAGAGATCAATCAACGAGACTCGCCAATCGAGAGAGCAATGAGGCGACCCGTCCTCCGGAACAAACACCTCCTGGAACAGCTGATTCAATCCAATATACCTCGCTTGAAATCAGTCTATTCCGATGCAACACCCGAAAACCATCCGCGGCGTTGGTTACTGGCTCTATCGTTGCCGAGACGACCTCTATCACGAGCGTGCCCACAGCGTCTCCGGAGACCGACTTCCCGGGCCGTGCGTTGTCGTTCCAGTATTCCGCATCTTCAATAAAGCCGGCAGCAGCCAACTGATCGACCGTACCGAGTGCGGTCGAGGGTTTCGCTGAGGTAGGGTTTTTCTTATTAGAGGTGACAGTCTTCCGAGGAGAGCCCACCACTTTACTATGGGCCAGCAAACGATCTTCCAACAGATCATAGGGCACATCCTGCACATTCATACTCCCCTCCATGGCAATCCCAACTGCTAGCGACGCCGCCTGGCCCATCATCATGAAGACCGGCTCCATTCGAATAGACCCGAAGGCTGCGTGAGTCGAAGAAAGGCAAACAGGAACCAGCAAATTGGTGCATTCCTCCCCGCGAGGAATTATGGCTCGGTAGCTCACTGGAAATGGGGCGATATTCCGATAGAACGCACCTTCCAACATCAAACGATCATCCGGCCCGAGATAAAGACTCACGAGATGGGAATCCAGAGGGTAAGAAGCCAAAGCGATCGGATCTTCTACGTCCGTTTCTCCCATCGCATCATGTTCGGTTACTACGTAAGCTCCACGCATCCGGCGCGCCTCGCGGACATAAAGCTGATGCGGCCAATTGTCATTCTCGACAAACTCATCTTTCGGAAGACCCCATCGAAGGACCTCCTCGCGAATGTGCCCAGGCACCCTCGGGTCATTGCCCAGAAACCAAAGCAAGCCCTGCGTGTAGGTTTTGTGCTCGTTAAAAATCTTCGCCCGTTCCTCGAAACTGCCCTGCGGCCAACCCCAGCTCATGCCTACGTAATCGGTGGAGAAGAGATTTTTATTATTTGAATCTGTCTTGCGATTGGGCATCGGGGTAAGTGTAAAAAGACCACTGGATCTCGTATTTCCCGGCATAATACTTGGCTGACCCTGAATGTGGCGAAGTACGACCTCATACTCCAATGGATCGTAGTTCTCCGGCTTTTCGATGGGGATTCGATTTTCGGGCACATCCGTTAGACACATACGGAAGTTGTAGGCTTGAGTCCTCCCATCAGCGGAACCCTCGGGGCCGGGACGTCTTGGAAGGATACGCGGTAGCAAGCCGCTAGAGGGATTGCCGGGTTCCACATACGGATCGACATGGGCCGCGCGGTGAGGGGAGAGAGAGAACACCATTCACAGTTTCTCCGAAATCGGCGTTCGACTCCCTTCCCACAATATAAGAAATCCCAGCCGCGGCCATAAGATCTCCCTCATAGGTGGCATCGATAAAATAGCGCCCTTGATAGGTCTTGCCGTTCATCATTTCTATTGCGGCAATGCTATTCCCTTCGAAGAACACACCGTATTCCCGATCAAGCTTTGCTTGGTAGACAATCGGAAAGGGATTTTCAGCAATCATCTCTTCCAAAACCAAAGAAGCTACCTTTGGTTCAAAAAACCAATGAGCTTCCAATTTTTCAGTGACGCTCAATCGGTGCCTGGGAAGATACTCCTCTCTCGATTCATACTGCCAATTCACCGGATCGAGATAGTAGTCGTAGACGCGATTATAGAACTCCATCGCCAAACCTCCGACAGTCGTTCCGCGACCGGTGTCTGTAGCACCCAGTCCCCCGGTTGTCATTCCACCGATAAAATCGCCAGGCTCGAGCAAGATCACAGAATGACCGGAGCGGGACGCTTGAATCGCTGACATTACCCCGG
>Ga0222662_1001175_pt1 | contig 13757 bp, 8 predicted proteins | sample AntAcemetagen600_FD_179821 | JGI IMG/M metagenome (GOLD analysis project Ga0222662, IMG submission 179821) | Saline water microbial communities from Ace Lake, Antarctica - #600 | ecosystem: Environmental > Aquatic > Non-marine Saline and Alkaline > Saline | place: Antarctica: Ace Lake | collected...
CAAATGGAAGCCTGGCTGGCCCTGCCGAGCCGTAGCTCAAGCGTCGGAAACCCGGAAAGGTAAAGCCCGACTACGTCCTTCGGACTTCGGCGCGGCAGCCTTCTGCTCTGCGCGTAGCTTGAGCGAAGGCTGGTGCTCGAGGCGGGACTTGAACCCGCACATCCGTAAAGATACATGAACCTGAATCATGCGCGTCTACCAATTCCGCCACCCGAGCGAGTTACAGAAGCGAGAATCATTTCCCCGAATCTATTTCGCCGTCAAGATTCGAATGGTAGGGAGCGGACTTTCTTCTCGCGCTCTCCGGCGGCATTCCGGCTCAGGTATGGATCGAGCGAGATCTTTTCCCCGTCTTCATCCTCGTCTTCCTCCGGCTCGTCGCCCTCAATTTCGTAGTCCATCCCACCAAGTCCGGAGAGGTCGTCGGGGTCGAAAACCAGGGAGAGGCGGCGGGGCTGGCTGTCGAAAAACCACTGCGGATGTTTCGGCAGGCCTCGGCGGACCAGGTCGAAATGGCAGGGATAATGGAGCTTGCGGTAGCGTTCCAGAAAGTCGCGGACCCAATTGTCTACAACCTCGTCACGGCTATCGATCAAGACGAGATCCGAAAAATGGATACAGCCTTCATACCAACCTTTGGCCTCTTCTACCGTGTCACACCACCCGGAGTGGACGTGGGTGATGATGCGACCGATTACGTAATCGTCGGCCCGGTATCCCAAAATTAATGCGTCCACGAGATCGGCGGGAAAAGGGGTCACTCCATAAATGAGGAGGTTCCCCATTTCTGCAGAGAGCGGTTGGTCGAAAACCACACGCCCCTCGACCAGAGTCCAAGTCCCCACGGTGTATCGCTCGGCGGGCAGAGCCTCGCGCGCTTCCTTCAACTCACCCGGCGTAACGTAAACAAAGAGGCCCTCCTCCTTTGGCAAAGCATGGGAGACGGTTTCCTGCAGGAGTTTCCAGCGGGTCGGGTTCGGACCCGAGAAAAGGACACTTAACCAGAGCTGATTCTCACTCATAAACTCTTCTCTTGAAGCAAATAAAAGACCGATTTTCCAGCGAAATAAAAGAACGTTGTTTACTCTGCAGCAAATTCTCCAAAAGTTCCGGTCTGCGCGTGGTGCCGCATAGCGTGATCCACAAGGACCAGGGCGGTCATCGCCTCGACGATTGGAATAGCGCGCGGGACCACACAGGGATCGTGGCGACCCTTAGCCGCCAGCTCCGTATCCTCGCCACCGGACGATACCGTTTTCTGGTTTTTTCGAACGGTTGCCGTTGGCTTGAAAGCGATGCGGAAGACCAGTTCCTCCCCGTTGGTGATCCCCCCTTGCACACCGCCGGAGCGATTGCTTGATGTGCGCACCTTGCCATCCCGCATTTCAAAGGGGTCGTTGTGCTCGGATCCGCGCAGTAGAGTCCCGGCAAATCCGGATCCCACTTCAAACCCTTTTGTTGCGGGGAGGGAGAGCATGGCTTTGGCGAGATCGGCTTCAATGCGGTCAAAGACCGGATCGCCCCAGCCCGTGGGAAGACCCCGGACCCGGCACTCGACCACGCCGCCGACCGAGTCGCCCTTATCGCGCACTTGCTTGATCTTTGCTATCATACGTTCGGCAGTCGCCGCATCGGGGCACCGCACGGGAGTAGCCTCCACGGATTCGCGATCGGGGAACGGGAGGTCGGCAGGGGCCTCGACGTCGTGCACCGACCGGATGAAGGCTCGGATCTCGACTCCAGCGCCTTGCAGTAAAATCTTTTCAGCCACGGCCCCGGCCGCAACCCGGGCAATGGTCTCCCGCGCAGAGGAACGTCCCCCACCCGCGAAGTCGCGGATTCCGTACTTCTCCTGGTAGGTAAAGTCCGCGTGGGATGGACGGAATTTTTCCTTCATCTCGGAATAATCCGAGGAGCGCTGGTCTTCATTAAAAACCGCCATGGAAATCGGTGTTCCTGTGGTTTTGCCCTCAAAGACTCCGGAGAGGATCTGAACCGTATCCTTTTCACTACGGGGGGTCGTGATCGTGCTCTGCCCGGGGCGCCGCCGATCCAAGGCCACCTGAACATCCTCCGCAGTCAAGGGCAGGAGCGGCGGACAGCCATCAATTACGACGCCGATCCCCTTCCCGTGGCTCTCGCCCCAGGAGGAAATGCGGAACAACGTGCCGAAAATACTACTCATACACTCTTCCTACCAGTTTTCCACCGGCAGACAATGGCAAGTTTTCACGGACTTCCTCTCGGGCGTTATCGGAAGGGCAGGGTTTCGTCATTTCCCAGTAACTGAGAGCAATGTGGGGTGGAATCTGGTCCCTTCCGCGCCTAATCGGAGGAGAATTAGACGTTCTAGTATGAACTTTTGTGTAAATTATCCATAAAACTTAAACATTAGAGGGAATTTTTGAGAGTCCCAGCGTGTCCTAGTTGCTTAATGTTAAAAAGTTGCAAACTCTTTTGGCGGCGGATGTCAGGTCTAAGCCAGCTCCTATGCCAATCCAATTTTTTCGTTTCTGACAATCAGCGCACACCTAACTCAATCGAGGTCTATGAAGTTTCTATCTATTATCAAAAATCGTTTTGTTTGTTCGGTCAGTCGGGAACGAAATCAGGACGAGTATCATCCGCAAACAAACGGGGTTTCTGCATTATTAGTGCATAGCTCCAGTAAACGGGAATCAGGTATTATGAGTCAGTCAAAGCGGCCGTTTTCAAAATTCATCAGAGCTTGGATGCTTGGGAGTTCGTTCCTGGTGGGAAGCTCTGCGTTTGCGCAGGTAACCATCACTTACAATGATGGTGATAATGATGCGACTAACTACGATACGACTGCTCCCAATGACCCGACGACCCTCACCATCGCCATTGGCGCCGCTGTACAAAGTGGGGTGATTTCTGGAACCGGGGAAGTCATAAAAACCGACTCGGGCAGCCTAACCCTCTCCGGTGAGAACAGTTACAGCGGTGGAACGGTAATCTCAGCCGGCGAACTGCTAATCGGCAATGGGGGCACCTCGGGCTCAATCTTGGGGAATGTCGATAACAGCGCATTTCTTATTTTTAATCGCTCCGATGACATCAGCTTTGGGGGCAGCATCACAGGCACCGGTGGACTCGGGAAGATTGGGACGGGTCGCCTTACATTCAGCGGCTCTAATTCTGGTGATATCGGAACCTTTATCGATGCAGGCACTCTAGCAGTCACGGGTACGATCAACCATCCGGGCGGGACTTTTGTCGTTGCCAATGGAGCTGCAAGCGATGGAACGCTCGAGATCAGTAGCGGGGGGTCTGTGACCACGGATGTGGGGTTCGTCGGTTTCGGCGACAACTCCATCGGCTTGGCCACCGTGACAGATGGAACTTGGACGAACGCGGACACTCTGACTATCGGAGCTTTCGGCAATGGAACCCTTGAAATCAGTAATACCGGCCTAGTCACGAGCGACAGCGGTATTTTAGGACTCACTGTAGACTCCAGCGGCACCGCCCGGGTCAGCGGAAGCTCGTGGACAAACAGCAGCGCTCTCATCATTGGTGAATCCGGCACCGGTCTGCTGGAGGTCAGCGGCATCGGCTCGGTCTCCAACACCCTTGGCGTGATCGGCGGGGACACCACATCTATTGGAACCGCCTCCATCTCGGGAGGAACCTGGACCAATTCCCAAGGTCTCTTTATCGGCGAGGAAGGGGAGGGAATCGTAAACCTCACCGGAGGTATCCTAGACGCACTGTTCGTTGAGTTGGCGGTGGAAACCGGTTCCACCGGGGATCTAAACATCGGAACGGGCACTACAGTCGGCACCCTCAACACCCTTTCGATTTCCGGCGGGGATGGGGATGCTTCGGTCAACTTTAACCACACTGGCACAGTTGATTTCTCAACGCGCCTCGCGGGCACACTGGGCGTGAACAAGCTGGGCAGCGGCACGCTGGTGTTGCTGAATTCATCCAACGATTACACAGGCGGAACGAGCATTGACGGAGGCACGCTGGGCATCGGAGCAACCGGGGCAACCGGCACGGGTACGATCACGGTTCTTGGATCCACCATCGGGTATGCGGATGGTGTGGTCGAGAACAACCCCATCGACCTGCAAAACGACGTAAACCTTGGGGTCGTCTTCGGAGACAGCGCCCGCCAAAACGGAGCGATTGGAGAGACCGGAGGCAGCTACGATATCACAAAGATCGGTGGCGGAAATTTACGCCTAACCGGCACGAACACCTACACCGGCCGCACCTTGGTTCGTAATGGTCAGCTGACGATACGCAACGGGGGTTCTATTAACACAGACGGGAATATCGTCGTCGGAACAGGAGCGTCGAGTGACGGAGCCCTCCGGGTCAACGGCTCGGGAGCTGGCGGCAGTGCGGTAACCAGTGGACTGCTCATTGTGGGTAGGGCGGGGAATGGCGAGATGCTGATTGATAACGGGGGGACGGTCAGTGCCAACGGTGTAATTATTGGACGACAATTTTTCGGTACGGGATTGTTGGTCGTAACCGGCGCCGGATCTATGCTTACCAGCACACTGGGAGCGCCCGGTGACGGAATTATTAGGATCGGCGATGAGGGAATCGGAGGATTACTCATTAGAAACGGCGGAACGGTCGCTGCCGAGCAGTTGGATGTCGGCGTCGATTTGGACGGGGAGGGAGGATTTCTCGTTCGTGACAGTGGATCGCTGCTGCAGGTCGAAGGCGACTTGACAATCGGTGTCGATGGCTTCGGCGATGGAATCGTGACACGTGGAGCCGGAGCACAAGTGGGCGGCTCGCTGATCATAGCGGATGGCTTTGATAGCTTGGCCGACCTTGTCGTTCGGGATAGCGGAACGTCCCTCTTCGTAGAGGATGATTTCATCGTCGGCAACGAAGGGGATGCCGAATTCAGACTCCTAAACCAGGCAAGTGCGGCTGTTGGCACCGCAATCATTGGATCAGCAACCGACTCGTTCGGCACGGTCATTCTAAACAACTCCACCTGGACGATTGAAGATGCCCCCATCATCGTCGGCGACCAGGGGGAAGGAGGTCTGCTGGTCCGTGACGGAGCCAGACTCGACCAATCCTCCGTCGCCGGACCTCTAATCCTCGGTGCACAGGCCAGCGGGATCGGTGAAATTCTCATCGGCGGACCCGCGGTCACTCCACAAGCCCCGGGCGTCCTTGATGTAGAGAGTATTACAACCGGGGACGGCAGCGGCACTCTGACCTTCAATCACAACTCCGCCCTACTTTTCACCAGGAATGGCCTCTTCACTGGAGCCCCGATTCCGATCAACGGCACGACCCAAGTCGAGCACCTGAACGGCGATACCGGATTTTATGCTGCCAGCACCTATACGGGAGGCACCTTCATTGAAAATGGTATCGTGGGCACCTTTAACCCATCTGCCCTGGGGATGGGGCTTGTGACTCTCGAAGACGGCACCATTTACAATCCGGAAACCCTCAACATCGGGGGGAACTTCTTCTGGAATGGCGGCACGGTCGAAGGGCTTCTCGGCGACAACAACTCGCTCATCAATATTGACGGGGCCTTGGTTCTAACAACAACAGGAGAATTCGTTTTCGATCCGGGCGCAAATTTTAGTAATCAAACGGAGTATAAGATCCTCTCGAGTATCGATCCACTGCTCTATGACCCGAATAGTGACTTTGCAGGCAACCCTCTGTTCGGTCTCAATCCTGTCTTCTCGATCGTCGGCACAGATCTTTTCATTAACTATCCCGGTTCCGTCCCTGCGAGTGGGCCCCTTCTGCAAAACACAGGACCGGTAAATACGCCGACTTTTGCTGACTTCCAGGTAATTGGGTCCGTGCAGACCGGAACGACTGCCGAGAACAACGAAATCCGAAGCCTGACCTTCAATCCCGGCTCTAATTTACAAGTCTTCAATCAATTGCTCGTGGGCGATGGGCGATTCGTCGTCAACTCCGGAACCGGAACCATCAACGGCGGATCCATCGTCACCCCCGGGGACTTTACCAAGAGCGGGGGCGGCACACTCGTCATCGGCAGCCTCGTGAATGTGGGCGGCAATACTGAGATCGACGGAGGAGGCTTGCGGGTCCTCGGGATCCTCAACACGAACGACCTGAACTTTAACGGGACGACATTTGAAGTGATCGGAACGGTCAATGCCGAGGGCGTTGTAAACCTCAACGGAGGAAACACCGTCGTAAACGGCACCTTAGCCTCGAACGACTTCGTGAACCTAAACAGCGGCCAACTCGGGGGAACCGGAGTCATCCGCGGGAACTTCAACAACTTCGGGGGGACGGTCGCACCGGGTAATTCCATCGGAACCCTGACCGTCGATGGCAATTATGTCCAAGGCTCCGGAGCGACTCTCGCCTCGGAGATCCGCTACCCGGGGAATGCCGATCTCCTTTACATTACGGGAACCGCGAACATCGCTGGCACCCTTCTCGTCAACGCGATCTCCAATGAACTATCCTTCGGAGATGTGGTCACCATCCTTATCGCTGACGGTGGGATTCAAGGACTTTTCGACCGAGTCACAGGCGCTCCGTCCGGTTTCCGCGCGCGGCAGTGGAAAGTCAACGGTGGGAAAAACCTAAACCTCATCTTTGCACCAGCCAGCTACACGCAAGTGGCCCAGGGAGCCAACCAGACGGCCCTCGCCGCGGCACTCGACCAATGGATTGGAGTCTCCGAATCCCGCATAAGCGCGGCCACACTGCAGCTCGATCTCCTGCGCGAATCAGCCTACCCGCTCGTCTTCGAATCCTTCCTCCCCACCCTCTACGGATCACTGGCTGCGACCACCTTCTCCGATTCCTATTCGGACGGCAGGACCGTCGCCGGTGAGGCGAACTTCGCCCGGAACGCAATTCGCCCCCTTGAAACAGAAGAGGACGAAGGGGATAGTAACGAGGAAGATTCGGACGAAACCCACGATTCAGACGATTCACCGCAATGGCGGGTATGGGCGGATGCTCGCGGGGGATACGATACCTATGATCCTCTCAACCTCGACACCGAGGGAGGAACCATCCTCGCCGGAGCCGATTTCGTTGCGAGCCATAGCGCAGTCGTGGGCCTCTACGTTGGTGGTCAGACAAGAGAAACCGACAGCGGTGAACCTGACTTCAATGCCTCAGGCCCACGCTTCGGTGTTTACGGCTCAGCGGCCGTCACAGATAATTTCTACCTGACCGCAGTCATCGGCGGCGGGACTCAGGACATCGACACCGGGCGCGACCTGGCTTTCGGCGGAAGCGCCGATGCGAGCTTGGACGCCTACGATTGGTTCACCCGGCTAGAGGGAGGTTACCTAATCCAAGTCCAAAAATTTGCCCTCACCCCTTTTATTGGACTGCAGTATTCACGGGCTGAATACGATGGCTTTACTGAGGACTCCGACAGTGTCTTCGCCCTCAAAATCGACGACTGGTCCGCTGAGCGGGTCGAAGGATTCATTGGCCTCGACATCGCCCGTCCGTTCGAGATGGAGAAGGGTCGCATCCTCACCCCCTACGGTCGGCTGGCACTGCGCGACACTCTCAGCGAAGATAATTCGACTCTCAATTCCACTCTTGATAGCGGAAACGGACCCGGATTCTCCTTCACTGCGACCGACACCGATTCCGACGGATTCGAATACGGGCTCGGGATTCGCTACGGCGCACCGGTCGATGGCTGGAGTGTGAACCTGGGCTACACCGGATTCTCCGGAAACAATGGCGATAGCCACCTGGTCAATCTTGGCTTCTCGATGGGACTGTAGACCTCCCTAAAGCCCAGCAAACACCTATAAATCCCCTAATAGACTGACCTGTAAGTCCTTAGGGTGCTTCGACTACATCTCTCAATCCTAGTCCACTTTTCATTTGCAACCCGTTCACTTCCGTGATGGATTCTTACTTGGCCGGGTCCTATGCAACGCAGGACCAGCAAACCCCGCCAGGCCCGGAAGGGAGCAACGGTAGCTGATGTCCGCGTGTGCCGTAGGGTGCCTGGCCTTTTTTATTTGCTTTTGAAACTGCTGAGGCCCTAACCTCTCCGTCGAATGGAAGAATGAGTTACCCCGCTTATGTTCTGTTTCTATTAAATGAGTACATTATGGATCGAAGTGGGTATCGCTCTGGCCGCAGCACTATTAGGTGCGGCAGCCGTTATTCTTGCCCTGAAGTACGGGCATTGGAAGGGAGCTAATCGCGGGGGGGACTTCTCCGAAGGGTCCTCAGATGAAGTGCGCCGGCGTATTGATCGAGTGCGCAACATGCAGCAGGAAGTAGAGGACTATCGGGCCACCCTGGAAAAACGTCTATTGGAAATTTCCGGAATGACCGTGGAAACGGCGCGGCAGGAATTAATCGACCAAATGAAGGAAAATTCTGACGATTATCTGGAGGAATTGCGCCATGAATTATTAGACGTTCCTGAGGCCCGCCTGGAGGCGCGTGCACGTGCCGTTCTACTGGCAGCGATGCAAAGGGTAGGATCCACACCAATGACGGAGGAAACTTCCACAACTGTCGCCTTGCCCAATGATGAAATGAAGGGGCGCTTGATCGGGCGGGAAGGACGCAATATTCGCAGCTTCGAATCTGTCACTGGAGTATCCCTCCTCATCGATGAGACACCGGATACAGTGCTCTTATCCGGGTTTGATCCGGTTCGCCGGGAGATAGCCCGAGTTGCCCTTGAGGCTCTTATAAAGGACGGCCGGATTCACCCCGCGAGCATCGAGGAAAAACATGCAGAGGCGATGCGTGAAATGGACAAGGCCGTCATAAGCCTTGGTGAGGAAGCCATTCGCAAGCTCCGGCTTTCATCCGTTCATCCAGAAATTGTGACCCTGCTCGGTAAACTTCACTTCCGCCACTCATTTAGCCAGAATACGCTGGATCACAGTGTTGAGGTCGCGTTTCTCTGCTCCCTGTTGGCCTCAGAGATCGGTTTCGATCCGGTTCTCGCGAAGCGAGCCGGACTCTTCCATGATCTGGGAAAGGCCATCGATCACGAATTTGAAGGAAGCCACGCTTCTGCCGCCGCCAAAATCCTCCGCCATCACGGTGAAACCGCCGAGGTGATCAATGCTGTTGCTGCCAGCCACGAGGAGGTCGATGCCGAGAGTCCCTATGCGGGTCTCGTCATGCTGGCCGATAGCATTTCCGCCTCCCGCCCCGGCGCTCGCGCTGATTCAACCGAGGGTTACATCCAACGAGTTCGCTCTTTGGAAAGCCTGTCACGTGGTTTTGAAGGAGTGAAAGACTGCTACGCTCTCCAAGCGGGACGAGAAATCCGCGTAATCGTCGATCCGGAAAATGTACCCGACGACCAAGCCAAGCGCCTTGCCCTCCAAATCCGCAATCGCATCGAGAACGAATTACAATACCCCAGCACGATCAAGGTAACGGTCATTCGCGAAAGCCGGTTTAGCGAAACTGCCAAATAGAACCCCGCTCATGGCGGCGAGCCGAGCCGAAGCACCTAAAGATTTGATTGAATCGATGCCATGGCGTTACCTTCACTTAGAGTATGATTAAAGTTGGGATTATAGGAACAGGGGGCATGGCAGGCGCTCACGCACGAGCTTATCGAGCTATCAAGGGATGTAAAATCGTCGCAGCTTGTGACATTGATTCAAAAAAGGTTAGCACCTTTGCCAGAGAACATGAAATAGATCGGGTTTACACGAACGTGGAGACTCTTCTCTCCGATGGAGACTGCGATGCTTTCTCTATCGTTACTCCCGACCCAACGCACCATCCGCTGACCATGCAAGCGCTTTCTGCAAATATGCACGTGCTTTGCGAAAAGCCTCTGGGGTTAAACTTTGAACAAACAGTCGAGATGCAGAGGGCCGCGGAAAAAGCCGGCGTCATCCACATGGTTAATTTCTCATATCGTAATAGCTCTGCTATTCAAAAAGCCACTGAACTCGTTGCCCAGGGCGAGCTAGGCAACATCCGACATGTTCATGCAAATTACCTCCAGAGCTGGCTCGTTCACGACTACTGGGGGGATTGGCGAAAAACACCCGCTTGGCTCTGGCGACTCTCCAGAGATCGGGGCAGCGCGGGTGTGATTAACGATATCGGAATCCATATCATTGATTTCGCTTCCATGCCGCTGGGCTCGCTGGCTTCCGTCCATTGTCGATTGAAGTGCTTCGAAAAAGAGGAAGGACCCGAGGTCGATGGCTACACTCTCGACGCCAACGATAGCGCTATTATTACAGCGGAATTTACGAACGGGGCCTTAGGCACCATCCACACTACCCGCTGGGCCTACCCCCACGAAAACTCCTTGCAGCTCTTTCTCTACGGCAACAAGGCCTCCATTGAAATCGACCTGAACGCCTCGTACTCAACCCTCAAAATTAACCGCATACTGGGACGACAAGCAATGGGATGGGAAGAGCTTGATTGCGGGATTACCCCAACTATACACGAACGCTTCATCCAATCAATAAATACAGGAGTACAGGGTCAGCCTGATTTTGCACGCGGTTCCGAGGTACAGCATGTTCTTGACGCTTGTCACGAATCAGCAAACACAGACCGAACAATTCGCATTCACGACGACAAACCAACAAATTAATTATGCTCACCGAACACGATATCCGAATCGGGACTCTCGCAGGCAAAGGCCCCAAAACACCCGACTACATTAAAAAGATTCTTCCCCACGGTTTTGAGAGCTTTCAGATTAATTTTTGGCAAACGATTGGTGAAGTAGAACTTCCTCGCCTGGCCACTGAGGTGGGATCCGTTCTCGACGACCACGATGCCATCATTTCCTCCCTTGGAATCTACGGAAACCCTCTGGAGTCAGACGAGGCCGCAGACGCGACAATCCATGGCTGGGAACAATGCATCGACCATGCACACCGTTTCGGCACCGATCTTGTCTGCGGCTTTGCCGGACGCCTGCGGGATAGGCCAGTCCCTGAGTCAATGAAGCGCTATCGCGAGGTCTTCGGAGAACTGGGAAAGCGCGCGGCAGACAAGGGGGTTCGCCTCGCCTTTGAGAACTGCCCGATGGAAGGAGATTGGAACAGAGGAGACTGGAATATCGCCTTCAATCCAGCGGCCTGGGATTTGATGTTCAACGAAGTCACAGCCGACAATATCGGATTGGAGTGGGAGCCCTGCCACCAGATGTGGCAGTTGATCGACCCGTTACCCCAGTTAAAAAAATACCTCCCTAAGATTTTTCATGTGCACGGTAAAGATGCGACCATCCACCCGGATGTGCTCCGCGAATTTGGTGCCTTTGGCCCAAAGCCTGTCGTCGAACACCGCCATCCGGGCTTCGGCGATAGCAACTGGACGGATATCATTAGCGAACTCCGGCGCGGTGGATATAAGGGCACGATCGATATTGAGGGGTGGCACGACCCCATCTATCAGGGAGTTTTGGAAATGACAGGCCAGGTCCATGCACTGACCTACCTAAAAAACTGTCGCGGGAACTACATCCCAAATCCAAAAGGTTTCGAAATATAGTCTCCATTTTTTCCTAGCGAAGAAAACCGAAGGACTGCACCCTGTTTAGTAGTGCTTCGTTTCTTCATCAGACGCCTCTTAATTTCCGTTCCGGTTCTATTCGCTGTAGCTACGCTTACCTTCTTCCTCGTTCGGGCAGCACCCGGAGACCCCTTTTCTGATGAGAAGCAAATACCAGAGGCGAGCCGGGCTGAGATCGTAGCCTTCTACGGGTTAGACCTTCCCGTTTGGCAGCAATACCTGAAATTTCTGGGTAATTTAGCACGCCTCGATCCCGGCTATTCCTACTCTCATCCGGGTTATAAGGTGAGCGATATCATCACGACTCACTTCCCTGCTACCCTCGCTTACGCAGTTCCTGGGTTTCTCTTCGCACTGGCCCTCGGTATTCCTCTGGGTTGTGCTGCGGCACTCCGTCACAACAAGACTGGCGATTGGGTTGCTTCCAGTTTCGCGATGGTCGGAATCTGCCTTCCGACTTTTGTCATTGGACCCTTACTCGCCTTGTTTTTTGGTGGGGTGCTCGGCGTGCTCCCATCGGTCGGCTGGATCACTTCAGCGCAGTTTGGCGGGGGGTTTCCAGCTTGGACATTCATTGTCCTCCCATCGGCGACTCTGGCCATCCTCTATGCCGCATTCGTTACACGTCTTTCTAGATCTGGCCTGATTGAAACCCTCCGCAGCGACTTTATAAGAACTGCCCGAGCAAAAGGAATTTCGTCACGGCGCATTCTCTGGCGCCACGCACTTCCGGTAAGCCTTCTTCCTGTTGTTAATTTTCTCGGCCCCGCTCTAGCCGGGATGCTCACCGGGTCATTCGTTATCGAATCAATCTTTAATATTCCGGGCCTTGGCCAGTTCTTCATAGAGGCAGCGATTGATCGAGACTACCCGCTGCTGCTCGGGCTAGTCGTATTCTATGCCGCCCTGATCCTGTTGCTAAATCTCATCGTCGACATCCTCCAAGCAGCTATCAACCCAAGAATCCGGGAGAATCTAGGCCGATGAGCGCACAAACTCATTCACCCATCGGCATTGGAAGACAGATTCTAAGGAATCGGGCGGCGATGTTTTCACTATCAGTTTTTCTCCTCATCACAGGAGCCTGCTGGGTCCTACCCCCCCTCTGGATCCACAAAGCGAACGAGACCCGACTGTCGCTCGGGGCAACCGCTCCAATGGCAGACATTTTTACTCTCAATCCGATAAGCGGAAAGGAGAAGAGACTGATCGACGAAACAAGAGCACGGTTACTGATACGAAATGGCAGTGAGGCCCTGCCCACCCTTTCAGGAGATTTACTTCAACCCGACAGTTCTATAGCTTGGGTCGAGATCCCTCCCATCGTGAGAACGAAAAGCGGACTTCCCGTGCAACCATCATGGGTTCCGAGTTCCTCTCTACCCAACTATTTTGAGTGGTTAAACAGTGAGCTGCCGGAGGGACTGGAATCTCTCCCCGGCTCTCCCCAACAGTTCGTTGGCTCCTACACCGTTGAGCGATCACACCTGAATTTCCCTTTTGGAACAGACGAACTCGGTAGAGATCTAGCCGCGCGCACCCTTGAGGGGGGCCGGATATCGATCGCCGTGGGATTAGCCGCAACCCTGGTCTCAGTTACGATCGGAATTTTGTATGGTGGGGTAGCTGGCTATGTCGGTGGGAAGGTCGATTCGTTAATGATGCGATTTGTCGATATTCTCTATGCTCTGCCATTCCTGATATTTGTCATACTTCTTATGGTCGTATTCCCAAAGTCGCTCCTCCTTCTGTTTCTGGCCATCGGAGCAGTCGAATGGCTTACGACAGCACGGATCGTCCGGGGTGAAGTTCTCTCGCTCAAAAAATTACCATTCATTGACGCCGCCCACTGCCTGGGCTTGAGCCACAGCGTCATTCTCGGACGGCATATCCTGCCTAACACCCTACCTCCAGTGATCGTCTACGCCACGCTGACAATCCCTACCGTAATCCTCCTAGAATCCGTCCTCAGTTTTCTCGGCCTTGGAGTTCAGCCACCAAACAGTTCTTGGGGCGTCCTCCTCAATGAGGGAGCCGAACGCATGCAGACATACCCTTGGATGTTAATTTTCCCAGCCATATTTTTTGCAACAACCCTACTCAGCTTAAATCTTCTGGGCGACAGCCTCCGCGACGTTCTCGATCCAAAGTCACAAAAGAAATAGGAATCACTTTCTCTTTTACTAAGCAAGGCGAAGACCTAAGCATCACCAAGGATCCAATTCACCGAGTAGGCCGAAATATTA
>Ga0222662_1001181_pt1 | contig 13696 bp, 12 predicted proteins | sample AntAcemetagen600_FD_179821 | JGI IMG/M metagenome (GOLD analysis project Ga0222662, IMG submission 179821) | Saline water microbial communities from Ace Lake, Antarctica - #600 | ecosystem: Environmental > Aquatic > Non-marine Saline and Alkaline > Saline | place: Antarctica: Ace Lake...
CTGACGATATAGCGTCGGGTTTCAGTGCTGCTGACCGTGAAGAGATAGCGCAACTCTTCGTGTTGGAAAATGTCGAGTTCACGATCTTGCATGAATTCGGACATGCTCTGATCCACCAATTTTCTTTGCCTGTCTTTGGGTTGGAAGAAGATGCAGCGGATCAGATTGCAACGACGACCATGATCTTGAAACATGGAACGGATGTGGACGTCGAGGCGATCAACCAATTGCTCGCCGTGTCTGCGGAATGGTTGTCGGAGTGGGAGCAGGAAACAATTAGGGTAGGAAGCTCGCACGCCTTTTGGGATAGCCATTCATTGGCTATCCAGCGGTTTTACAATGTGAACTGCCTTTTGTTTGGGGCAAACCCCGATGAGCTTGGCTTTCTGTTTGATACAGACGCTTTGCCCGCAGAGCGCGGTTTTGATTGTGACCAGAGCTATGCCCAGGCACTGCATGCTTACCGTTGGATGATTGAAACTTATGGTCGGCAACCCGACAGCATGATCCCGTTTTATGGAATAGAGGTTTCGTTTGATGAAACACGAGATCCGCGCCACGAACGAGTACGGCAGTGGTTAGTTACTTCTGGGTTGGTGCGGGAATTGTCTGCGAGAGTGACTGAGTTTTTTCCTTGGCCACAATCCATTCCTATGAGGTTTACAAACTGTCCCGGTAGTGCAGATGCCTACTACAATCGTAACGTCGGTGAGATTGTCATTTGTTACGAGCTGTTGGATGTTTTTTTGGAGCGCACTGAAAAGTCGCTTTCTAGAAACGTTGAGTTGGTGTGTCGCAATCCTGGCCTCCGTCGACTTTATGGTGACCGACTTGGCTGTTAACACCTGATTTCACCAAGAACATATAGATGTTTTTGAGCAGTTTCATCTTTATCTATTCGAAATGTTGGAAAGTCGCCTCGAGCGTGTGACTATATTTGCTCGGTTCTTTTTGGCGCGTCTAGTGTGACCATGATGGTGAGGAAAAATGACGCAAGCATTCAAGGTACTTATTCTCGCTTGCTGGGGCACTATGTTAGAGAACGTAGCGTGTTGTCTCTAAACGAGGCTTTGCGCCGGGTGACGCTGTTACCTGCTCAATGGTTGGCACAGACGTCAGATACCTTCATGGCGAAGGGGCGGGTGCAAATCGGGGCGGATGCGGACCTGGTTATTTTTGATCCAGATACGATCCAAGAGAATGCTGCTTACGGTGACCCTTACCTGCGCCCAACTGGCATTGAGTATGTGATTGTTGGAGGACAGTTGGTTGTCGACCCAACCGGTGTCATTGTCGGCCGATACCCAGGGCGGCGCATTTTGGGACCAGTTGCGCCCGAATAATTGTGATCAAATGGCGTTGAGCGGGATCTTTAAGTAGGCAGTGCCGTTTTCTTCCTCCGGGGGAAGAGCACCAGCCTGCATGTTCACCTGTATCGCTGGAAGTATGAGTGCGGGCATGTTGAGCTGGCCGTCTCTCTTGCGCCGCAAGTCAGCGAACTGCGCCTTTGTTTTGCCTGCCATGTGAATATTTGAGGTCTTTTGAGCCTCTACAGTTGTCTCCCATGCAGGGAGACGGCCTTCAGGTGGGTAATCATGACACAAGAAAATTCGTGTTTGTGGCGGCAACGTCAGGATTTTCTGAATGCTGTCATAGAGTGTCTCTGCGTCACCACCTGGGAAGTCACAACGCGCCGTGCCGAAATCCGGCATGAAAAGTGTGTCGCCAACAAAGACCGCGTCTCCAATAAGGAACGAAAGACATGCTGGCGTGTGTCCTGGTGTGGCAAGGACTTTTACGTCGAGCATTCCGATTTTGAATTCCTCGTCATCTTTCAGCAAACGATCAAATTGACGACCATTTGGAGATACGTGGTAGGGCAGATTAAAAAGCGGGGAGAAGGCTTTTTGAACGTCGCAGATTTGACTGCCCACAGCGACTTTGGCGCCTAGCTTTCCTTTTAGGTAGTCGGCGGCGGACAAGTGATCTGCATGAATGTGCGTTTCCAGGATCAGCCCTACTTCTAACGAGCGCGATGCAATTATCTCCAACAATTCGTCGGCAGCTTGTGTGCTTGTACGGGCGGCTGCCGGGTCGAAGTCCAGGACCGGGTCAATGATAGCGGCTTGGTTGGTCTCCGGGTCCACTACCAGGTAGGAGATGGTGCTGGTCGGTTCATGGAAAAAGCCGATTACGTTGGGAATAGCTATCAAGGTCTTTTTCGGCGCTGTTGATATTGGTTGATCCGACATTCTCATCTCCCTTAAATTCTTTTATCAGAATATAAGTGTATTAATGGCAAAATCAAGACGCCAGCCATTGCGATTCTGGAATCACATTGTCTAGCCGAAGAGTGTCGAGGTTGGAATCGCTGACAATTTTGAAAGCTGTTTAGGCGAGACGTGCGTTCCCATGGCCATTCTTCACTTCAAATTGCTGTTTTGGGCCTATTGGCAGTAATTTTTTGACTAGCAAACGGTGTTCAATTGGCTCAGGTAGGCCGCTTTAACGATTTAGGTCATAAAACCGGAAAGAATCTTCCAATTTCTTAATAACCGGGGTTGACGCATAGGGGGGGGCGACGGTAGTTTCCGCCAACTTTCACGGTAGGTAGTAAGTACAGAGCAGCGCTGCTGCAACGCACTTAAACGCTAACGTAAAAAATCGAAGACGAGGACTGGGGCATGACCCTAGGAAATCCCTAGGGTCCTCTGCAAGTTTAGGCACTAGCAAAATGGTTTGCTATGTGTCTGACAGCCGTGTGCAGCTTTAGGGTCAATTTCCCGAGTGCGCGCGGTTTTGTGTTTGGATAAACGAGAACGACGGTCGAGCCATATATGCCAACGATCCAACAGCTAATTCGCAATCCGCGCAAATCGCCGGTGAAGCGCAATAAAGTACCCGCAATGGAGGCTTGTCCTCAAAAACGCGGTGTATGCACACGGGTTTATACGACAACACCGAAGAAGCCGAACTCGGCGCTACGTAAAGTTGCGCGCGTTCGTCTGACAAACGGTTTTGAAGTAACCAGCTACATTCCTGGTGAAGGTCACAACCTTCAAGAGCACTCCGTGGTCATGATCCGCGGCGGTCGCGTAAAGGATTTGCCTGGTGTTCGCTACCACATCATCCGTGGCGTACTTGATACGCAGGGTGTTAAGGATCGCAAGCAACGCCGTTCGAAATACGGCGCGAAGCGTCCGAAGTAAGGAATTCGATAGATGTCGCGACGTCACCGCGCTGAGAAACGAGAAGTTATTCCGGACGCCAAATTTGGCGATCTGGTACTGACTAAATTCATGAATAGCCTCATGAAGGACGGCAAGAAATCAACGGCTGAACGCATTGTTTATGGTGCGTTTGATCGGATGGAAGGCAAGGGAACTGCGGACCCGCTCCGTACGTTCCACGAAGCCCTCGAGAACATTATGCCGGCACTTGAAGTGCGCTCTCGCCGTGTTGGTGGTGCGACGTATCAGGTTCCTGTAGAGGTTCGTCCTGATCGCCGTCGTGCCCTTGCAATTCGTTGGTTGATCAACGCGGCTCGTGGTCGCAATGAGAACACTATGGTTGAGCGTCTTTCAGGCGAGATCATGGATGCTGCGAACAATCGCGGCTCTGCGGTCAAGAAACGTGAAGACACGCACCGTATGGCGGAAGCAAACCGCGCTTTCTCACATTATCGCTGGTAAGCAGACAGAGCGCTTAGAGGTTTAAGAATATGGCACGCCAGACAAAATTAGAGGACTACCGCAATATCGGCATTATGGCCCATATTGACGCGGGTAAAACCACGACAACTGAGCGGATTCTCTATTACACAGGCAAAAGCCACAAAATCGGCGAAGTGCATGATGGCGCTGCGACGATGGACTGGATGGAGCAGGAGCAAGAGCGCGGCATTACGATTACGTCCGCTGCGACGACATGCTACTGGAATGACAAGCGCATCAACATCATCGATACGCCGGGTCACGTTGACTTCACGATTGAAGTTGAGCGTTCGCTCCGTGTGCTTGATGGTGCGGTAGCTGTCTTTGACTCCGTTGCGGGTGTTGAGCCTCAGTCTGAGACTGTCTGGCGCCAGGCTGACCGCTACAATGTGCCTCGTATGTGTTTCATCAACAAGATGGACCGTACCGGTGCTGACTTCTTCCGCTGTGTTGAGATGATTGTTGATCGCCTTGGTGCAAAGCCACTTGTTTGTCAGTTGCCGATTGGTTCAGAAGCTGAATACGAAGGTCTCATTGATCTCGTCAAGATGAAAGAAATCATCTGGAAGAATGAGAACCTCGGCGCTGAATTTGAATATGTTGATATTCGTGACTCTTTGAAAGAGCAGGCTGAAGAGTATCGTACCGCACTCGTTGAGATGGCTGTTGAAGTTGACGACGAAGTGATGGAGGCCTATCTCGAAGGCAACGAGCCTGACGAAGCAACACTGAAGCGCTGTATCCGCAAGGGGACTATCGCTCAGAATTTCGTACCCGTACTGAACGGAACTGCGTTTAAAAACAAAGGTGTACAGCCGCTTCTTGATGCTGTCGTTGATTTCATGCCTTCGCCGCTTGATATCGACGCGATCAAGGGTATTGACGCTGTTACTGAAGAAGAGATCGAGCGCGCTGCTTCTGATGACGTGCCGGCTGCTGCTCTCGCCTTTAAGATTATGAATGACCCATTTGTTGGTTCGCTGACATTTGCGCGCATTTACTCTGGTGTGTTTGTTGCTGGTTCTGGTGTGCAGAACACAGTTAAAGACAAGCGTGAGCGCATTGGCCGTATGTTGTTGATGCATGCGAACAGCCGCGAAGAAGTAAAAGAGGCATATGCTGGCGACATCGTTGCGTTTGCCGGTCTGAAAGATACGACGACAGGTGATACGCTGTGCGATCCAAATCACCAGGTGATTTTGGAACGGATGGAATTTCCTGATCCGGTTATCGAAGTGGCTGTTGAGCCTAAGACCAAAGCCGACCAAGAGAAAATGGGTATGGCGCTGGCACGGCTTGCACAGGAAGATCCTTCTTTCCGTGTGTCTTCAGATGAAGAAAGCGGCCAGACGATCATTGCAGGAATGGGTGAGCTTCACCTTGATATCCTTGTTGATCGCATGAAGCGTGAATTTAAAGTGGAAGCCAATGTTGGTGCGCCTCAGGTGGCGTATCGCGAGACTTTCACAAAAGATGCCGAAATCGATTACACCCACAAGAAGCAGTCGGGTGGTTCTGGTCAGTTCGCTCGCATTAAATTGCGGATTACGCCAGGCGAAATTGGAACTGGTGTTGTCTTTGAGAGCTCGATTGTTGGTGGTTCTGTGCCTCGGGAATTTATCCCAGGTGTTGAAAAGGGTGTCAGGAGCGTTGCCGAAAACGGTGTGCTCGCAGGCTTCCCGGTTATCGACTTTAAAGTTGAGCTCTATGATGGTGGGTACCATGACGTTGACTCCAGCGTCTTGGCCTTTGAGATCGCGTCTCGTGCGGCAATGCGCGAAGTTGCTCCGAAAGCCGGCGCTAAGCTTCTTGAACCCATCATGAAGGTCGAGGTTGTGACGCCTGAAGATTATATGGGTGACGTGATCGGCGATTTGAACAGTCGGCGTGGCCAGATTGGTGGAACGGAAGCTCGTGGTGTCGCGACTGCGATCACAGCGATGGTTCCACTGGCGAACATGTTTGGTTATGTGAACAACCTGCGGTCAATGTCGCAGGGGCGGGCACAGTACACAATGCAATTTGATCACTATGAGCAAGTGCCTCAAGCGGTCTCAGATGAGATCCAAGCGAAACTTGCTTAATCAACACGGACGAACAGAGTAGTTCTGAAGGAGCCTAAAGATGGCCAAAGAGAAATTTGAGCGTACGAAGCCGCACTGTAACATCGGCACGATTGGTCACGTTGACCATGGTAAGACGACGTTGACAGCGGCGATTACCAAAGTTTTGTCCGAAACGGGCGGGGCGACGTTTTCGGGTTATGCGGATATTGACAAGGCGCCAGAAGAAAAGGCACGCGGTATTACGATTTCTACCGCGCATGTTGAGTATGAGACGGAAAACCGTCACTACGCGCACGTTGACTGCCCAGGCCATGCTGACTATGTGAAAAACATGATCACGGGTGCTGCTCAGATGGATGGCGGGATCCTTGTTGTGAACGCAGCTGATGGCCCGATGCCTCAGACCCGCGAGCACATCCTTCTTGCCCGCCAGGTTGGTGTTCCAGCACTTGTTGTTTACCTCAACAAGGTTGACCAGGTTGATGACGAAGAGCTTCTTGAGCTTGTTGAGATGGAAGTACGTGAGCTTCTGACTGAGTATGGCTTCCCGGGCGATGATATTCCAATCATTGCGGGTTCTGCGCTTGCTGCCCTTGAGGGTCGTGATGACGCCATCGGCAAAGAAAGCATTATCAAGCTGATGGAAGCTGTTGATACAGCGATCCCACAGCCAGAGCGTGCTATTGACCAGCCATTCCTGATGCCGATTGAGGATGTGTTTTCCATCTCCGGTCGCGGAACGGTTGTGACGGGTCGTGTTGAGCGTGGCGTTATTAATGTTGGCGACGAAATTGAAATCGTTGGCATCAAGGACACAGCTAAAACGACCTGCACGGGCGTTGAAATGTTCCGCAAGCTCCTTGATCGCGGGGAAGCTGGTGACAATGTGGGTGTTCTTCTTCGCGGTATTGACCGTGAGCAGGTTGAACGTGGCCAGATCCTTTGTGCTCCTGGTTCGATCACACCGCATACGAAGTTCAAGGCAGAGGCATACATTCTGACGAAGGATGAAGGCGGACGTCACACACCGTTCTTTACTAACTACCGCCCGCAGTTCTACTTCCGTACAACGGATGTGACTGGTGTGGTGACCCTTCCTGAAGGCACCGAAATGGTGATGCCGGGAGATAATGTTGCGATTGAAGTTGAATTGATCGCGCCGATTGCGATGGAAGAAAAGCTGCGCTTCGCTATCCGCGAAGGTGGCCGTACCGTCGGTTCCGGCGTCGTCGCTTCAATCATCGAGTAAGTCAAACGGTCGGGCGTTTTAATGAATGCCTGACCGACTGCCCATTTGGGCATTCGGTTTAGGAGTGTAGCTCAACTGGCAGAGCACCGGTCTCCAAAACCGGGGGTTGGGGGTTCGATTCCCTCCACTCCTGCCACCGTAAGGGTGGGCAGGAACGACAAGTGAGGGGTTGGAATTGTCCAGCGAACTCACCGAAGAGGAATGATGGCGAAAACCAATCCACTTCAATTCGTGCGGGAAGTGCGGTCAGAAGCGTCAAAAGTGACGTGGCCCACGAGACGCGAAACGATTGTGACAACGGTCATGGTCTTCATCATGGTCGTTGTTGCGGCTGTGTTCTTTTTTGTGGCGGACCAGCTTTTGAGCACAGGGGTTACTCTCTTGCTCGGGCTCGGTGATTAAAGGCGGATCGATTATGACGGCGCGGTGGTACATCGTTCACGCTTATTCGAATTTCGAGAAGAAGGTCGCTGAGTCGATCCGCGAACGTGCTGAGAGCGCGGGCCTGAGTGAGCTTTTTGAAGAAGTTCTGGTGCCTACAGAAGAAGTCGTTGAGTTGCGCCGTGGGCGCAAAATCAATGCGGAGCGCAAGTTTTTCCCAGGTTACGTACTGGTGAAAATGGAAATGACGGATGAGGCGTATCACCTAATCAAGGAAACGCCGAAGGTAACTGGCTTTTTGGGCGCGAATAACAAACCGCAGCGCATTAGTCAGGCCGAAGTTGACGTTATCTTGCATCAGGTGCAAGAAGGCGTTGAGCGGCCAAAACCAAGTGTTACGTACGAAATTGGCGAACAAGTGCGGGTGGCCGATGGGCCTTTTGCGTCGTTCAACGGCATTGTTGAAGAAGTTGATGAAGAACGGACGCGGCTCAAAGTGGCTGTGTCAATTTTCGGTCGGGCTACTCCGGTCGAGCTTGAGTACGGGCAGGTGGACAAGCTCTAGGGTTTGTTGATTTGTTCCGTGTTGTGTGTGGGAGGTGGCTTTGGCTGCTGTACCACTAACCCTTTAAAGTTTCCGGGATTGCCCGGAAGGGGAAAGAGAAATGGCTAAAAAAATCACTGGTTATCTGAAGCTTCAGGTGCCGGCGGGTGCTGCTAACCCATCACCGCCAATCGGTCCTGCGCTCGGTCAGCGCGGCCTGAATATCATGGAATTCTGTAAAACCTTTAACGCGAAGACACAGAAGATGGAAAAAGGGATGCCTATCCCGACCATCATCACGATCTTTGCAGATAAGTCTTTTACGTTTGAAACGAAGACGCCACCTGCTTCCTATTACCTGAAGAAGGCTGCGAACCTGCAAAAGGGCGGTACCGCTCCTGGGCGTGACGTTGCTGGTTCAGTAACGGTTGCTCAGTGTCGCGAGATTGCTGAATTGAAGATGGTTGACCTCAATGCCAATGATCTTGATCAGGCAGCGAAAATCATCATGGGATCAGCACGGTCTATGGGCCTAGAGGTAGCGGAGTAAAACAATGGCAAAAGTTGGAAAACGTACAGCCTCCGCACGTGAAGGTGTCGACGCAAAAACATTTTATCAGCTCGATGAGGCCGTAAAAATGGTCAAAGAGCGGGCGAAAGCAAAGTTCGATGAGACAATCGAAATTGCTATCAACTTGGGCGTTGATCCTCGTCACGCAGACCAGATGGTTCGCGGCGTGGTTGAACTGCCAGCAGGCTCTGGTCGTACTGTGCGCGTGGCGGTTTTCGCTAAAGGCGACAAAGCTGACGAGGCACGGGCTGCTGGTGCAGATATTGTTGGTGACGATGAGCTCGCTGCAGAAGTTCAATCCGGCAAGATCGACTTCGATCGCTGCATTGCAACGCCAGACATGATGCCGTTGGTTGGTCGTCTTGGTAAAGTGCTCGGGCCCCGTGGCATGATGCCTAACCCTAAGGTTGGCACGGTGACGCCTGATGTGGCCGCGGCTGTGAAATCTGCCAAGGGCGGCGCAGTTGAATTCCGCGTTGAAAAAGCCGGCATCGTTCACGCTGGAATTGGCAAAGCAAGTTTTAGCGAAGAGCAGATTGCCGGAAACGTTCGGGCACTGTTGAACGCTATACAAAAAGCAAAGCCAACAGGCGCCAAAGGCACATTTATGAAAAAGGTCGCACTAAGTTCCTCAATGGGACCTGGTGTTAAAATCGACCTTGCTTCAGTACACGAAGCTTAAAAGCGAAATCAGCTTTTGAGTGTTCGAATTGAGTTTCCCAATCCGTCGGTGATGGGTTGGGCGAAGACGAGACAAGCAATCTTCTTCAGACGGTCAAACGTTTGGGAGGGGTGTCGGTCGCGTCTTTAACCTGTCCGAGACGGTAGGTGCCAAACTTTGAAAGAAGGGCGGCTTAATGGGTGTTCGCACCTTTCCTGCAATAGACGGTGGAGAGAGCAGATTTTGAGTTTTCGTTTTGGCGAAAATTGAACATCAGTTCAAACCCGGGACAGGCATGAGAGCGCTGATTGTTTAGCAAGCGTCTTAGGACAAATGTTGGGCAAGCAGCATCTGCCAACGGTGGAAGGGAGTTTTTTCGTTTCACCCCCGCGACGTCCGAGGGTTTCGGACGTATTGGAGAAGAGTAAGTGAATAGAGCCGAAAAAGCGGAACTAGTGACACACCTCCAAGGCGTTTTTGCGAATGCTGGCGTGGTTGTCGTTGCTCACTATTCTGGCCTGACGGTCGCACAGATGACAGTTCTGCGCGCCCGCATGTCGGAAGTAGGTGGCAATGTCAAAGTCACAAAGAACCGGCTCGCCAAACTCGCTCTGGACGGTACCCAAGTGGCTGGCATTGCTGACCATTTTGCGGGACCAACGGCAATTGCCTATTCGGACGATCCAGTTGCAGCGCCAAAAATTGCTGCAGCTTTTGCCAAGGACAACGAAGAGTTCGTGATCCTCGGTGGTGCGATGGGCGAAACCCTGCTCGATCAAAATGGCGTTATGGCTTTGGCCACATTGCCGTCACTGGACGAGCTGCGCGGAAAGCTAGTGGGCATGATTTCTACGCCTGCTACTCGGATCGCTGGCGTGCTTCAAGCACCCGCCGGTCAGCTTGCGCGTGTTATGGGAGCGAAAGCCGCACAGGGCGAGGAAGCGGCATAAGCCGGTCCTTGCAACCCAAGTTTGAACTGATTGTTAAAGAGAGAATTGAAAATGGCTGATCTAAATAAAATCGTAGAAGACTTGTCTGCGTTGACGGTTATGGAAGCTGCTGAGCTTTCTAACCTTCTTGAAGAAAAATGGGGCGTATCTGCTGCGGCTCCTGTTGCAGTTGCTGCGGCTGGTGCTCCAGCTGAAGCTGCTGAAGAAAAAGAAGACTTCTCAGTTGTTCTGACTGCTGCTGGTGACAAGAAAATCAACGTCATCAAAGAAGTTCGTGCCATCACTGGTCTTGGCCTGAAAGAAGCTAAGGACCTTGTTGAAGGTGCACCTAAGGAAGTTAAGGGTGACGTACCTAAGGCCGAAGCTGAAGAGCTTAAAAAGAAGCTCGAAGCAGCTGGCGCGAGCGTCGAACTTAAATAATGCACGATTGGGAGTGGCCTTGTGGCCGCTCCCACTAGCTCCAGCCGGTGGGGTAATAGCGAGGGCCTCCTCCTTGCAATACCGGCATCCTGTTTGAGGAAGGTTGCGAGGAATAAAAATGACGCAGTCATTCACTGGCCGTAAGCGGGTCCGTAAATCGTTTGGACGCATTCCGCAGGTAGCGGAAATGCCTAACCTTATTGAGGTTCAAAAATATTCTTACGACCAGTTTCTCCAGGTTGATGATCCCGAAGGCGGGCGTCTCGATCAGGGGCTGCAGTCGGTATTCGGCTCTGTTTTTCCCATTAGTGATTTCTCTGAAACGGCGATGCTTGAATTCGTTCGTTACGAGTTTGAAAAACCAAAATATGACGTAGAAGAGTGTCAGCAGCGCGACATGACGTTCGCAGCACCGCTGAAAGTAACTCTTCGCCTGATCGTATTTGAGGTTGATGAAGACACAGGCGCTAAGTCTGTAAAAGATATCAAAGAGCAAGACGTGTACATGGGCGACATGCCGTTCATGACAATAAATGGTACATTTGTTGTTAATGGCACGGAGCGTGTGATTGTTTCACAAATGCACCGTAGCCCAGGTGTGTTCTTCGACCACGATAAGGGTAAGACCCATTCGTCCGGCAAGCTGTTGTTTGCGGCGCGGGTTATTCCATACCGCGGGTCATGGCTTGATTTCGAGTTTGACGCAAAAGATATTGTTCACGTTCGTATTGACCGTCGCCGTAAGGTGCCTGTCACGACGTTGCTTTATGCGCTTGGCCTTGATGGTGAAGAGATCCTGGATACGTTCTACGATCAGGTTACGTATAAGAAAACGAAAGATGGCTGGAAGTTCCCATACCAAGCTGATCGTTATCGCAGCCTGAAACCAGAATATGATTTTGTTGATGCGAAAACCGGCGACGTTGTTGTTGAAGCCGGTAAGAAAATCACCGCCCGGTTGGCGCGCAAACTTGCTGAAGAAGGTTTGAAAGAACTTTTGGTTCAGGACGTGGAAGTTGTTGGGCGCTATATCGCTCAAGAGCTAGTGAATCTTGAGACGGGTGAAATTTTTGCGGAAGCTGGCGAAGAGATCACTGAAGAGCTTTTGGAAACATTGATCGAAGCAGGCGCGCAGGAAATCACTACGCTCGACATTGATCATGTGAACACAGGCGCTTTCATTCGCAACACGCTTGCGGTTGATAAAGCCACAACACGTGAACAGGCTTTGTACGATATCTATCGTGTGATGCGCCCTGGCGAGCCGCCTACCTTTGATACAGCGGACGCTTTGTTCCACAGCCTGTTCTTTGATTCAGAGCGCTATGACCTCTCCGCCGTTGGTCGCGTGAAGATGAACATGCGTCTTAACCTGGACGTAGCTGATACTGTCCGTGTGCTGCGCAAAGAGGATATCATCGAAGTGATCCGCACCATTGTTGGTCTGCGTGATGGACGCGGTGAAATTGACGATATTGATAACCTCGGCAACCGTCGTGTTCGCTCCGTTGGCGAACTTATGGAAAATCAGTATCGTATTGGTCTGCTGCGTATGGAACGTGCCATCAAGGAGCGGATGAGCTCGGTGGATATTGATACGGTCATGCCTCATGACCTGATTAACGCGAAGCCAGTGGCAGCCGCTGTTCGTGAGTTCTTCGGGTCTTCTCAGCTGTCCCAGTTTATGGACCAAACGAACCCATTGTCTGAAATCACGCACAAACGTCGCCTTTCAGCGCTTGGACCTGGTGGCCTGACGCGTGAACGTGCGGGTTTTGAAGTACGTGATGTGCATCCAACTCACTATGGTCGCATTTGTCCGATTGAAACACCCGAAGGCCCGAATATTGGTCTGATCAATTCGCTCGCGACTTTCGCGCGTGTAAACAAGTATGGCTTCATCGAAAGCCCCTATCGTCGGGTCAAAGATGGCAAGGTCTCTGATGACATTGTCTATCTGTCAGCGATGGAAGAAGCCCGCTACCGCGTTGGACAGGCAAGTGTTCCGATCGGCGATGACGGAATGCTGCAGGACGATCTTTTGAACTGTCGTATTGATGGTGACTTTGAAATGGTGCCGCCTGAGCAAGTTGATCTGATCGACGTGTCGCCAAAACAGATTGTGTCTGTTGCGGCTGCTCTAATTCCGTTCCTTGAAAATGATGACGCCAATCGCGCTCTTATGGGGTCGAACATGCAACGCCAAGCCGTGCCGTTGGTACGCGCAGAGGCGCCTGTTGTTGGCACCGGAATGGAAGAAGTTGTTGCTCGTGATAGTGGGGCGACGATTATGGCGCGCCGTACAGGTGTTGTTGATCAAGTTGATGCGACACGTATTGTTATTCGAGCAACTGAAGAGACTGACCCTGGCAAGCCTGGCGTTGACATCTACAATCTTCGCAAGTTCCAACGCTCGAACCAGAACACCTGTATCAACCAGCGCCCATTGGTGCGGGTTGGCGACAAGTTGCAGGCCGGTGACATCATTGCTGATGGTCCGTCCACTGATCTGGGTGAACTGGCTCTTGGGCGGAACGTGCTGGTCGCGTTTATGCCTTGGAACGGCTACAATTTCGAAGACTCCATCCTGATCTCAGAACGCATCGTGCGTGATGATGTGTTCACGTCTATTCACCTCGAAGAGTTCGAAGTGATGGCGCGTGATACGAAGTTGGGACCGGAAGAAATCACACGTGATATTCCAAATGTCGGTGAGGAAGCACTTCGCAACCTCGACGAAGCGGGCATCGTTTACATCGGTGCGGAAGTTGGGCCCTCGGACATTCTGGTGGGCAAGATCACACCAAAAGGCGAAAGCCCAATGACGCCGGAAGAAAAACTTCTTCGTGCGATCTTTGGTGAAAAAGCTTCTGATGTTCGCGACACTTCAATGCGGTTGTCTCCTGGGGTAACCGGTACTGTGGTCGAGGTTCGTGTCTTCAATCGTCATGGCGTTGATAAAGATGAGCGTGCGATGTCTATCGAGCGTGATGAAATTGAACGGTTGGCAAAAGACAGAGACGATGAGCTCGAAATTTTGGAACGCAATGTTTACGGGCGTCTTCAAGAAATCCTGCTTGGTAAAGACGCTGTTTCGGGACCTAACGGCATTGAAGCTGGCGCAAAAATTTCGCAAAACGA
>Ga0222662_1001183_pt1 | contig 13667 bp, 17 predicted proteins | sample AntAcemetagen600_FD_179821 | JGI IMG/M metagenome (GOLD analysis project Ga0222662, IMG submission 179821) | Saline water microbial communities from Ace Lake, Antarctica - #600 | ecosystem: Environmental > Aquatic > Non-marine Saline and Alkaline > Saline | place: Antarctica: Ace Lake...
TGGCCCACCAAAACCACCATCACCCCGAGCAAAAGTTGTGGAGAGCATGGTGCAAAGTGCGTCGCCGCTGGCTTTGTCCCGAATGTTGGTTTCGCTGCCGATCACAGCACCCTTGCCTTCACCCTTGTCCCACGCGCCAATGACTTTGCTATCCACCATAATTGTGGCAGCGATGGGCAGGGGCTTGTGCATGGTGAGTTTCTGTTCGCCGTGCACCACCATGGCGTAATTGATGCCGCTCTTCGCCATATTGCCTGCGCCCCAGGCAATGACAGACGACATGGTGGGGATCGTCACCAGATCTTTTTCATAAACGAAAGGCAGTTCTTTCTGGTTTAGCGGATCACGACCAAAGCCAACACCGAGCGCGTAGAGCATGGTTTCCGTGTCGCCATAGGAAAATTCCTGACCTTCGGATTTCAGTTGCATGATGTCGTCGTAAACAATTGCCATTTGGGCCTCCTTTGTTTTGTTGAGAAGCAGCAAAGCAGGCAATTGGCACAAACTCAAGCGTTTGCACTGGCAGCCTGACCAAATGCGGTCAGATTTATGTGCACAATTGCACATCATATATGCACGGAACCCGGTATAGTGCGCCAAACGAGATCTATAAGCAGGAGCGGGCAGATGAGCCAGGCAGCGACACAAACCAACAATGTTGAGACCAGTCACGAATGTTTCGATGTGGAAATCAAAGACCACATCGCGCACATCAGCCTCTCACGCCCTCAGGTAGCCAATGCCATGAACAAAACGTTCTGGAATGAGCTTCCAGCCATTGTGCGTGACATTGATGAAAATGCGCGCGCTCGGGTGATCGTTATTTCAGCGCAAGGCAAACATTTCTCAGCGGGTATGGACCTGTCGGTGTTTGCGGGCGGGCCGGATCAAAGCCATATTGAGGCAGGCCGCCGGCGCGAACGTATGATGCAAACCGTGCTCATGTTGCAAAAAACATTCTCCTGTTTGGAAGAAGCGCGCATGCCCGTGCTTGTCGCCATCAATGGTGCGTGTGTGGGCGGTGGCATGGACTTCACCAGTGCCGCTGACATGCGCTATTGCACCAAGGATGCGTTTTTCTGCATCGCGGAAATTAACATCGGCATGACAGCAGATGTCGGCACCTTCCCACGTATGGGATATGTGATGCCACAAGGCTTGGTGCGGGAACTGGCTTTCACGGGTCGGCGCATGTTTGCGGATGAAGCACAGGCTTGTGGCTTCGTGAACAAAGTCTTTGAAACCCAAGATCAGATGATGGAAGCCGTGATGGGCCATGCAACTGACATTGCCAACAAATCACCGCTGGCGATCACCGGTTCCAAGGAAATGCTGAACTATGGCCGCGATCATTCTGTGGCTGATGCGCTGAAGCACATTGCCGTTTGGCAGACCGGCATGTTCCAGCCGGGTGACATGGCAGAGAGCTTCACCGCACAAGGTGAGAAGCGCGACCCTGAGTTTCAGGAGCTGATGCCGATCCCCAAAAAGTTCGACGATCTGTAGGAGGCAGTAGGTGTCGCGGATAAAAGTCCGTTTTGAGCCTTACGTCTCTCGTCGGGGCATCTGTATGTGTTTGCGCAGGCAGATATTTTTTCAGTGATAAGGGCGGGGGCCCCCACACCCCAGGAGCACCAGTGAGCACATAGGGAGCATTGGAGCACATTGAGCACCGTGAGCACAGGCAATCTCTCCTAACATCATGATATTATTATGAAAAATATTTCCCCCATTCCAATTCAATAGTTCAATTGGAAAAAATAATACGTCTGATCTTGGCCAGTATGCAGAAAAAAGGGTTCTCTCGTGCCTTGAGTGAGCTATTAGTGCATTGAATTATCGAGGGATTTGTTGCAATTTAGTGCTGACGGAAGATTGCTCCAATTTGATGTGGTCCAAACCATCAAAGATGGGAGCAAAGGAGCTGGCAGGCTGCTGAATATCTTCTGTAGGCCCGGAGGTCCAAACTTCGGGTCGCCTTTTTCTCAAAACGCTATGGGATAATGACTAAAATGGCAGAAGGAAGCAAGAAAACCCGGTCTAAAGTCGCTCGCCAGAAACTCTCTTTGCGGTCATCGCTGTGGCCAGAACTTGATGAAAAAGCATTGTGGGATCGTTCGAAAGTTGATGGTTGGTTGAGCGTGCCTCGTTCTCTGCCACTTTTGATGCAGATTATGGACAACCTCTCCAAGGGGAAGCCAGTCTCGTCGACCTATTTTGATTTGTGGTGCCGGACGTACGATGATTCATTTGTGATCGCAAACAAAGCTAGGGAAATGGCATTTTTTTCGGGTTATACCGGTGAACGTGCAGAGCGGACTTGGGCGACCCGAATGAATATCCTTAATGATCTGGGGTTCATCGATATTAAAGAAGGGCCGAATGGACCAATTAGCTATGTGCTCATTTATAATCCCTATTTGGTCGTGCAGAGACATCAAAAGGAGGGGAAGATAAATGCGGCGACCTTCAATGCGCTTAAACAAAGAATGATCGAGATTGGTGCACTCGATCTAGAGCCGCCTGAAGCCGGATCGCCGGTGCGTCTTTCGGCGACGGACAGAAAGAAAAATGCACTTCTGTCGTCTCCTGAAAAAGTCGACCCAGGCGTATTGGAAAGCAAGGCTTGAAGCGAACATTTCAGACTATTTTGAGCCCAGAATCTTCCAGAGGCTCGTGGCGCTCATCACAGGCGCCCCGTTCACCGTAAAGGCACCCTCGACGAAAAGAACCGAGCGTGTCTTGCGGGTGAAGCGCGCCCGACATTCCACCAGATCACCGAGTTTGGGGAAGGCAAGAAAACTTACCTGCATGGAGAGCGTAACGCACGGCGTGTGATCATTGTCCCAATAGGCCGTGCAGCCGAGCGAGGCGTCCGCAAACGTCATCAATTGACCTTCATGCACAAGGCCATCGTCACCCAAATGGTGTTCGGCAACACGGAATGCCACAACGCGCTGGCCATCTTCATCGCGTTCAAAGATCGGCCCGACAAACCTCTCAAATGGATCGTGCAGCTCTTGGGCAAAAAAACCTTCAGGCACCGCGATGTCTGCGGCACTCATGTCTCTTGGCCGATCCGGTAAACACCTGTCGCCGTCATCATCAATTGACCGTCTGCGCGCAGTTCTGCCGAGGCAAAAATCACAGAGCGTGTGCGCCGCGTAATCTCTGCCGTGCCTGAAACCTTTGCACCGGGTTTGCCCGGGCCCACAAAATCACAATTGACGGATAGGGGCGCGGATGGTGCTTCGCCTGCGGACTGGCGGGCCAATTGGCCGAGCACGGCGCTGGCGAGCGTCATCATCATACCGCCATGCAAAAAACCATCCCCGTTCAGATGCTGATCTGCAATTGTAAAAGAAAGTTTTGTATCATCGCCTGATTGCTCATAGGCAATGGGACCAACAAATTGTTCAAAACCGGCAGGGCTGGTCATCGAAAGCATACTCCAGGGCACTAGGGCGGGACGCGGTGGGGATTGACGCACAGCAACGTGTGGCGTTTATCTACCCTTTCAGGCCCGGTGAGGCAATTGAAGAGAGGGGACAGGCGTGAGTGGTGATTTGTGGCAAGCGCGCGAAAGTCTGGACGTGGCAACCGGCGGTTTTAGCGTACATGAGGTAACACCTCGTGTTTTGGAATGGGTTGCCGACCAAGGGGCTCAAAATGGCTTGTTGACGGTTTTTATCCGCCACACCTCAGCCTCTCTCCTCATTATGGAAAACGCCGACCCAGATGTGATGGCGGATATGATGGACGCGCTGGCAAGGCTCGCACCGGAAGAGGCCGGCTATCGGCACAGCACCGAAGGGCCAGATGATATGCCCGCGCACATTCGCACGGCCCTCACACAAACACATCTGAGCGTGCCGATCACCGATGGGCGGTTGGATTTAGGCATGTGGCAGGGGATTTGGCTGTTGGAACATCGTCGCCAAAGACAGGTGCGCCAGCTTGTGTTGCACTATATGGGCGAATAAGCGCTAGAGTAGTTGAGCGTTCATTTTGCAATATCAAATTAAAGGAGTGCATCCATGTCACGACCGACAGAACTAGTGCCGTTACTCAATGTTGCCGATGTTCAGCGCTCAATCGAATTCTATGAAGAGCTGGGTTTCGAGCTAGAGAAAAAAATGGATGCGGAGGGCAGCTTGGTCTGGGCCAATATGCGCCATGCCGGTGGTGGTGCATTGATGTTGAACGCCAAAGACATCCTCTCTGAGGATGAACGTGCCAAGCGGCCGCATTACAGCGACGTGGTTTTCTATCTCACTTTTCCATCTGCGCATGAAATGCACGGTCGATTGAAAAGTCGCGGTGTTGATGTGACCGAAGTAGAAAAACCCGCCTACGGTGGCGAAGAGTTTTATCTGCGCGATCCTGATGGATATGAAGTCGCCATCGCGAGCCCAATTTCTTGAGACGCCTTTCTATTTAGCTTTTGCCCCAAGTTTTCGAATTTTCTCGATCCATGCTTCTCTGTTTTTTGCCACCGTGAGATCTGATCCGCCAATAAGGGTCTCACGAATAGGCCCGATACCACACATCCACAAGATGTTGCGTTCCAGACTTTTTAAGCTGTGGGCACGAAAGAACCAGCGATAAGCGAAAGCTGGCATGCCCATTGTGACGATGATGCGGGCAGACCTTCCCTTGAGCAATCGTCCCCAGCCCTCGTCTGGTTTAGCCATGCCAAAGCCATATCGGAAGATTTGCTCAAATGCCGCCTTCAGCAATGCAGGCATGGTGCCAAGCCAGAGTGGATAAATGATCACCAGATGATTTGCCCATTCAATAGCTTTTTGCGCAGAGGCGATATCGGGCGGGACCTCATCGCTAACGAAATCTGCTTCGCTTTTGATCAACGGAAAGGTGAGGTTAGCAACGTCTACTTCTCGGATTATATGTCCGGCTGTTCGTGCGCCTTGAACATAGGCGAGTGCGAGAGCCCGACAAAATCGGGCGTCATTCTTATCTGGGTGTCCCTGAATGACAACGATGTTTGTTATGACCTCGATCCTTTATCTGACTGAAGAATAGGGGAAAAATGCCCCGATGCCTTAACCAAGATCAAGCAAAGGAATTTTGGCGCCTATCTTAAAGAGCAGGGGCAGCGAGCATCAACGTCGCTGTTGAAATAAGATGTTTCAAATAGCGCCCGTCCTCAAGCACTGGGTCTTTGGGGGACGACCGCAATTTGTAAGTGCGTTCACACAGGCTACCGATACAAAATGTAATCATGTCGTGGACACGCTGCTGCCACAGCGCATCATCCAAATCAGAGACTTTCGACCGCATTTGCTTGATCAAAATGACGCTGTGTTTGTCATATTTTTCATGCCACAGCGCTTCGTAGGCGGCCCCTTGGACAGAAACAATTTGGGACAGCAACAGCACATAGTTTTGCCACGCAGGGTCAGCCAAAACAGCCTTGGCTAAGGGGAGAACTTGAGCCCGAATGAGATCGTCTAGCCCAATCTTCTGTTCTTTCTTTTGAGCCCTTAGTTCTTCAAGGGCGGTTTGCCGCAGACCGTCTAAGTGAACCATGCGGTGGTCCAAAATTGCCTGCAACAAACCTTGTTTGTTCTGAAAATAGTAGCGGATAGCTGATGTATTTTTTTGTTTGGCTTTCGCATTGATATCTCGAACCGAGATTGCCTCAATGCCTTTCCAGCCCATCAACTCTTCACCTGCAAGAAGAAGGACCTCTCGCGTTTTGTCCGCTTTACTCATTTTCATAGTGTGAAGTTATTCCCAGGAAAGACTGCTCATAAATTGTTGCAGTCGCTCATTGTCGCCCTCAACAGAAACTTCTGGCAGGGCAAGTACATCTTGCCAAGATAAATGGCCATCGGCCAAAAGTACAAGAGACCTGTGATCCAAACGCACTGTGGCGTCGCTTGTCCTGAGCTCAGGCCTATCGTGGATCATGACGCCATGCTTGAGGGTGAGCTGATAGGTCTCCATGCGGTCGCTCACATCAAAGGTGATGGAGAGATCCATATCGGCACTGGATTTTTCATCTGCTCTGATTCTGAACTTGCTGATGAAGGCGGAGGAAGGGCCTGCTCTGGCAATGTCAGGAATAGTGGGGCCTGTGAAAAAGGATGCGACCCGTGAGAGCGCTTGTCCCGCAATTACATTCAATCCAACTTCACCCAGCATCAGGTCTGCTTCAGAAAGCAAATAATTACGCTCGTTGGCACTGTCGCTTTGATAGGCAATGGCACGCAGCGCGTTGCCTTTGATCGACAGGGCCTCTGTATTTTCTGCATCGATGGTGAGGATTTGCGTAGCAAGGCTTGCGGCCCAACGGTATTCGCCGCCTTCATAGGCTTGAGTGCTGAGCGTTAAAACAGTGTCTTGTCCGCCGAGTGTGGCGATAAATTTTTCGGCGTAGGCCTTGGGGGCGAGTGCGACCAGATCGAGGGTGTCGCCGCTATACCAGCCCATTTCCTTGTTATAGACACCACGCACAATCCAATTGAGGCGATGGTAATAGTCATCGAATTCTTCCTCACCGGAAATATGGGCAGGGACCCGCAAATTCGCAGCAATTTCTTCTGGCCCTCGACGTTCGTTAATTTGGCGAAGTGTTTCATCCATTATGTAACGCGCCACAAGATGTGTGCGGTCGATAAGGCGCGCAACATTTTCTTTGCCATCAATCGGCAATCCATGTCCGCCAATCAAATGTTCCGCGTTGAAGTCACGGAAATGATTGATGCTGGCGATGTAGGCTTCCGCACTTCGGCCTTTTTCAAATCGGGGTGTGGAGAGAATAGGATAAGTGTGGGTGCCCACCACAGTGTCACCCGTTAGCAGAACACCGTCACCTTCGATCCAGGCGGCAATGCCATCGTCAAGGTCGCCTGGTGCATAGAGCAGTTTCACACTGACGCCGCCAAGATCAATTGTGACCTCATCATCAAAAAGGTGAGTTGGTGTGAGGTAACTCACAGTGCCTGCCATGCTGATCACGGGTCCGCCACCTGAGCCAACAGATCCATCAATACCGTCCGGCAATATGAGGCCCAATTGCTCTACGGCACGAAGTCGGAACACAGCGCTAGTAGGGGAATTAATGTCACCTAGATACCGCAGCGCATTGCGATGAGCATAAAGGGGGATGTCTGTTTCGCTGCCTTCGGGAATGAAGGCCCGCACGCCGCCGGTGTGATCACCGTGCCCGTGGGAATAGGCGACGCCTAAGATTGGTTTTTCTGTACGGCTTCGAAAGGCTGCGAGTGCAAGATCCGCTTTTTCAACGCGCATGCCCGTGTCGAAAATGAAAACGCCGTTCTCGCCTTCAACCATCACAATATTGGACATCGTGTAGCCATAGGCGACCGTCACATGCTCTGACACTTGGATCAGGCGGGGTGGTTGGAACACCGATTGATGGGTCAGGAGCTTTTCATTGGCAGATGAGGTCGGCCGCTCCACAGCAAAGGCAGATGAGATACCGCCAAATAACGCAACAAGGCACAGTGTGAGTAAGTGTGTCTTAGACATAAAGTGTCCTTTTCCAAAAAATACAAATGTATTAAAATGGAAAAGTCCATCTATGTCAAATTGGCATCAGACGAGGGGGCTAAATGGCGCTGGTCATGACGCCCGGATTGAGAGAGGCGCCCGTATTTTCGTCCAATTCCAGGGCCATGACGCGATCTGGAATGCCAAGAGTACTCAGTGCATCGAAGACGTTGATGGCTCGCATATTGCCGAGCGTGGCGCCTTCGTCCTGTCCAATTCCGTGCGAACTGACGGTAATCGAGACGTTGGGCGCTGCGGCCGCTTCATCTGCAAATGCCGCAAGTACCAATTGGGCATCAGGGCTGACGGAGGCATCATCAAGGGCGAAGTAGACCGGCACGGTGAAGCTTGTGCCATCTTCCAGGTAGCCGATTTGTTGAGCCATTGACCCTGCCGCGCCGGTTTGCAGGGTGATGGTCACCGAGGCGGGGGCAAATTTCTCATCCATTAAGCTGGGTGAAGGAAAGAGCGTTTCGGCGACAGAAATGCCCGCGAGTGCGCCAAAAAGCGGGAAAGTTGCTGCAATTGCGATAACGAGCCGAGCGTTCATTTTATTCTCCCAAGTTTGCAGCGAATGTTGATTTCAGGACAAGTGCATCGCTGATTGTGCCAATTTCACATGGGATTCAGGCGATGAAAGGGTGTGTGCAGGGCAATGCAGCGGCGAAATTGAGACTTCTTTGCGGCCACGTTGACCGGTCATGGTTGTGCATTGTTCAGGTGTGAAACATTGTGTTGCGAAATTGACTCCCAAATCACGGCCAGTGCGGTTAATGTGCCGCGCAACTGGCCTTGATCTTCAGATTCCGTTGCGATTCTGAGGGTTGGTGGATTTTTGGCAGAAGACGTGTCAAATGAGGCCACAGAGATTTTGAAACTCGAGGAGACTTATATGTCGAGAGAAGCAGTCATCGTATCAACCGCCCGTACCGGTCTTGCAAAAGCTGGCCGTGGTGGCTTCAACATCACTCATGGGTCTGCCATGGGCGGCCATGTCATCAAGCACGCTATTGAGCGCGCAGGCATTGAGCCAGGTGACGTTGAAGACGTAATCATGGGGTGTGGTAATCCAGAAGGCGCAACTGGCATGAACGTCGGTCGTCTTTCTGCTCTTGCAGCTGGTTGCCCTGTGACAACATCTGGCACAACAGTAAACCGTTTCTGTTCTTCTGGTCTTCAGACCATTGCGATGGCAGCGAACGCTGTTGTGAACAATGGCACACCAATTGCTATTGGCGCCGGTGTTGAAAGTATTTCGCTTGTTTCTATGGGCGGCATGAACACAAACAATCTCGTTGAAGCCAGCCTGATGGAAAAGTATCCAGCTCTTTGGATGCCGATGATCGAAACAGCTGACATTGTTGCCAAGCGCTACAATGTTGCTCGCGATTACCAGGATGAATTTGCTCTTCGCTCACAGCAGCGCATTGCTGCGGCTCAGGCTGCTGGCAAGTTCGATGATGAAATCGTGCCGATGGCAACGAAGATGAAGGTTTTCAACAAGGAAACCAAAGAAGAAAGCATCGTTGATTACGTTGTGGACAAGGATGAGTGCAACCGTCCTCAGACAAACATCGAAGGCCTTGCAGGCCTGCAACCAGTTCGTGGCGAAGGCAACTTCGTAACGGCAGGTAACGCATCACAGCTTTCTGATGGGGCTGCGGCTGTTGTTGTCATGGAAGGTGCAGAAGCTGCCAAACGTGGCGTAAAACCTCTCGGCGCATTCCGCGGTTTCGCTGTTGCAGGGTGTGAGCCAGATGAAATGGGCATTGGTCCTGTTTTCGCTGTGCCTCGTTTGCTTGAGCGCGCTGGCCTTAAAGTTGATGACATCGACCTTTGGGAATTGAACGAAGCGTTTGCGTCACAGTGCCTCTACTCACGTGACACTCTCGGCATCGACCCTGAGAAGTACAATGTGAACGGCGGATCAATTGCAATCGGCCACCCATTCGGCATGACAGGCACACGGTGTGTTGGTCACATCCTGCTTGAGGGCCAGCGCCGCAAAGCAGAAGGCCAGAACGTCAAATGGGGCGTTGTCACCATGTGCATCGGTGGAGGCATGGGCGCAGCAGGTCTCGTAGAGATCTTCTAATCCTGTTACTCACCTACGAATACGAAAGGCCGGGTCTTGTATCCGGCCTTTTGCTATGGTGCTCAAAATTGGGAGAACAGGCTATGCGGTATTTCGATGATTTCGAAGTGGGCGAAAAATGGCCCATTGATGTGCGCTACGACATGACGGAAACCGAAATTGTGTCTTTTGCTGAGAAATGGGACCCACAAATTTTTCACGTCGACAAGGATGCTGCGGCAAAGTCGATCTACGGCACGTTAACGGCTTGCGGTTCACACATTCAGGCAGTGGTGCTACGCTTGGCACAAGGGCTGCCTCATGAGACAGCCGTGCTGGGTGCTCTCGGATATGACGAAGTGCGTTTTCACAAAGCCGCCAAACTGGGTGATCAGCTTTCGCTCACCATTGAGTGCATCGATATACGCGCCAGTTCGTCAAAGCCAGACAGAGGCATTGTGAAGAATCGCCATATTCTCGCGAACCAGAAGGGTGAAATAGTCTTCACCCAGACAACGACGCTTTTGATCGCTCGGAATGCCTGAATGATCGAGCAAAAGATCCAGAGTCATTCGGACTTTATTCGATTGGTGGATCGTATTGTAGATGGACAAGATGTGTCTTCAGAAAACGCAATTCGATTAGGGTGCGCCGCTCTCGATTTGACCATGGAGTACCATAAGGCAATTGTTACGCTCGTAAACGCAAAGCTCTATGGTCCAGCACTTGCGATGATGCGGCCAATGCGTGAAATTTTTGTGCGTGGAATTTGGCTCGCGGAATGCGCAACTGAAGATCAATTGAAGGAAATTATTGACGGAAGACAAGCGCCGGGTATCGGAACTATGTTGCGAGCTGTTGAATCAACGGAAGTTTTTTCGGACAAGATACTGTCAAAGTTATCAGCGCAAAAGAGAGAGTGGTTGCATGGGTTGACCCACGGCGGCATTGAGCAACTCTCGCGTAGGTTGACCGAAACTACCATAGAGCCAAACTTTGATGATCATGAAATAGAAGAGCTGCTTGAATACGCTCTCGCATTTGGGGCGCTCGCAGCAATAAATGTCTGCCGCTTTTCCGGAGATGCAAGAAGTGCAGCTGCCATACTAGATAAGGTCGTCGCCTTGAAACCGTAGTGGAATTCCAAAAATTATGTTTGGTTTTCTTCTGCTAATGGGCTAGTTTCTGACCGAACGGTTAGAAATGAGAAAAAATTGGCGCGACCAAGATCATTTGAGCCTGAAGAGGCGCTAGAAAAAGCAAAGAATGTCTTTTGGGCAAAGGGCTTTGACGCCACCTCTCTGGCTGACCTCACGGGTGCCATGGGCATCAATAAATTCTCGCTCTATGCCACGTTTGGCGACAAACGATCTCTCTTTCTCAAGTGTCTTCAGCATTACCGCAAGACGGCAGTGGCAACCCAATTCGCGTGTTTGCAAAATCCAGCGGGCATTAGCGGCATCGAACAGTTCTTCGAGCAAATTTTGACGATGCCGGAAGCCTCAAAGGCCGGAGGCTGCCTGATGATGAACTCGCTCGTGGAGCTGAGTGGGCAGTACCCTGAAATCGATAAAATCATACAAGACCATTTCAAATGGGTCGAAAAGCAATTCGTTCATGCCTTGCGGGATGCGCAGACGACCGGTGACTTGGCTGTGATCGCAAATGTAGAAGAACGAGCACAAGGGTTGATTGCCCTCACGCAAGGCGTGATTGCGCTCAACAAAGCAAAATTTGGCCGACGTATGGCCAAAGCGGCGGTGCAAGACGGGCTTAACTCACTAGCCGCCTAACCAGAATGATTTGGGACCAGAATGACTTGGGACCAGAATGACTTGGGAGAAAAACATGAGCGATACACAATTTGCAGGTTTTCGACTGTACGGCGTGACGGGCGGACTGTTGATGCTCGTCGGGCTCGCTTTGTGTTTAGCCTATGTCAGCAAACTGATCGGTCTATCGGAAGGCCTGCAAGGCGTTAACGAGCTGGGACAATATCTTACGGCAACCGGAGCGGCGATGGTGGCCGCCCTTGGGTATGCGCTTCGGCGCGCCCGTCATGACGTTGGAGCGGCAACGGCAATTGCGATCCCAGTGGGCACGGGCTTTGCACTTTGGGCGTTGATGCGCTTGCTGGCGTCCGCCTATAGCCCGGAAATGATGGCGACCGCTGGGTCACTTCTCTACGTCGAAGTCATACTATTCAGCACACTGGCCACAGTTTTCATGCTGGCGCGTTTTAATGAGAAGGGCGTCTTCCGTCGTCACTTCATGAACCTTAACAAGGGAGTGCTGGCGACATACTCTTATGTTTTCGTTTGGGTATCCCTATTGATGCTCTCAAACGTCGTCGCACCGGCGGCCTTGTTGATCTGGGAGACCGTGTCGCCGGGTGCAACAGGACTGACAGGCATTGCCGCCCCCTTCATGGTGATGGTCTTTTTGCTCGGGCCTATCATTGGCGCGGTGATCTATCCTGTGACAGGCATGAGCCGTCTCATGGGCCTTATGCACGCCCCATGGATCTTGGCAGCGCTCGTGCTTTACCAGCAAGCGCACCAGGGCGGCGCGTGGCAAACACCTGAGACGATCTTTGATTATTGGGTATATGTAGCGCTCACCACGGCTGTGCTATCGCTTGTCATCGACGCGCTTGATGTCGTGCGCTATCTGATTGGCGAGCGTAAGCAACTGTGGGACGTGCCCTCAGCTACTTGAGCACTCTCCGCCTAAAGACCAAGCACGAGCTTTGCCATAATATTCCGTTGAACCTCGTTGGAACCACCATAGATCGATCCGGCCCTATTGTTGAGGTAGGCCGGGACGGCCGTGATCGCGTCAGCGGGGCCAACGGGCGCCACGTTAGACCCTGTTTGCCGAGCATCGAGTTGGTCTGGCACCGCGTAATATTGGATGGCTTCAACAGCCAATTCATCCAACGTTTGCCGCATCTCCGTCGAGCATGTTTTCAGCATAGAGGAGGCAGGACCGGGGTTTTGGCCCGAAGACATGGCCGACAGAATGCGCTGCTCGGTGATCTCCATGGCTTTGATGGTGATCTCTGCCTCGGAGAGTTTGCCAGCAAACGCGGGCACGTTGATGAGAGACGCGCCATTGCCATCCAACTGCTTTGAGGCCAGGGCGCGAATTTTTTTGGCACCAGCTTCAAGACCGGGAGCGGCACTGCCGCCGCGCTCAAACTCCAGCAGGTATTTGGCGACGGTCCAGCCGTCATTTTCTTCACCCACGCGGTTGGCCACCGGCACGCGCACATCATCGAAGAAAACCTGGTTTACTTCATGGTCGCCCGACAGGGTGATGATGGGTTCTACTTTGATGCCCGGCGTGTCCATATCAATCAGCACAAAAGTGATGCCTCTTTGTGGCTTGCCGGAATTGTCTGTGCGCACAAGGCAGAACATGCGATTGGCATAATGCGCATGTGTCGTCCAAATTTTTGTCCCATTGATGATATAGGCATCGCCATCGCGCACCGCCTTGCATTGCAGCGATGCGAGATCAGAGCCCGAGCCAGGTTCGGAATATCCCTGACACCAATAGTCTTCGCCTGACAGTATGCGCGGCAGATAGAATGCCTTTTGTTCTGCTGTGCCAAATTTTTGTAGCATGGGTCCGCACATGCGCAGTCCCATGGGAGACAGGTGCGGCGTGCTCACCCGTGCGCATTCCGATGCAAAGATATATTTCTGCATTTCTGTCCAGTCCGTCCCGCCATATTCAACGGGCCAACTGGGCGCCACCCAGCCCTTGGCATGCAGTGTTTTGTGCCAGCCAATATTGTCGTGATACTCGGTAAAGACGCTGGTGGTCAGACGGCCAGCTTCTCGCATGGCGTCGGTCAGGTTTTCATCAAGAAAAGTGCGCACCTCATCACGAAAGGCTGCATCTTCTGGCGCGAACGCGAGATCCATCACATAACTCCGATAACAATTCAGGGGGCATCAAAGGCCGAGCACGGCCTTTGCCATAATGTTGCGTTGAACTTCGTTCGAGCCACCAAAGATCGTATTCGCCCGACCATTCATATACTTCG
>Ga0222662_1001188_pt1 | contig 13648 bp, 7 predicted proteins | sample AntAcemetagen600_FD_179821 | JGI IMG/M metagenome (GOLD analysis project Ga0222662, IMG submission 179821) | Saline water microbial communities from Ace Lake, Antarctica - #600 | ecosystem: Environmental > Aquatic > Non-marine Saline and Alkaline > Saline | place: Antarctica: Ace Lake | collected...
CGCTCGGCCCGGGACCCACGAAGGTGGCGCCGGCGGAGGTGTCGAGGATGGGTCCGTTGAAGGGCCCTGGGAGGAAGACCACCTCGTTCCGGCCGTAGTGTCCGGCGACGAGGTCCTGATCGCCGTCTCCGTCGAGGTCGGCGGCCTGCATGGATGTGGCGAAGCCCCAGTCGAGGATGAGATCTCCGTCGGCGGGGGTGTAGGTGCCCGAGAAGGGGGCGAAGATGATCGAGCCCTCGAGGCGCATGTCGTCGAGCCCGTCGCCGTTCACGTCGCCGAGGAAGGAAGTGCCGAGGGTCCACTCGGTGGTTTCGAACGTTGCGGCCGCCTCTGACGTTTCGTACTCGCGCCCGCAGAAAGGGCCCAGAAAGACGAGCTTCCCGAGAACGGATGAGATCATCAGGTCATCGACGCCGTCACCGTTGCTGTCACCGATTGCATGCAAGTATGTGCCGTAGCTTCGGGAGCCTTCGCCGGTCGGGCCCTGGAACCGAGCAGCAGCGCTCGCGAGGCCATAGTCGCCAGGGGCCAGAGGGACGACCGGAACGTCCTCGTCGATCAGGCCGTCGCAGTCCTCGTCGATGCCCGAGCAGAGCTCGGTCGCGCCGGGGTAGCGGCCTGAATCCTCGTCGTCGCAGTCGCCGTCGTCGACGGAGTAGCCGTCGCCGTCGAGGTCCACAGGCGCGGTGTCGTCATCGTCGCTCAGATCATCGTCATCCAACGGGGTGTTGTCGTCGTCGTCGTCGGGGTCCACCACGGCAGGGGTTGTGTCGTCGTCGTTCGCGCCTGTGGGATTTCCACAGCCGATGAGGGCTACGAGGATCGGATAGGTACAGAACCGAGAGCTGGAGATGCGCTTCATCGAAGATCCAGACGGAGGACGATCGCGTCGATCTCCGAGAACGCCACGGTATGGACGGAAGAGCCGAGGGTGAGGTTGGCACCGCTCGCGGGAGTCAGGTTGACGACGGGGCCGGTGTGCTGGAACTCCAGGGTATTTGCGCCAAGTGGGGGGACGGAGTTGGTGATGATCAGCCAGGTCCTATCGTCCGGATTCACTCTCTACCTGCGCCTCGGCGGCGGGGGCGCGTCGAGGGGGAAGAGGTAGACGGCGCCTGAGTCCCCGCCAGGCTCGCCGATGTCTTCGGAAGGAGCCGCAGCGGCGAGCCAGGTGATGTTGCGGGGTCGATCGGCGAGGAGTGCGATGCCTGTGCCGAAGCGGGCGCTGCTGGCGCCTGAGTCGAATGAGAACGTCCATGTTCCGGTCGGTCCTCGCACCTCGACCCGACCGGCGAACGGTGCGCCATCGACCTCTGTGCTCGGGGCCCCTGCAGCCCACAGCTCCGGTGTGACGGCGAGCCAGCGACTCGCGCCAGCGAGGGGAAATCCGAACCTCTCCGCGACCGTCCCGGCCTCCAGCTCGTCGAGGGTGCCGCAGACGGCTTCGGGGTAGGATCCCAGATTGTTGTCTGAGGTCCCGATGCAGAGGCGCTCGCCCCCGTCGCCGGCGAGACCCAGTCCAACGTCCCAAGCCGGCGGGGCGAACAGCTCGTCCAGCGGGAGCTCGATGTCGGGGGTGTAGACCCCTGGGGCGGGGAGACCGTCGATGCGGAACACCCGCTGGTTGTTGGGATCGCTCGCCAGGGTGGTCGCGGTCCCTCCGCTTACCAGGGTCGTCAGCGTCCACCCGAACCAGAACGGCTCGCTCGGCCCGGGACCCACGAAGGTGGCGCCGGCGGAGGTGTCGAGGATGGGTCCGTTGAAGGGCCCTGGGAGGAAGACCACCTCGTTCCGGCCGTAGTGTCCGGCGACGAGGTCCTGATCGCCGTCCCCGTCCAGGTCGGCTGCCTGCATGGAGGTCGCCATGCCCCAGTCGAGGATGAGATCTCCGTCGGCGGGGGTGTAGGTGCCCGAGAAGGGGGCGAAGATGATCGAGCCATCGAGGCGCATGTCGTCGAGCCTGTCGCCGTTCACGTCGCCGAGGAAGGTGGACAAGCCAGCCTGGACGAAGGCAGCCGAAGCTTCCGTCGAGGGATACTCACGATCGCAGAATGGAGCGTGGAACAGGAGGTAACCTGTCGATGGGATGAGGAGGTCGTCCGCCCCGTCTCCATTGGTGTCCCCGACCGCGTGGAGGCTGTAGCCGTAGCCGTTCGTCTCGCCGTCCGTCAGCCCCGGGAATCGAGCAGCAGCGCTCGCGAGGCCGTAGTCGCCAGGGGCCAGAGGGACGACCGGAACGTCCTCGTCGATCAGGCCGTCGCAGTCCTCGTCGATGCCCGAGCAGAGCTCGGTCGCGCCGGGGTAGCGGCCTGGATCCTCGTCGTCGCAGTCGCCGTCTTCGACGGAGTAGCCGTCGTCGTCGAGGTCCATGCGCGCGGTGTCGTCGTCGTCGCTCAGATCATCGTCATCCATCGGGGTGTTGTCGTCGTCGTCGGGGTCCACCAAGGCAGGGTTTGTGTCGTCGTCGTTCGCGCTTGTGGGATTTCCACAGCCGATGAGGGCTACGAGGATCGGATAGGTACAGAACTGAGAGCTGGAGATGCGCTTCATCGAAGATCCAGACGGAGAACGATCGCGTCGATCTCCGAGAACGCCACGGTATGGACGGAAGAGCCGAGGGTGAGGTTGGCACCGCTCGCGGGAGTCAGGTTGACGACGGGGCCGGTGTGCTGGAACTCCAGGGTATTTGCGCCAAGTGGGGGGACAGAGTTTGTGATGATCAGCCAGGTCGTGAAGCCGACCCGGAGAGCCGTGCAGATGAGATCCCGATACGCATCCCCGCCGAGGAATACCTGCGGCGTCCTTCCAGTCCCCGCCCCGAACTCGACGTTCTGCGATGTGCTCGAGTTCACCAGGAACCCCTGCATCCACGGCGGCCCTGGATCCAGATCGTGCAGCACCTGCCAACGCCAGCCGTTCCCCAGCGCGTTCCTCAGCCCGGCCCCGGCGGGGTTCGTGCCCTTGATGAGCTCGAGCCCATGGGCGACCTCCGTGCCCAGCGCCGCCGCCGTGGGTTGTAGTCCGTCCGGGTCCTGCTCGACGAGCTGATTGATGGCGTAGGACCAGATCCCATCGGCGTGGTGCACGCCCGCCCAGAAGTCGTGGCGGAAGTAGCCTGCCTCGATGGGGATCGGGAAGCCGTCGAAGTTCGCTTCGGCGAGGACGGGAGCGTTGAAGAAGACCAGGCCGGACCACGGGGTCGGGCTCATGGCGACATCCGCGATCTGTTCGTTGAGCTCGAGGTCCTCGCGGAGCACGCGCACGTGGTGGTGTCCATACGTCCGGTTCGCCGCCTGTCGTGCGCCAGTCACAGACCTCACGAGGTGCCACGAGCTCTGGACGTCCGCGGTCAGGAAGCGGAGCGTGCCCTCGTGGTTCATCGGGAGGGCCAGGGCCACTCCGTAGTCGACCTTGCAGGTGATCGTGCTCTTCCGGCCCGTCACCGCGCTCGGGTCGACCCCTTCGGTCAGCTCCAGGCAGGTGTCGTTCCTGTCCGCTGCTTCGTTCGACCCGAAGTACTGCCGCGCGGTCTCGCCGACGGCGAAGAAGCCGTGCCGTAGCTGGGCCCAGGCAGGAGGTGCAAGGCCACCGACGAGGCTGCTGCCGTTCCAACTCAGGTTCACCGCGCCGAGCTCGTATTGCGGTGCCCCGATCGTGGGGTGGATGTTGGACGACATGCCGAGACGCACGGGGCGGCGCACGGGGTCCGCCTCGCGGATGACCTCTCGGGCCCGGGCCAGGAACTCCGCGACTGAAGGACGGGCGGTCGTCGTGACCTTGCTGATGTGTTCGTCAGCGAGGAGCCAGCCCGCGATGCGGTTCTCCGTGTCCAGCTGGGCGATCTGCTCGACATAGCTCGCGGCGCGAGCCAGCCAATACTCCACGAACGCTTCGGAGTACGCGCCCCCTCCAAAGGAGCCGCCCTCGTTGGCGGGGACGGGCAGCTCCACGGTCTGCCCGTCGTCATCCAGGATGTACTTGCGCAGGGCCGGACCCGCACCGTCGATCCAGCACACCCCACCGTCGTACACGCAGTTGGGTGGTCCGTCATCCCCCCGCGGACCCGACTGCCAGGGGAGGGTCACGAAGACCTCCCGGCCCTGTCCGACGACGGTGTGGAGCACCGCTTCTCCCCCACCGAAGGACTCGTCCAGAGCCGACAGGGTGGTCCCGGGCTGGTGGAAGTACCCCCGGCCGTAGACCCCGGCGTCGGTCAGCTCGGCAGCGCGGGCGCTGAAGGCCCCCCACCCGATGAGCGGCCACGCCTCCCAGGCTCGCCGCTCTCGAGCGGCGCCGGCGAGGGACAGCGCGATGGGGTGGAAGTCCATGTCCTCACCATAGTGATCGAGGGCGGACTCGACCACCGGACTTCGGCGCGCGGCGAGCGCATCGGGATCGAACGGCAGGACGTCCTCCGGCTCGGTCGGGGCCGCGGGTCCCCCGAGCACCGCGTGGTAGTCGAAGGTGACCACGGTCAGGGCGCGGCCCTCGACCAGGCGGATCCTCGGCAGCCGCACCACGGGTGCAATCGACTCGTCGATGTCGGCGTTGAGGCCCGACCACTGGGTCAGCGGTTGGGGAGACGTCGCACCAGACCAGCCGTAGATGGTGGGGTGGACCCCGTCGAAGCCACTGAAGACGTTCGCCTGCACGGTCACGTGCTTTGACAGAGTGAAGCTGCTGATGAACGCCCACACCTCGACGGCTCCGAACACCTGTCGGGGCGAGGGGAAAGCAGGAGGAGCTTCGCCTTCGGGCAGCCCCAGCCACGGCCTGCCCGCGATCGATTGGAACAAGTTCCTGGTGACGGTGAGGGAGAGGTCGCTCCCGGGCCCGCCGACCACCCCGGAGACGCGGAGCGACCGCACCGCGTTGGCGACGAAGGTGTTTCGGTCGAAGGTCACTCGCCCGACGGAGCCGACCGCGACCGACGCGCCCGTGTCGAGCAGGTGGAAGATGTTGTGGTTGGCCGTCACCCGGGGCGGCCCGATGGCGTCGGGCGTGTTGGGATGGAGGGCTCCGGACGGGTGCCGCTCGTCGAAGGGGATCCCGCACGGGTCGAAGTTGATGGCGAGGCCGATGCTCTCGCCGTCGACGACGCCCCAGGCGTCCTCCGGTCCGACCGGTGTGTCGGGGTACCGGCGCACGTCCGGGGCCCGGAACTCGTTGCGGTGAAACCTGACATGCCGCTCGAAGGGCAGGATGAAGGTTGGCTGGATGGAGTCCACGAAGCGGTCGCAGGAGAGAGAGCGGAGCCGCGTGGCGTCGGGGGCGTTGGAAGGGCCGCGACTGCTGTAGTCATTGACCAGCGCACCCAGGGTGCAGTCGTGGAACCGACACCCGATGACCGAGATGATCCCTCCGGGAGGGACGTGCATCTCAAGCTCCAACTCGAACCCCACCCCAGAGTCGCGAAACGTTGTGTCCTCGATGTGGGCGCGGCTGATGTTGGTGAGGGAGACCCCGGTGTCGAGGTTTCGGAACCCGCTGCGCCGGATGTCGATGACCGGGGACGTGGCGAACCGCACCGGGGCGCTGCTCGCGTCGATGCCCACCTGGAACCCCTGCCCGACCCGCAGGCCCCGGGCGACGAGCGTGGCCTCCTCGCCCGTCACGCGCGCAAAGCACGCGGCCAGCGGCTCGTCCGGTGCCCCCTCTGCCTCGGCCGTGACGTGGGTGAAGCGCAGGCACGAGGTCTCGTCCTGGAGGAAGACCGCATCGATGGAGAGGGTGGGATCGACGTCCAGCCGCAGGTCCTGGAAGGTCACGTCCACGCCCCCACGGATGAAGAAGATGCCGCTCGCGAAGCCCTGGTTCAGAACAAGAGTGCTGCCGCCCCCGGTGCCGTTCCCCTGGACGACGATCGGACCCAGCGCACCGGCCCAGCCACCGGGGACCCAGGGGGGAGCGACCTCGATGTCGGTGTCAAGGCGGATCACGGTGCGGTCATAACCCCCGCTCGGCTGGAACAGGCCCGGCCCCTGGGCGGCGAGCACGAAGGCCTGGGTCAAGGTGCCAGCGGAGCCGTTCGGCCCGACGGTGATCAGCCAGTCAGCCACGGGGGAGATCCCCCATGGAGCGCCGGGATCGGCGGTGGACCCGCTCCCGAACCGTAGCTCGTGAGTCGGCGACGCCCACGAACCATCGAGGCAGCGCCCCGGCCTCGCGCGTCGGGTCCTTCCGTCGGGAGACCTCGGGCACAAGCGCCCGAAGCGGCGATCGCCCGGAGGTGTCGACGGCGCGCACGCTGCGGGCGGCGGGAGCTGCTGTCGACACCTCGATCCGAGCGTCGCCGGCCTCTCGGCACCCCTCGCACGCCGGGTTGGGGAGGGCGGCGGCTTCGGGCGATCGCCCGATCTCCCCCGGTGTCCACCGGGCGTCGGCGATCACGGGATCCCGCGGACGGCAGCCACAGTCCGAGGCCCGGTGGGACTGTGCAGCCACGGGGTGCTCAGCGCTTGGGGGCGAGCAGGATCTCCGCGTCGCAGGTCCCGCCGTCCGCGTGGTCCCACTCCACGGTCGCGATAACGAAGCGCAGGAACTGGGGGACGTAGCTGGCCGAGTGGTCGTCACCGGTGAATTCGTGGGACTGCCCCGAGAGTTCGACATAGTCCCCGACCCGATTCCGGGCCGCGTGCCAGAGCTTGATCGTCGCCTTCGAGGTCGACCCGTTGAGAGTGAGCTGCTGGACGTTGAAGTACGGTGCGAACTCGCGGTAGCCGTCGAGATCCACGGCTTCGTTCGGGGGCAGCTTGTACCCGGCGACAGGGACCTCGACGTCGAGGAGGGAGAGGGTGGCCATGTGCTTGACTCCATGCAGGAGGCTACCGGACCCACCATGAGCGCCGTTCCCTCCCGCCACGGTCAGAAGACCCGAAGACGCTGGGCTCAACCAAGGGCGGCATGATGCATGCAGGGGGGGGGCACGGTTCTTGCCGGGGAGCTACGAGCTCGGCGTCACACGATCGGGTGGACTCTCCACGGGGGCGGCGATCGCCCTCGTCCCGAGGCCGCCGATGGGTGCCCGGGACGGGGTTCGAACCGCGGTGGGAGGATCGATGTCCCCTGCCAAGCCGTCGTCTCTCGACCGATGACCACGGGCTTGCCAGCCCGCGGGCCCGAGGCCACCCGGAGCCGCATCGATGCGTTCATCACCCCGAGCAGGAGGCGGTCCTCGGGGTCCACCGTCGTCGAGCTGAGAGTTGCGCCGTCTTCCTCGTCGACTTCGATGAGGCCCCGACTGAGCAGCAGCCCAAGGACTCTCCTCTCCACCCGGCGCAACACCGCGATCACATCCTCGTGTCGCGGTCGCAGACGAACGAAGCGGGGCGCTGGACAATTCCCGCTGCTTACTGTCTTGCAGCGTGCGTTGGGTGGACGACTGCGGCTGCTCGCAAAGCGGAAGGGGGCTCGGGGTGGCCAGCACGCTTCGGTCACGGTGATCCAACGGTTCGGGTCCGCGCTCAACCTGAACGTGCACTTCCACGTGCTCGTGTCCGAGGGGGTCTGGGTCCCGTCGGTCGCTCACGGCGGGGCGCACCGGACATCACCGAGATCGTCGAGCGACTGCTGGCCGAGTAGCGCCCTTCGGGCCCGCTACTCCACGAGGGAGCGCATCGCCTGGCTTCGGCCCGGGGACGCGAGACGCCTCTGAGCGACAACCTGGATCTGTCGGGCTCGCTCTCGGGTCACTCCGAGGAGCGCGCCGACCTCACGCAGGGTGAGCGGGTCCGGGACGCCAATGCCGTAGCGAAGGCGGATGACCCGCTCCTCGCGCGGATTGAGGGCGGCCAAGGCGTCTTCCACGGCCTGGATCCGGTCCTGCTCCTGCATCTCGTCGGCGGGGCTGGGCCCCTGTCCCGGGATGAGGTCGCCCAAGGTCGCGGTCCCATCCTCGCCGATCGGGCGATCGAGGGAGTCGGTCCGCTTGCCAGCCCGAAGGGCGAGCTTGACCTTGCGCACGTCCTCACCGAGCTCTGCAGCGAGCTCTTCCGCGGTCGGCTCCCGACCGAGGTCCACCGCCTTCACCTTGCGCAGCGACCACAGGCGGACCAGCAGGTCGCTCATGTGCACCGGCAGCCGGATCGTCCGCGACTGGTTCGACACCGCGCGGTTCAGCGACTGCCTGATCCACCAGGTGGAGTAGGTCGAGAACTTGTAGCCGCGCCGGTACTCGAACTTCTCGATCGAGCGCATCAGGCCGATGTTCCCCTCCTGGATGAGGTCCTCAAACGACAGTCCCCGGTTCCGACACCGCTTCGCCAGCGCGACCACCAACCGCAGGTTGGCGACACACATCGCGGTCCGCGCCCGCTCGCGGCCGGCAGACAACGTCGCCATGCGCCGACGCAAGGTCGCCAGCTCGTCCGGCTCACCGGTGCCGTCCCCCTCGACGTCGAGGCCGTCCAGCGCCTCGAGGAAGGACGTCGCCAGGGTCCACTGGGCATCCCGCTTCATCGAGAGCTGCTCGAAACAGTCCCGCGTGTCCTCATGGAGGAGCTCCAGACCCTCCAGCAGCTCCTCACCCCGCAAGCCACGCGTGTCGCGCATGGCCGATCGCTCGAGCTCATCGAGCCGACGCAGAGCCGCCTCATCGATGCAGTCTGCATCGAGCAGCTCTCGGCCTAGCTCGGTGCTCAGAGCGGCCCGGGCGGCCGCCGCTTCGCACAGCTCCAGGCGCTGGCCCAGGGTGGCCTCGCCTTCCCGGTTCAAGAGACCGGTGGAGCCGAGGGTGTTGAGGTAGCCGCGCAGAGTGTCGGTGGTCTTATTCAAGCGTTGGGTCCTTGCTGTTCGTTGCTCGGCGCCCGGCGGGCACGGCCACGCGCGAACGCATGCCGCCGAGGCTCGCCAGCGGCGGGCTCGGTTCCGAATGGAGTCTGCTGTTTGGTCGGGGCAGCGTGCGCTCGGTCAGGAGGCTCAGCGTGCGTGCGGCGCGGGGGCAGTCCACAGAGGCTACAGCAATTCCCCGCAAAAAGCAAGAGGGCTGTTGACAATGGGGGGCGAGCCTGAAACGAGACCGCTCACGGACCCGAGCTCAGCGGAGGCTCGCGGAGTCTCCGCCGGTGACGTGGGCCACGACCGTGGCGCCCTGCGAGGCAACGCGGCAATACACGGCGCCTGCCCCGGTATCGAGCACCAGCTCCGACCCTGGCGGACCTGGGTCATCCAGGTGGAACTCCACCGAGTGTGGGCCCAGCGCGATGAGCTCGCCCACCATCACCGTGTCCGAGAGCTCCTTGCCCTCCACCCGGCGCACGTCCACGGCCTTGCGCTCCGCCAGCGGCTCGCGCACGTCGTCCTGCTCGGGCAGGCTGAGATCGTCCCGCCCCTGCACGCCGACGACCCCGAACACCTTGAGGGGCGTCGCGATGCCCTTCGGCCGAATCGTGCGCTCCATGGACACCACGAGCTCCCGCTTCGCGGCCTCGCGGCTCGCCTCGGACAGGTAGATCTCGCCGCCCGACGTCATGGCCTCCACGCGGGACGCCAGGTTCACGTGCCGCCCGATGACGCTGTACTTCGCACGCGCCTTGGAGCCCACGTTGCCCACGACCACTTCACCGGTGTGGATGCCGATGCCCATCTTCAGCTCGGGCAGCTGTTGGGCGAGGTTTGCCCGGTTCACGCCCGGCATGGCCAGCTGCATCTCGAGAGCACAGACCACGGCACGATCCGCGTCGTCCTCACGCCACAGAGGCGCCCCGAACATGATCAGGAGCCCGTCGCCCATGATGTTGTTGATGGTGCCGTCGTGGCGCTGGATGATCTCCGTCATCACCGTGAAGTAGTTGTTCAGGGTGCGCAGCGCCCGCTCTGGCGACAGGTTCTCGCACATCGCCGTGAACCCGCGCAGGTCGGTGAACATCAAGGTCACCACCCGCCGCTGACCACCGAGCCGCAAGGCCTTCTTCGACTCGAGCAGAGTGTCCACGACCTCGTCGGACATGTAGCGGCCGAAGACCTCGCGAATGAAGGAGTTCCGCGACTCCAGCTGCTCAGTGCGCTTCGCCACGCGACGCTCCAGGTTCTCGTAGAGCCGGGCGTTGTCGATGGAGATCGCCATCTGCCCCGCGAGCAGGGTGACCAGCTCGGCACGCTCCGGCGTGAAGGCCCCCGAGACCTTGTTGTTCTCTAGGTAGATCGCGCCGCGAGAGCGCCCCTGGCTTCGAATGGGCACGCACAGCGCCGACCGCGTCTCTCGGGCGGCGAAGTACGGGTCGTCGCCGAACCGGCGGCTGCGCGCAGCATGGTCGGCCCCCACCGGCTCCCCGCTCCGCACCGCCATGTTGTACATCGACTTCGGGAGGCGCTCCCAGCCGCCGCGCTCGAGCGGGATCTCGAGCAGGACCTCCATCGCCCCGTCCGACGTGCCGTCCGCCTGAACTCGGGCCACTCCCTCTTCGATCAGCACGAGCACGGCGCGGCTGGCGCCCGCGTTCTCCATGACGACCGACAGCAGCCGACGCATCAGCCGCTCGGGCACCACCTCCGACGAGATCGCCTCCGAGGCGCGCAGCAAGGCCGCCAGATCCAGCGAGCCCCCTCCCCCGCCCTGGATGGTCGTGTTCGTGATCGTGGCCATGCCCCACTGGGTCGAGGCCGTTGGCGACAGCTCCACCTGAGGCCCCTCCATCAGCGCGACCTTGCTCGTCGCTCCCCAGCGGGCATACGCCTCCCGCGCATCCGACAGGTAGTGGCGCGCCCCGAGCGTGCGGTGATGCCGGACCTGGTCCCGCGCTGCCGCCTCAAACGCGAGGGCCTCATCGAGGAGGAACTCGTGCTCCTGCGCCAGCTCGATGGCCTGGTCGAAGCGCGCTCGCGCAGCGTTCGGGTCGCCGTCGATCGACAGGAGCTGCGCCTCGATCACCGCAGCCTTCTGTGCGTAGTTCACCGGCGCGGCGGCGGCCCAGGTCTGGAGCGCGGCCAGGGAGGCCTCAGCCGTCTCTCGTAGGGCCGGTCGCTCCTCCGCGCTCGCGGTGTGCCAGGTCTCGAGCCGAGCCAGGGCGTCGAGGAACATGTGCGCGGGCTGGTTGAACTGGCTCAGGACCGCGTCGAGGAAGCCGTTGCCCTCCCCACCGACGGCCACGGCGTGCTCGAACTCCTCAAACACCACGCTCAACAGCAGCTCGGCGGTCAGCGCGTTGCTGATCGCCATGCGGTCGTTGACCTCTTCCAGGGAAGCTCGCGCCTGGGCGGCGTCGAGCACATCGCCGGCGAGCAAGTGCGGAGCTTCCCCCGGGACGCAGAGGTTCACGATGGCCTGATGCCACGGCAGGTGGCTATTCAGCGGCAGGTCCTGTCGGTACCGCCGCATCGCGGCGGTGTACTGAGCGGCCTCATCGCGCAGCGGAGCGAGCTCGTGCCCGTGGAACAGCGAGTACTTCGTCGCCACGTGGCCGCCGTAGCTGCCGAACTCGAACTCCCCGGTCTCCATGCCCACCTGATAGGCGTGGCGCTCTCCGTCGGCGCACAGCGAGACGTGCTCCTTCCACATGCGGGTGTGGCAGTTGAACAGGTGCAGCGCCTGGGCCTCGAACCGCTTGATGTCGGACCGGCCGAGCATGCTGTTGCACAGAGAGCCGAACGTGTATCCCGCGGACACATCGTTCGCCAGGCCCGCCTGGAGCAGCCCGTAGACCGCATAGCTCAGCGCCGACTGCGCGCAGTTTCCGTGGCGCGCCACGAGCACGAACTGCCGCAGGGTCACCAGCGCAAAGACAAACGGCGAAGCGACGTAGGACGAGCTGTAGATCTTGCAGATGAGGCCGACCGCGATCCGCACCGCGGGGTCCTCGATCTCCGGCGCGCTCCGAAGCTCCTCGATGGAGCTCGCAGCGAACAGCGCCCCCGCCACCCCCATCTCGGCCACGACCTCGTCCATCCCCGGCTCGCGGGGCAGGTCGATTCCGAGGGCGGCGAGGTAGTCGAGCGCGTGGCTGAGCGCATCCAGAGGCCGGCCCTGGGCGTTGAGCGCCTCGGTCTTGATCTCCTGGACCCAGGCCACATCGAGGATGTCCTGAGAGGCGGCGACGGTGCGGTCGAACCAGCGGTCCATCGCCGCGTAGTCCGCCGTCTGGTACGCGGTCTCGACGCACGCGTTGAGCAGCGGAAGCGCGAGGTCGTACCGGCGGGCGTCTCCGTCCTCGCCGAGCAGCTCGATGCCGATGAGGGCGTGCTCGTGGGCCGATGCGAAGGCGGCGGCCCCCCGGGCGCGCTCAGCCGCGCGCAGGTTGAGGGCAGCCAGACCGTCGCGGTCTTCCTGGCTCGTGGCGAGGGCCCGGCCCGCGTTGAGATGCCCGACGATGTCGAACAGGCGCTCTTCGGATTGGTCTACTGGCCAGTGCGCAGCGATGCTCTGGCCGATGCTCCAGTCCACTCGCTGCCGCTCGGCCACGCTGCGGAGCTCGACCGCGGCCTGCTGCACCCGGTCGTGCACGAAGCGCAGCGGCACCTCGATCTCATCGAGGAGATCATCGTCGGCGACATCGAGCAGCTTGTAGCTATCGCTCAGGGCGACGACGAAGCCTTCGACCACGGCAGGCCACAGGTCCTCCCACGTCTGTCGCGGGGAGCGTCCCGAGACCACCGAGAGCGTGGCCAGATCGAACTTCGCTCCCAGGCTGCCGGCCAGTTGGAGCATGTCCCGGGTCTCCGCCGAGAGTCCTTCGAGGCGACCGGTCACCAAGTCTACGACATTGTCCGCGATGCCCAGCGCTCCGATGGCGTCGAGGTCCCAGACCCACCGACCGCCGTCCACGCGCAGCAGGCCGTCCCGGTCGAGCTTCTTGACGAACTCACGGACGAAGAAGGGATTGCCGTTTGTCTTGTCGGCGATGAGGGCGGCCAGGGGCGCGCAGTCCTCGGCGCTCGCCGCGGTCAGGTCCGACACGAACTCGGTGAGGTGCTCCGAGGCAAGCGGGCCCAGCGCGATCTCCTCGATCGGCAGACCGGCGTGGCGCAGTCGGTCCATCGACAACAACAGCGGATGCCCGGGCGCGACCTCGTTGTCGCGGTAGGCCCCGATGACGAGCAGATGACTGACTTCGCCGCCGAGCAGCAGGCTCTCCAGCAGCTCCAGGGAGCCTCGGTCGACCCACTGAAGGTCGTCGAGGAAGAGCGTCAGGGGGTGCGCCGCCCGGGCGAAGACCTGCAGGAACCGGCTGAAGACCAGCTGGAGCCGGTTTCGGCTCTCCGACGAGGGCATCTCGATGGCGGCGGGCTGAGGCCCCAGCACGTGCTCGAGCTCGGGGATGACGTCGATGAGCACCTGACCATTGGGTCCCAGGGCCACCAGCAGCTCGTGGCGCCAGGCATCGAGCTTCTCCTGGGACTCCGTCAGCAGCTGCCGGGTGAGATCGGTGAGGGCCTGGATGACCACCGCGTAGGGCACATCTCGACGCAGCTGGTCGAACTTGCCCGACAGAAAGAACCCCGCCCGGCGCGTGATGGGCCGGTACAGCTCCTGGACGAGGGCCGACTTGCCCACGCCGGAGAACCCGCCGACGACGACGTACTCCGTGGCCCCCCCCCGCCACCCGCTCGAACGCGGCCATCAGCCGAGCCATCTCGCCCTGCCGCCCGTAGAGCTTCTCGGGGAGCATCAGCCGCGTCGGCACGTGATGACTGTCCAGCTCGAACTCGCTGACGC
>Ga0222662_1001190_pt1 | contig 13633 bp, 8 predicted proteins | sample AntAcemetagen600_FD_179821 | JGI IMG/M metagenome (GOLD analysis project Ga0222662, IMG submission 179821) | Saline water microbial communities from Ace Lake, Antarctica - #600 | ecosystem: Environmental > Aquatic > Non-marine Saline and Alkaline > Saline | place: Antarctica: Ace Lake | collected...
TGTATTCAACCTTTGCTGTTCGTTGGCTGATGCCTAGGCTTAGCGATTTTCAGAAATCGCATCCAGGTATTCAGGTGAGGTTGAATACGTCTCAGGTAGATGCTGATTTTTCGGAACGCGGAATCGACCTGGCGCTGATGATCGGCCAACGCCGGCAGAACGAAATTCATTACGAATACCTTTTTTCACCCACGACGCAGGCCGTGTGCAGCCCTCGATACCTTGAAGACGCAAATGAATCCGGGACTCCACTCAAGAAGCCCGCTGACCTGGTCGGTCATCCTATTCTTCAGGTTTATCCCTCAGCCAATGACTGGCTGGTTTGGTTGGAGCACAACGAGGTTCAGGGCGTCGACCCGGACGAAGGGATGAGGTTCGATAGTTACGATCATGCCTTGAAGATGGCCGCCCGTGGAATGGGGGTTGCATTGGCTATGCAGCCGTATGTTGCCGAGGACCTTGAGGTCGGACACCTCGTCGATATTTTTCCTGACCTGCGGGTGCGCACCATGGGTCACTGGTTTCTGACCTATCCCAAAGAGCGCGCAAAAGTCCAAAAAATCCAAATCTTTCAGCAATGGCTGAAGGAACAGATATGTCAGGACGACGCGCTACTTCCGCTAATTGATAGCGCGATGACGATTGCAGAACCAAGTCACGGGTGAAGCAAATTTATCGTCGTTTGATATTTGGGCACAGTGCTTCAGGCACATTGCAGGCTTCGTTTCTGTGACCCAGTTGCAGTAGAGCGACATTTTCGATCGATCTCAATTATGATTGTAGCTTGATTTTCGATCAACCGATCAAGCCATTCCCTGCGGGGGTGAGGGGGGCAATCGGACACGGCACCGGAATGGATGGATGAATCCTGTTCATGACCCTAGGAAAATTACCTGCCTTCTCTCAGGTTACCCGGCAACGTAGCCTTCCGTGTAAAAAGCTGGCGCAAAGACGTCAAACGGGGAGGATATTATGCACGTTCACTTGAGAACCATCGCGACACGGCATTCTGAAGCGCGGGGGCGCGCGAAGCGTTGGGCATTTTATCTGCTGACTACGACTGCATTGTCTGCATTTGGTTTTCCCGCGCTCGCTGTCGCTCAGGGCGCGGCGTCCGATCAAGCTCCTGTGGCTGACAACGAGCCTCGGAAGCTCGATGCAGTGATCGTCACGGCTCAGAAGCGGGCGCAGAACCTTCAGGATGTTCCATTATCTATACAAGCTATCGGCGAAGCGAAAATTGAGAACCTTGGAATTCAGCAATTCGAAGATCTGGCCCTCATCGCGCCGTCAGTTTCTTTTGTAAGTGCTGGACCTGGAACACAGAACCTGTTCGTCCGCGGAATTTCCGATGGCGGCAATCCAAACCGAACGACAACGGCTACTGCAACGCTATATCTTGACGAGCAACCCCTAACAGTGGGCGGAACAATCATTGACCTTCACGGCTATGATATCGAACGCTACGAAATACTGAACGGGCCGCAGGGCACGTACTATGGCTCAGGCTCAGTATCTGGAACCGTTAGAATTATTACGAACAAGCCCGACCCGACCGAATTCGAAGCCGGTTTTGATTTGACAGCGGCAGCAATACAAAAAGGGGGGGCGATTACGACTGCCGAAGGGTTTTTGAACCTTCCGGTCGCCAACGAGAAGGCTGCCGTTCGTCTGGTCGGGTGGTATGACAAGGACGGTGGCTTTATCGACAACATCCCGTTGACGCGAACGTGGGCCAATGGTGCGGTTTCGGACAACTCAAATGTCGCGGAAAAGAATTACAACAACTCGACAACAATCGGTGGGCGCGCTGCGCTGCGCGCAGAGCTGACACCGGATTGGACCGGCACCGTGTCTGGCTTCTACCAGAAGGCCGAAACCAATGGTGCCTGGGACCATGATCCACGCAGACGGGGAGATCTGCAAGTTGCCAGGTTCACGCCTGATCGCAGCGAGCGCGAGTTCAGCCAGATTGGGCTGACCCTGGAAGGGGCCACCCCGATTGCAGATATTGTCTTGTCAACTTCCTATTTTTCCCAAGACGAGACAAGGAGCTCAGACTATTCCGATTATGTAGAATATGCATCGTTCAATCAATGGATCCAGCAGTTCGCGTGCGATGATTTCTACTATTATGGAAACATCGGTTGTAATGACCCGCGCATGTCTTTCAATGCGGACTATTTCAACGATCGCTGGTCCACTGAGTTGCGGGCAACTTCGAATGGTGATGGCCCGCTGCAGTGGATCGCTGGTGCCTATTATGAAAAGAACCGAAGCGAAGGATTTGGCTTCTGGGACATGCCCGGTATCAAATTTGAGGGAGCGCCTGGAGCCTACTACCTCGCTGTCAATGGTGGAGATCCGCTTCCGAATGAATGGTATTCCTATGGCACGACAGGCGGACGCGGGACTGACGAACAAACCGCACTCTTCGGCGAGCTGAGTTACAATTTGACTGAAGCGCTGAAATTGACGATTGGCGCGCGCGTTTTTGATGATTCCTTCTCAAGTCCGGCGGGTGGCTGGTCAGGCTATTTTTACGACCCCAAGACGGGAGGTGAGGCGTCCTCTGGGGGCACGAGTGGAGAAGCCTACAAGCTGAACATCCAATATCGATTGTCAGAAAACCTGTTGACATATTTCAACTATGCGGAGGGCTTTCGACCTGGTGGCTCGAATGGCTCTATCGGTCAAACAAATCAGTTTATTCCGGAAACCTATAGTCCGGACTATTTGGACTCCTATGAAATTGGTTGGAAGTCGCAATTCAACAATGGTCGCCTGACGTTCAACGGTGCTATCTACAAGATGCTGTGGCAGGACTTTCAGACGTCCATCTACGACATCAATATCGCACCTGTGATCTTCTATGCGAATGCTGGCAATGCTGAGGTCACTGGAGCAGAAATTGAGCTTAATACGTTTCTAAACGACAACTGGACAGTCGACTTTTCAGCGAATTACACAGACTCTGTCTTGTCGGAGGACTTCAAGTCTCTCGTCGATCCGAACTTGAACTTTGCCGGGAAGGGGACCCGGTTGCCTTACGTCCCGGAATGGAAGTTCAGCGTGTCGAGCCGGTATGAGTGGCAACAATCCGCCAGCACAGACGGCTATATTCAGGCGAGTTATTCTTACACCGGGGAAACGTATAATCTTTTGCTTTCTGATCCGTTCCGCACAGACGTCGGCCCTCAAATACAGAAAGCGTATAGTGAGTTGGACTTGCGAATTGGCTGGAAACGCGGACCGTACCGGTTGGAGGCCTACGGCACCAACCTTTTTGATGAACGCGCCCAATTGTTCATCAATACGGGTTATTATGACGAACGGATCACAACCAATCGTCCGCGAACCTTAGGGGTGAGGCTGATAGCAAGGTATTAAGCCAATGCTGAAGCACTACTTTCTATCCTTCCTGCTCTTGTTTACTGTGGCATGCGTCTACCCTCCACGCGATACCTTAACCCAAGGACAGCGATGGGTTGATACGACCAGCGGATTGGTCATAGGACAGCGGCAAAGCCAAGGCGCACTTACGTGGTTTGCAATTCCGTATGCGCTGCCACCGGTTGGTGAACTACGGTGGCGAGCACCTCAGCCGGTGGTGAGATCGAGCGAGCCCTTTGCTGCAAAGGAGCCAGGATCATCCTGTGCCCAACCTGGCAGTAAGGCGGGAACGATTTTGGGCCAGGAAGACTGCCTGACACTAAATGTCTATGCGCCGGGGAAGACCTCGGATGCTCTCCTTCCTGTGATGGTCTGGATCCATGGAGGTGGCAATTACGCCGGCACGGCCGGAGAATATGACGGCGCGACGCTGGCGGTCCGCGAGAATGTGGTCGTTGTGACAATCAACTACCGGCTGGGTCCATTTGGCTGGTTCCACCATCCTGCTATGCGTCAGGGTGAAGGTGGCGAACCTGCAACGGGCCAATTTGCGCTGCTCGACATGATTGAAGCTTTGAAATGGGTGCAATCGAACATCGAAGGCTTCCATGGTGACCCCACCAATGTGACGATATTTGGAGAATCTGCTGGGGCTCAGAATGTCTATGCCCTCGTATTGGCAGAAAGCGCGAACGGATTGTTCCAGAAGGCAATTGCCCAGAGTGGTGGCTTCTGGAACATGGGACTTGATCAGGCGACAAACTATCGGGACGAAATGCCGCCCGGCACCCGAGCCAGCGCAAAGGAAATTGTTGCGTCGCTTCTTGTGGAGGCAGGGCGTGCGACAGATTCTGCAGACGCCCGCCAGATTGCTGAAGGCATGTCAAACGAAGAAACGTTGGCCTGGATGCGTGAGCTGACCACGGTAGAAATCCTGCAGCCCTATCAGGATCAGCCCGACCTCGGTTATGACTTGCCGAGTGTTGTTCTCGATGGCGTCATGCTGCCAACACAAGACCATCGTCAGCAGATTAGGAGTGGCGCTTACAACAATGTGCCGATGATTATCGGTGGCAACCGAAACGAACAGAAAGCTTGGCAGGCTTTTGATCCGGATTTTGTGCAATGGGATGGAGACTACGCAACAGTTATTGACCCGGATCGCTACACCGCCATGGACAAGCATTATTCGGACTGGTGGAATGTCGATGCCGTAGATGATTTGGCCGACCGCTTGACCGCGCCCGTTTTTGCGTATCGCTTCGATTGGGACGATGCGCCCAAGCAACCGGCAGATTTGTCGTTTATTGTTGGCGCTGCGCATGGGCTGGAAGTACCGTTCGTGTTTGGAACTTTCAACGTCACCGGTTATGCTGAATTGTTCACGCAAGAAAATCGACTGGGCAGGGAAGTGCTTTCGGATGCAATGATGTCCTACTGGGCAGCTTTTGCGTATTCAGGAGATCCCGGCCGCGGCACGGGCGACCAATTGCCTGAATGGTTAACATGGCAGAGATCGCATGAGAAGATGATCTTCGATAGCGGGACGCTTGAAATGCATCCTGGCCTGCTGACGCGCTCCGAAGTTTTGGAGTCGATACAGGCTGACACGTCGCTGTCTTTGGCCGACCGCTGCAAAGTGCTGCGATACAGCCTGATGTATCCCAGCTTCGATCTGGCACGACTGCGGGCGATTGGCTGTGCCGCACATTTGGATTAGCGTGTAAGCATGAAGACGACGCGGCCAATTGGCGACACAGGTAGCGTAAAGGAGGCCTTCAACATTGCCCGCCGCCTTGTTGGTGAAGGGCACAAGCATTTGGCAATCGTGCAACTCGAAGCAATCCTGGAGGCCGAACAGGACGAAGTCAACGCGCTCTGCCTGCTGGGGAGCCTAAGGTCAACTGAAGCTAGGTACGCTGAAGCGATCGTGTTGTTGCAACGCGCTTGGTCACTGGAGCCTGGTTTCTTCGACGCGGCCTTGGAGCTCGCACGGATCAAACGTCTGTCTGGCGACCCCGAAGGTGGGATCGAAGTCCTGCGTGCGCTTACTGTGAGAGCTCCGGGCCATAGTCGTGCTTGGCAATCGCTTGGAGATTGCCTGTGTGAGGCTGGACAGATTGAATCTGGCTTAGAGGCATTTCGCAGATCTGTTGCAACAGACCCGTTCAGACTCGAAATAGTGCGGGCCATTGAAGCTTTGAATGACGGTCGCAAGCATGATGCCGAAGCGATTCTGCGCCACGTCCTCGAAAATGATCCCAATCATCTCCACGCACTCGTCGGATTGGCTTCGGTCGCGTTAGACGCTGGTGTTACAACGGATGCGGAGTACCTCCTTGAACGCGCTCGGCGCCTGTCTCCATATTCGGATGTAGTCTGGCGCAACATCGCCCGTGTTCATTCGGAAAGGGCCGACTACGAACTTGCCGAACGCGCGGCGCGTTGTGCGGTTGACCTCAATCCGAAATCGCCAGACGCTTGGTCCATGCTGGGGAATGTGCAGGCTGGAGGATTGAGGCCAGAGCTCGCACGCGAGAGTTTTCAGACATCGCTCGATCTGAGCAGCCTGCAACCGAGAGTCTGGCTTTCCCTTGGTCATGTCTGCAAGACCATAGGAGAAAGAGACGCCAGCGAACGCGCATACCGCACTGCGATCAAACAGGCGCCGACTCTGGGCGAGGCATTTTGGAGTTTGGCCGACCTGAAGAACTATCGTTTCACTACTGCTGAATTTGACGCAATGAGTACGGCGCTTGAACAAGGCCAGCTGACGCAAACTGATCGTGCTGCATTTCACTTCGCCATAGCCAAATATTATGAAGACGGGCGCGAGTTTGCGGATGCCTTTGAGAACTACGACGCTGGAAATAAGATCAAGAGCGGTATCGACGCGTTCGACAGTCAGGGATTTTCGGAAGCATGTCGCGAAGTAGCTTCAGTTTTTAGCAAGCCGATGCTCTCCAAAGCTCCGGGCGCGGGCCAGCGGGGTCAACCGGTTCCGATCTTCATTGTTGGCCTGCCGCGAGCCGGCTCGACTCTTGTGGAGCAGATTTTAGCCTCTCATTCCGAAGTCCAGGGAACAATGGAACTTCCCCATATTCTCAACTATGTCCGGCAGTTAAGATCCGGGAATGGCTACCCGGACGCAGTTCGAAATATGAATGACGAGGACTTCTCCCGGCTCGGACAGCGCTATCTCGATGAAACAGAACCATTCCGTGGGACTGCGGATCATTTCGTTGACAAGATGCCTAACAATTTTCTGCACATAGGATTAATTGCGCGGATCCTTCCACAATCCATTTTCATAGATGCGCGCCGCGATCCCAGAGACTGCTGCTTGTCGGCTTTCAAGCAGAACTTCGCGCGCGGCCAGGCATTCAGTTATTCCCTGCCAAACCTGGGGCAATATTTTCGCGACTATCTCCAGATCATGCAACATTGGGACAATGTTCTTCCGGGGCGTGTGCTTCATGTCCAGTATGAGAGTGTGGTCGCAGACACAGAATACCAGATCCGGCGCTTGCTCGCTCACTGCGACTTGGAGTTTGAAGATGCGTGTCTGAATTTTCACAAGACGCGGCGATCCGTGAGAACTGCAAGTGCTGAGCAAGTTCGTCAACCTATCTACGCCAATAGCGTTGGGCACTGGGAAAATTTTGAAACCTGGCTGGCACCGCTGATCGATGCTCTGGGTGATGCAGTTCCAGGACCGCACTGACGACAGCGGCTTGCAAATTGAGCTGTCCCGAGACGTCGGCGGTCCCCAAGCAAGTACGCAATTCAGTATTGCGAGGTGGATGGGGGCGGATAGGCATCTGTTTCATCTTAGACGGATACAGCCTTGATAGGGATCGTCAGCGATAGTGCATGAGCGAAATTCATCCATAGGCGATGTTTATTCGTTTGCCGCACCATTCGGCGCGCGCGTAAACCTGACTTTGGACAAGTCCGCCCAAGTGACTTGCCAACGGGGAGGATTGCTTATGTGGCAAAGCGCGCGGCTCATCACTGTTCTGGCGATCGGCGTGATGTCTTGCCTTTCCGGTTGCCGTGCCCCTCAGCCGGCGGACCCGGCAAATGTTTCACCAACCATGGTCGCGGGTGGTGAGACTTTGGTCGGATTGCGCCTGGACTCTGGCGTCGCAGCATACCTCGGCGTGCCCTATGCAGCCGCACCTGTCGGAGACCTGCGCTGGCGTCCGGCAGAGCGGCATAGGGCGCGACAGGGACGCGTGGATGCGACAGCGTACGGACCGGCCTGCCCGCAGAGTCAGGGCAATCCGAACTGGTATCGCATGGTGGCAGAAGGTTTCGGGCATGATCCGTCCGTCATTCCAGACCTCACGCACATGGATGAGGATTGTCTGCACCTGAACATCTGGACGCCGCAGCGCGAGGATGAGGGGCTCCTGCCAGTGATGATATGGGTGCATGGCGGGAGCAATGTGAATGGTTGGGCTTATGAGCCGAACTATGTCGGGGCGGCGCTCGCAGCTAAGGGCGTGGTTGTGATCTCGCTGAATTATCGCATGGGCGCGCTCGGATTCCTGCCCATTCCATTTGATGAGACGTCAGGCATTCCGCCCGGAAATTATGGTATTTCTGACATTATTGCCGCGACACGCTGGGTTCGCGACAATGCCGAATCCTTCGGAGGCGACCCAGGCAATCTGACTCTGTTCGGAGAATCAGCGGGAGGCGCGGATATTTACGCACTGATGAAAAGTCCGCAGGCTGAAGGCCTGTTCCAGCGTGCCATCCTGGAGAGCGGCGCTCTGGGGCCAGGCGACATGCCACCTTTCGATGTCGCGCAGGCGCGGGCGGAAGAGATGTTTGCAAAAGCCGGCATCGACAGCATCGATGCCGCACGGGCCCTCCCATGGCAGGACCTTGTCGACCTGCACAAGACCACAGGTGTGGATCATTATCATGGGCCGGTGCTGGATGGGTATTGGGTACGCAAGACTGACGAGATCAATGCCGGTGTCGATGTGATGGCCGGCAGCAATCTCAACGAAATGCTGATGTATATCGACGGTTCAGACGCAGATGTTCTGGCTGAAGGCTTGGCAGACTATCCTGACGAAGGCCGGGCGGCATTATTGTCCTTTCCACTGTTTGATGATCTTACCCCGCGCGAAATTTCAGACGTCCTGTCGACCGCCTCGCAGTTCCATTGTCCGTCGGCGCGCATTGCAGACGCGGCCGCTGCGCAAGGTGAGGGGGCCTATCTCTATCGCTTCACGCGCAAGCGGGAAGGCGCCGACGCCTATGGCGTCTATCATGGCGCCGAGATCCCTTATGTCTTCAACACGCACGATGACTGGCTTCCGACCAACTCCGACGATGACAAGCTGACCGAAACAATGATGGGTTACTGGACCAATTTCGCGCGTACCGGTGACCCCAATGGGGCGGGCCTGCCAGACTGGCCGCGACGTGAGCCTGGGACAGGTCAGGTTCAGGAACTCGGAGATCGCGTGGCTGCAACAGGTGATTTCATGGCGCCGCTCTGTGACGCATTGAGCGGGAGCGGCGAATGAGTGGCAAACCAATCGACAAGACGGTCTTCGCGCTCGCCGTCGCCACATCCTTGCTCGTATCGGTGCCGCTGATCCTGTTCAGTGAATCGCTCGGTCCGAGCATTGTTACCCTCTATGACTGGACTGCGCTCAATCTAGGCATCGTCTACCAATGGGCGGCGATCGGCGCGATGGTCGTCGCGGCCTACCTCGCCTTCGGTCCCTATGGGCGGATCAAGCTTGGCGCCAAGGATGATGTGCCGGATTTCTCGACGGTCAGCTGGGTTGCCATGCTCTTCTCAGCAGGCGTTGGTGGTGGTCTTCTCTATTGGGCCGGTATCGAATGGACATACTATTACGACGCGCCGCCTTTTGGTGTGGAGCCGAGGTCAACTGAAGCCATCAACTGGGCCACGAGCTATGGCCTGTTTCACTGGGGTGTCAGCGCCTGGTGCATCTACGGACTACCCTCTGTCGCGATGGCCTACGCTTTCTATAACAAAGGCGTTCCCTATCTTCGTTTCAGTGCGGCGATACTTGGTGACAAGTGTACCACGTCGCCCTGGGGGAAGCTGATTGATCTGATTTTCATGATTGGTTTGATTGGCGGCGCCGGGACGTCGCTGGCGCTGACCGTGCCGGTCATTTCGGCTGGTATTGCCGAACTGGCGGGTGTCGCGCGGTCGACGGTCATGGATCTGATCGTGATTGGGGTTTGCGTCGGCATGTTCGGCGTTTCGGTTTATCTTGGCCTCGAGAAGGGCATCAAGCGTCTTTCCGATACCAATTTGTGGCTGGCTTTGCTTTTCCTGGCGTTCATTCTGGTCGTGGGGCCGACAGGATTTATCCTGACCATGGGAACCGAGAGCCTCGGCTACATGATTTCAAACATGCTCACGATGATCACTTATACTAACCCGATCGAGAAAACCGGGTTCGTGCAGGACTGGACAATCTTCTACTGGGCCTGGTGGATTGCGTTTGCGCCCTTTGTCGGGATTTTCGTTACACGTATCTCGAAAGGCCGCACCATCCGCCAGGTCCTTGTTGGCATGTCGGCGTTTGGCAGCCTGGGTGTCTGGGCGTTTTATATTATCTTCGGGAACTACGCGCTTCATCTTGAGCTCACCGGGGCATTACCCGTTGTGGACATGGTTCACGATGACCCCGCTTTCGCAATCGCGTCTGTGATTGCGCATCTTCCGTTCGGGAAAGTCGCGTTGGCAATATTCGTTGCGGTGACAACTGTCTTTGTGGCGACAACATATGATTCTGCAAGTTACACCCTAGCGTCTTCCGCGACGCAGGCTTTGCACGCTGGCGAAGATCCGGCTCGCTGGCACCGCCTGTTCTGGGCCGGTGTTCTGGGCCTGCTTCCTGTCGGCCTGATGTTTATCGGTGGCCTGAAAGTGGTTCAGTCGGCTGTGCTCCTCGCTGGCCTTCCGATAGCGATTGCTGGCGTATTCATGGTGCGCTCTCTGCTTGGATGGCTGAAGGAGGATGCCGCCAAAGCCAGTAACTGATGCATGCGGTTGCGCAAAAGCAAGTCCGATTTCTAAGCCTCAGTCGATATCCTATCCTCTGAATCCAAAGCGGCGGACTCGAGGATTCTTCTGGCACTTCCAGACAAGCGCGCCTGTATCATCGTCCGCTTTCAAGAAATGCCGTTCGAATCGGGTTGAAGGCTGTGTCACTCGAAGACGAGGCTGCGCTCGCCAAGATAATGCAGGAGCTCGACTTTATCATCAATGCGGTCGCTAAATCGAATGATGGTGCGACCTATGCGCTCCTTGTCATTTCAGGTGCCGACGATCTGACCCTTGATCTGCCGTGACGTATTCAGGTTTCCGGATAGAGGCGCGGGAAGAGCGTTTCCAGCGTGTCAGCTGGGAAGCGGAGCGAGACTGGCCCTTTTGGAGTTTCCGAGGCAAGCAGGCCTGTGTCAATTGCATCACCCAGGACTCGCCGGGCCGTTCGTTCCGGCAAGCCTGTGATCCGGGGCGCAGCGCCTCTGTCGAACTCGCCGCGGACCAATGCTTCTTCAAGAAGAAAGATTGCTTCCGGCCTCAGCGTCTCTGAGCGCTCGACCAGGCGTTTCAGACGCACTGACAGACTGTCGAGATCGAAGAGGTCGGCCATGAATTCGATCTGATCAAGGCAGGCTTTCAGGAACCAGGCCGTATATTCTGTCAGTGCCCTGAGAGACAGGTTGCCTCTGCCGTCGAGATCTCCATGTCTCGGACTGTCGGCATAATCCATCATGCGCTTGTAATCAGTGCGGCTTTCCAGGCCGCGCGCCAATCCTCTAGAAATCGACCAGAGACCATGTGCGCCGATATATCCCTTAGCGGCCATGGCATGACTCATAAGGCGGCTGACGCGACCATTCCCGTTAGGGAAAGGGAGGATATAGTTGAAGCGATGATTAGCGGTCGCCATGGCAAGAATGCGTGCAGCCTGGCCCATCCGCTCAAAAGCAAACCGGCTTTCGAAATAGGCCATGAAGGCGGCCACGTGTTCGCTTGAGGGCGGTATGTGACGGCCAACCGAGACGTCATGCTCCCTTTGCGATCGCCACTCTCCGGGTATCATCAGGAATTGGGTGCTGCCGCTCTTTATGCGCAGCATCTTCTCGGGCGCGTCCTTATAGAACTCACGGTGCAACCAGAGTATGAAGTTTCTGGATGCTGGCTCAGCTAGCGCACTGATAGATGCGAGCCGATCAATTTCGGCCAGGACGCGCACATGTGCGGCAGCTTCGATCTGGAGATTTCGTCGTCCCTCGTTTTCGTCGAAGTCACCAGCTAGCGCGCGTTCGATATCGCGCGGACGCGTGTCGTGTCCCTCGATCAGATTACTGTAATACGTGTTCATCAGGCGAACGAGTGAAGCGAGGTTGGCTGCCGTCATAGGATGCAGTTTCGCGCCCAAAACAGCTGACTTGGCTGCGACTTCGGCGACGAGATCCGCAATAGCTTCTGGAGTCTCCTCGAGTCTTGCCGGTTCGATCCGACTCGGTGTTTTGAGTCGCTTTTTGGCCGAAGTCAAAAATAAAAATTCCTAATAAATACAAACTATTTAAAGAGTTTTTTTCAAATGATGGCCGATACTTTGGCCGATCTTATCCTGAGTGGCATGTCATCGCAATGGCCGATATCGCGGGCGTTTATACATATGCTTTTATTGAAAAATTCTTCCATGAGATGAGAATTTGGCCGAAATCCTGGCCGATCTATCCGGGCAAATCGTAGCCTGGCAATTGGCCAGAACATCCGTATATCGCCTGCGCATGCTCCACTATCCTTTAACAAGGCCGGTAGCTTATTAAAGGATGCCAAGCTGCCTAACGCAGCGTTGGATTGTTGGATCGCCGATCAGTCAACCCTAAGAGGGATCGGAATAAAAGAATATATATCAGATACTTACAGGCTTTGATCTGCGCTCCGTGTGCAGTGAAAGTCTGTGGAACATCCATTCGTGTGCAACGCGCTGCCAAGATGTAGAGAAGGTGCGATTGGCTCATCCAGATGTTTTGGCCTGGCTCATTGCGTCGTCGCTTTGCCGTTGGATTCAGTCAGCGTGAAACACTGGCCATAATCGTATCCGGATGTTTTTGGTGGCGCACGACGCCGCCCAGGATCGAGTTCTTTTCTAGCACCGCTCCTGCGAATGCTGTCGGAAGGCGGCGCCTGAAAAACCTGCAGCAGCTCAGGTGTCAAATGCGATCTACGTACCAGCGAATATGAGCTTCAATGCTACACCACAGACGGCCGAGCCGATAATGAGGGTCAGCCCGCCCGCTCGGAGCTGGAATATCGCAATGCACGCGCCGACGCAGAGGAGAGCCGCCTTCCAGTCCAGTGTCTATGCGTCGGTAAGTGGTAGCTCACCGCCTAGAGGTAAATCCAGCGCTTGGATTGTCCCAAACATCATGTGCATTGCAAACCAGAGAGCCAGATTTGCGATGACGCCTAGCACGGCGGCGGTGATGGCCTTGAGGGCAGCGTTGGTGGCTGGAAGGCGTCTCAGTCGCTCGGCCAGGGGTGCGCCGGCGATTATCCAGACAAGCGAAGGCGCAAACGTGCACCAGGCCGCCATAAGCGCGCACAGGGCAGCGAGCCAAAATCCGCCGCTCGATCAGCCCGCGACAAAGCCGACATATTCGTTCACGAGAACCAGCGGGCCAGGCGTCGTCTCTGCCAGACCGAGTCCATCAAGCATCTGGCCGGTTGTGAGCCAGCCTTCCACTTCGACGGCTTGCTGTTTGAGGTAGGCAAGCGTCGCATAGGCGCCGCCAAACGTAACGACCGCGAGCGTCGAAAACAGCCATCCCACACGCACCAAAGGATGATCCGGACCGAGAGCAACCGGGGTGCCGATGGCAGGTGCAAACCTGGCTGCCCCCCCAAAGCTGCAGTTACCAATGTCCTTGCTGGTGGTGGTGACTGACTCGGGTCAGCAGTCTCGGCAGGAGCAGGACCCTCTCCAAAACGGTTGAATGCAGTTTCGATCAACCCTGCAGCAAGAATGACGAGTGGAAAGGGAGCACTCCAGAAGAATAGCGCCGCGAACGATGCGGCAGCGATCAGGAACGCGTGCTGGCCTTTGAGTGCCCGTTTGCCGATGCGGATCATCGCTTCTGCTACCAATGCGAACACAGCGGCCTTCATACCGAAGAAAGCGGCGGACACCAGTGGGAAGTGTCCCGCGGT
>Ga0222662_1001191_pt1 | contig 13607 bp, 10 predicted proteins | sample AntAcemetagen600_FD_179821 | JGI IMG/M metagenome (GOLD analysis project Ga0222662, IMG submission 179821) | Saline water microbial communities from Ace Lake, Antarctica - #600 | ecosystem: Environmental > Aquatic > Non-marine Saline and Alkaline > Saline | place: Antarctica: Ace Lake...
CCCATTCCACTCCCTTTGTTTTCCCCACTACCTGTCCTGAGTGTGGCAGCCACGCGGTGCGCGAGACTAATGAAAAAACGGGTAAAGAGGATGTGGTTCGTCGCTGCACCGGCGGGCTGATTTGCCCCGCGCAGTTGGTGGAGAGGCTCAAGCATTTTGTGTCACGCAATGCACTGGATATTGAAGGTCTGGGCAACAAACAGGTTGAGGCCTTTTTTGAAGATGGATTGGTCAAGGCTCCTGCTGACATTTTTACCCTTCAAACGCGTGATGGTGAAGGCTTTAAGAAGCTCAAAGATCGCGATGGTTGGGGAGCAACGTCGGTTGAGAAGCTTTTTGCAGCGATCGAGGCGCGCAAAAAAGTGCCATTTGATCGGTTGTTGTTCGGTCTGGGGATTCGTCACATCGGTGCGACAACCGCCCGCACGCTGGCGCGGACCTATCATGATCTTGACGGATTTCTGGTTGCTATGGAAACCATGACTGATGCATCCAGTGAGGCCTATCAAGACCTTGTGGCGATTGATGGCATTGGCACTGCGGTCGCGGACGCTTTGGTTGATTTTTTTCAGGAGCAGCACAATAGAGAGGCTGTCCTGGCTCTTCAGGCGGCAGGTGTTTCCCCAACGCCTTTGGAGGTGCAGGACACAGGGTCTCCGGTTGCCGGTAAGACTGTTGTGTTTACCGGGGCGCTGGAACGTATGACGCGCTCTGAAGCGAAAGCGCGTGCCGAAGGGTTGGGCGCAAAAGTATCAGGATCCGTTTCCAAAAAAACCGATCTGCTGGTTGCCGGGCCTGGAGCTGGCTCAAAGTTGAAAAAGGCAGAAGAGCTGGGCATTAAAACGTTGACGGAAGATGAATGGTTGGCACTGGTCGCGGACCATTAAATCGCGCGGGTTGCCTGATTGAGCCATTCAAGCTCTGCGTCTGACATGTTTACACCAGCGGATGCGCGCACTTGTACGTGATAGGTATTGAGCCAGTTTTTTTCATCTGCCGTGAGCAAGGAAGCCTCCACCAAATTTAAATCAATGGGTGCAAGCGTCACTGTTTCAAATCCCAACATTGCACGTTCGCCCCCTTCTATCTGGCTGGGTGGCGTCACAACCAACAGGTTTTCAATTCGAATGCCAAAAGCATCCGTCTTGTAATAGCCGGGTTCGTTGGAAACGATCATGCCGGGGTCAAGAGGGACATGTCCTGCTTTGGAGATGCGTTGTGGCCCCTCGTGAACTGAAAGGTAGGAGCCGACGCCGTGACCGGTTCCGTGATCGAAGTCGAGGCCTGCTTGCCAAAGTGCCATGCGCGCATGGGCATCAAGTTGTGCGCCACTGGTGCCGACCGGGAAGCGCGCGGAAGCCAGGCCAATGTGTCCTTTCAGGACGCGCGTGAAACGGTCTTTCATTTCTGCGCTTGGGGTCCCAATCGCGATGGTGCGTGTGACGTCCGTCGTGCCATCCAGATATTGCGCGCCGGAATCGACGAGATAAAGCTCTCCGTCCCCTAACGCACGATCAGTATCGGTGGTCACTCTGTAGTGAACGATCGCACCGTTGGGACCGGCGCCTGAGATGGTATCGAAGCTGATCTCTTTCAAAGCACCGGTTTCATGGCGAAAGGTTTCCAGTTTTTTGGAAGCCGAAATCTCAGTCACAGTGCCCTTTGGGGTTTCGCGGGACAGCCAGGCCAGAAACCGGCTTAGCGCCTGGCCATCACGTATGTGTGCGGCGCGGGTCCCGGCAACTTCGGTTTCATTTTTTCGTGCTTTGGGAAGCTCGCAAAGGTCAGCGCCTGCTTTCAGCGTTGCGCCAGATTGTATGAGCCGGTCATGTATCCAGCTGGCGCATGTGGTCGGGTCAATGAGAACTTCGCGGCCCCAGGTGCCTAGTTTATCGAGGGTCGGTCCAAATTCCTCTGGTGTGAGCAGAGTGACGACGTTGCCTAGGTGTGTTCTGGTTTCGGCTGGGATTTTTGCGTCATCCACGAACAGTTCTGCGTGGCCTTCTTCGTAGACGATGGCGAAGGACAGAGGCAGCGGTGAATGTGAAACGTCAGCGCCGCGAATGTTAAACAGCCAGGCGATGCTGTCTGGCATGGTAACAACAAAGGCATCAGCATCGGATGATTGCAATTGGTTTGTGATGCGCTTCAGTTTGTCACTTGCGGGTTCGCCAGAAAATGCCAGATCGTGAGGTACGATAGGAGCTTGAGGCTTTTCTGGCTGGTCGTCCCATACGGCATCAACGAGATTTTTATTCACCGCAATGAGTTCCGCGCCCGCTTTGGTGGCGGCGGCTTGCAAGCGATTTGCGCTTTCCACTGTATGCAGCCATGGGTCGTAAGCGAGCTTCGCGCCATGAGGCAGGTTTTCCTCGACCCATTGGGCAGGCGGCATGCTCATGACAGATTGCGGATCAAACGTGTCTATGTCGACCTGATATCTGACTTGGAGCGTGTATCGCCCGTCGATGAAAATAGCGGCCTTGTCGAGCAGGACAATGGCAAGCCCTGCGGACCCTGTGAACCCGGTAAGCCACTTCAACCGTTCGGCATGAGGGGGCACATATTCCCCCTGATGTTCATCTGCGCGGGGAATGATGAATCCGTCTAACCCTTGCGCCCGCAGTTCAGCGCGAAGTTTTTCTGCGCGGCGTGGGCCAAGGGTGGGGTCTGCTACATCATCATAGGTTTGAAACATGGCAGTATCTTATCAGTGTCAAATTGAAGTGGATAGGGTCACGATGCTGTTTCGTCAGCCCCTCAAGCGTAATGAGACCCAATCATCTAAGCGTAAGCGTTGTTCGAGAAACAGCCCCTGATCGCGGTAGGCGCTGGTGACCATCTGTTCCTGCTCATGCAGAATGCCGGACAGAATGAGTGTGCCACCGGGTGCTAAATGCTGTTCCACGGCTGGTGCTAAGTGGGCCAAAGGCTTGGCCAGAATATTTGCCACGATCAAGTCATAGGGTCCGCGTGATCCAAGCTCTGGGTGTCCAAAACCAGTGGCGGTGAGCGCCGTGATGAGAGGGTGCACGCCATTGGCGCGGGCGTTTTCCCGTGTGACGCGGGTGGCAATGGGATCAATATCGCTGGCGGTCACGGCACGATGGGTCAGTTTGGCAAGGGCGATGGCAAGCAAGCCTGTGCCACAGCCAAGGTCGAGTGCGTTGCCGGGGATGTGTCGCCGGCATTCCTGCTCGATCAGTTTGAGGCACCCCAGCGTAGTGCCATGATGCCCGGTGCCAAATGCCTCACCTGCATCGACAAGCAGCGGCAGGCGCGCGGCAGGGACCTTGTCTGCATCATGCGCGCCATAAACGAAAAAACGATCTGTTTGAATGGGGGCGAGACCTTCTAGCGATTTTGCCACCCAGTTGATGTCTGGCAAAACTTCGATGGTGAGGTCTGGCACAGTATAGCCGGTTTGGCTTGTTGGTGCTTCCAGCACAGTCTTAATCGCGGTCAGGTCGGGTTCGAACTCGTAATAAGCCTCAACCGACCAGGTGATATGTTCTTCCACTTCCGCTGTTGCCAGGGCCTGGCATTCCGGTGTGATCGCATCCCGCAGGCTGTCTGCGAATATTTCCGACACAGCAACGGGTGTGGTGAAAAAGACTTTCCATACGGGGGTCATGAGAGACTTTCCGAGCGCCAAGGCTCGTTTGAGCGGTTAAGCGTGACGTTCCACAAAGGTGTCGATCACCTTTTTGCGGCCCGAATGGGAAAAGTCAACGGTCAGCTTGTTGCCGTCAATCAGTGCGATAAGACCGTAGCCAAATTTCTGATGGAAAATGCGTTCGCCAATTTCATAGGAGGAGGCTGCGGGGTCTGAGGTGGCCACAAGTTCTGCGCTTGCCTCAATGTTTGGCGCACGGGTTTTCATGGCGCCTGCACGCGCATTAGCTTGGGCACGTTGCCAGCCGGGGCCGCCATAATTGCTTTGGGTAAATTCGTGGTCAAAGCGGCTTTGACCATACTCGCTATAGTTGCCGAAACTCGTGTCTCCTTGAAGAACGTCCACATGTTCTGGCGGTAGCTCGTCAACGAACCGTGATGGGAGGGCTGACTGCCATTGATTGTGTATGCGGCGGTTGGAGGCAAAAGAAATGCGGGAGTTTTTCTTCGCGCGTGTGATGCCGACATAGGCCAGACGGCGTTCTTCCTCCAGCCCAGAGAGGCCACTTTCATCGAGGGCACGCTGGTGGGGAAAAAGACCTTCTTCCCAGCCCGGCAAGAAGACCGTGTCGAACTCAAGACCTTTAGCAGAATGGAGTGTCATCAGGTTGACCTTATCGGTGGTGTCTGATTGCTCAATTTCCATGACAAGGGAGATGTGTTCCAGATATCCGGCTAGATTTTCGAAATGTTCCATGGAGCGGACGAGTTCTTTTAGATTGTCCAGCCGTCCGGGTGCATCGGCGGAGCGGTCGTTTTGCCACATTTCTGTGTAGCCGCTTTCGTCGAGAATGGTTTCAGCTAATTCGATATGTCCCAGACCTGACATAAGCACGCGCCAATTGTCGAACATTTTAACAAAGGCTTTGAGGTTGCGGCGGGCTGGCTGGCGAATTTCTTCTGTTTCCATCACAAGGCGTGCGGCCCGCATCATTGATATGCCTTCTGCGCGCGCGACTTGATGCAATGTCTGCACAACCTTGTCACCCATGCCACGCTTAGGCTTGTTGAGGATGCGTTCAAACGCCAGATCATCATCAGGTTGGGCGACAAGACGCAAATAGGCATTCGCATCACGTACTTCCATACGTTCATAGAAACGCGGCCCGCCGACAACACGGTAAGGCAGGCCAAGGTTTATGAAGCGGTCCTCAAATTCCCGCATTTGAAATGAGGCGCGCACAAGGATTGCGACTTCGCGCAGTAAATGGCCACCGCGCTGAAGTTGTTCAATGTCTTCGCCAATGACGCGTGCTTCTTCTTCTCCATCCCAGAGACCGCGCAGGGTGACCTTTTCGCCTTCATCAAGGTCGGTCCAGAGCGTTTTGCCAAGACGTGTTTCATTGGCGGCGATAAGGCCGGACGCCGCACCCAGAATGTGCGGTGTTGAGCGATAGTTTTGTTCAAGGCGTACAACTTTCGCGCCAGGAAAATCTTTCTCAAAGCGCAGGATATTGTCAACCTCTGCACCGCGCCAGCCATAGATGGATTGATCGTCATCACCAACGCAGCAAATGTTCTTGTGCTTTTGGGCGAGCAAGCGAAGCCATAGATATTGCGCAACATTGGTGTCTTGATACTCATCCACCAACATATATTTGAAGCGGTCCTGATATTGCGCAAGGACTTCCGGATTTTCCTGAAAGAGGCGCAGACATTCCAGCAGAAGATCGCCAAAATCAGCGGCATTCAGGATCTTCAATCGCTCTTGATAGGCGGCATACAAGAGGGCGCCTTTGCCATTGCCGAAATGTTCAGCATCCCCGGCAGGGACTTTGTCTGGTGTCAGGCCCCGGTTTTTCCAGCCATCAATGAGCGAGGAAAGCTGGCGGGCTGGCCAGCGTTTTTCGTCGATGCCGTCAGCTTTGATAAGCTGTTTCAAGAGACGGTTCTGATCGTCCATGTCGAGAATGGTAAAGTCAGAACGCAGGCCCACAAGTTCGGCGTGACGACGTAGGATTTTTGCACCAATGGAGTGAAAGGTGCCGAGCCATTGCATGCCTTCAACAGCGCCGCCGACGAGAGCACCAATGCGGTTTTGCATTTCTTTGGCGGCTTTGTTTGTAAACGTGACCGCGAGCAACTGGTTTGGCCAGGCTTTGCTGGTGGCTAATACGTGGGCGAGCCGGGTGGTCAGAACGCGGGTTTTGCCGGTTCCAGCGCCTGCGAGTACCAGCACAGGCCCGTCTAATGCTTCCACTGCTTCACGCTGACTGTCATTCAATCCATTTAGGTAAGGCGGGCGCATGTGTCCCATGGCCTGGGCGCTCAGCGAGCGGGCCGTTTCCTTTTCCGGGATGCTTCCCAGATCAAATGGGTCCGAATCTGTCATGATGATGCACAAGATAAGCACTAAAAGAGACTGAAACTAGGGCCGCGCCGCCTAAAGATAGAAACGATTGTTTTAGTGGTGTTCTTCGCGTGACGCAGCGATGAGGCCGTCGGCCAACGCTTTTAAGGCTGCGACGCGTGTGACACGACCAATGGCGACTTCTCTATCTTCGACTTCACACACTGGCAAGTGGTCGAGACCGTGGGCGTCCATAACATCAAGGGCTCTGTTCAGTCGGTCGTAGGGGAACAGGCGCACGGAATCGTCAGCAACATTTAGCAGGCGGGGCGCGTCTTCTGAGTAGGGATGGGCCTGATCAAAACGGGTCATAACATCACGAACATGAATGCTCATCATGACACGCCGGTGCGGACCTTCCTGCAAATTGACTTCACGCTGTTCCAATTGCCAATGAAAGAAGCTTTTGCCGATGGTTGCCTGGGTGAGGGCCGTCGCAATGGCATTGGCGAGCAGAAGCGCAAGTGTGACTTCATAGTCGGCTGTGAGTTCAAAGACGATCAAAGTGGTTGAAAGGGGCGCGCCCAGCACGGCGGCGGCAACGGCTCCCATTCCGACAATCGCATAGAGACCGTGGGCGGAGGCCATGCCAGGGAACAGATAGGCGGCGACTATGCCAAATGCCCCACCTGCCATTGCTCCCAGATAGAGAGAGGGTGAAAAGACGCCCCCGCCAAACCGACTGGCGAGAGTGACCGCGGTTGCAAATGTTTTGGCAATCAGCAGGGCGATTAAGAAGGTCAGTGTGTAGCTTTGTTTGAGTGCATTGTCCGTTGCTTCATAGCCGACGCCCAGGACTTCGGGGAAGGCGAGCGCGACGAGGCCAACAATCAAACCGCCAATGATGGGACGTGACCAAATGGGAATATCAAAAACGCGCGCCACCTTGTCTGCGTAAAGCACAGCAGCCATGAAACTTATTGCGACAAGCGCTGCCAGGATGCCAAGCAGTGCGAACGCAGGAAACTCAAAATAGGAAGTGATGGCATAGTCCGGCAAGCTAAAGGCCGGGAAATTTCCGAGGTGAAAACGGGCGACGGACGTGGCCGCGACGGAAGCGATGGAAACGGGAACAAATGCACGAAGCGCGTAATGGCCTAAAATGATTTCATGCGCGAACAACACACCTGCGATTGGCGCGTTGAACGACGCCGTTACGGCACCGGCAACACCGCAGGCCAAGAGAATGCGGCCCCATTCCGGATTGAACCTGAAGCGTTCAGAAACATAGGCCGACAGCGTGGCGCCCAAATGGACGGCCGGGCCTTCGCGACCCGCGCTTGCGCCCCCGCCAAGCGAAATGGTGGTCAGGATTGCGCTATAGATGCCGGTTTTGAGCGGCATGTGACCGGATTTCAAGGCCGCAGCTTCAATCACGTCGGAGACAGATTCTGTTCTGCCCATGGGCATCAGGAACTTGAGCCCCAATCCAACAAGAACGCCTGCGCCGATGGGGCCAGCGAGTACCATCCACCAAGGCAGGTCTGCCGCGGCGGATGCCGTGTTCTCCCCAAAGTGTCCAAGCCAAGTCCACTGGACGGAAATGATGGCGAGTCGGAATAGGATCGTGGCATAGGCGGCGGCAATCCCCAGGACGGCGGCCAAAATCCATCCGGTTAAGTTTCTGGATTCCCAGAAATTGCGCCAGTTTTCCTCAATCGGGCGATCGATTACAGCCTCAAAAATATGCGCGAGGAGTTTTCCAGAACGCGATAGGAGCTTCTTCATTTACAACGGCCAATCGATCCTTCGGCACATACGCGAACGCCATCTGTCCATGTTGCCCCGGAAACATCTGCATTCAGCAAGTCAGTTTGGGCGAAGTGTGCACCTGTAAAGTTTGCACCGCGTAAATTTGCCCGAAAAAAACGCGTGCGACGCAGGTTGGTCTCAGATAAATCAGCGCCCATCAAATTGGCTTTGGTCATATCAGCCTCGCGCAAACTTGCGCCTACAAAGCTGGCGCCCGTGAGGTTTGCTGAAACAAATTTTGCGCCTTGCGCGTCGGCGCCGTCTAATGTGGATCCGGAGAGGTCCGAGCGCTGAAAGCGTGTATCAAGCAGGGCCGCGTCGGTTAGATCTGAATCTGGAAAACTTGCTTCCTCCAGAAAACATCGTGACCAGTCTACTCCCGGGGACGCGGGCGCTGAACAATCTGGAAAAGCTAAGGCCACATTTGGTACAAAAACGATGAATACCCAGATGAAGCTTAGGAGGGTGCGGGTCACTCTGTTGTCTCACTTTTTCGCCGGATGCCGATAACGCTACCTGCCTGATCGGGACGCGGGAGGTTTTTGTGTGCGGAAGCAAAGAGCTTAGCTTTTTCTTGAGTGCTACCCGGCATGGGAGAGGCGCGTCGTGTTTTCATGTCGACGTGAATGCACATTTGTTCTGACGTTGCTGCCAAATATCCTTCAGTGCCGTGATACATGCGCCCGAAGATATGAAGGCGTTTGCTGTCCCAATCCAATATTTGATAGTCGATGCGAACAGGATCACCTTCTTTGAGTTCATCAAGATAGGTGACGTGAATTTCGGCGGTAAAACATGAGCCGATACCCTGTTGGGTATATTGCCAGCCAAGACCAATATCATTGAACAATTGGTCAAGCGCCTCGTCGAACAAAAGATTGTAATAGGCCATGTTCATATGACCATTAAGGTCAATCCACTGGCTTTCGACTTTACGTAATGGAGCTTCAAATAATGCTGCCGCTGTGTCGCTCATTTTTTGTTCCTTGTGGTGTCGCTCATGGCCAAGGGTTTTGTGGAGCCATCATAAACCTTCACAGCCGGTGAGACCAATGCTCACTTGCCGGAAAAACGCTCGTGGCCTCTATCTGGGCCTCATTCTAGTTTGGTGATATGCTTTGCGCATGAGCGTCAATGGGAAAAAATGCGATGAATGCACTTCTTGAAGGTCTTTTGGCTGACCTTGAAGCGTTGTTGGGAGAGCGCCTTCAGACCGGTGGCGCCGTTCGTGCTGCCCATGGGCATGATGAAAGCTGGCATGAAACACAGATGCCAAACGCTGTCGCCTTCGTCAATTCCACTCAGGAAGTGAGTGATGTCGTTCGACTGTGTTCGAAGGCGCGTGTGCCGATCATTGCTTTTGGCATGGGGACCTCACTTGAAGGCCAAGTCAGTGCCGTTGAAGGTGGTGTCACCATCGATATGTCGGGTATGAACCGTGTGTTGGAAGTGCATGCTGAAGACTTGGACTGCTGTGTCGAAGCAGGCGTTACCCGCAAGCAACTAAATTCTGACCTTCGTGACACAGGCCTGTTTTTTCCCATCGATCCGGGTGCGGACGCAAGCCTTGGAGGGATGGCTGCAACACGTGCATCGGGCACGAATGCCGTGCGCTATGGCACCATGCGGGAAAACGTGTTGAACGTGACGGCGGTGCTTGCGAGCGGAGAGATTGTTTCCACAGGAGGCCGTGCGCGTAAGTCGGCCGCAGGATATGACCTTACCCGGTTGCTTATCGGCTCTGAAGGCACGCTCGGTATCATGACTGAGCTGACTTTGCGTCTTCACGGTATTCCAGAAGCGGTGTCTGGTGGCATCTGTTCCTTCGCCACGGTGGCCGGAGCTGTTGACGCGGTTATTGAGACAATACAATCGGGCTTGCCGATTGCGCGCATTGAGTTGTTGGATGAAGTGCAGGTAAAAGCGTGCAACGCTTATTCTAAACTCACCCTTGATGAAGTACCTCTTCTGTTGGTGGAGTTTCACGGCACAGAAGCCAGTGTAACAGAGCAGTCCAACCGGTTTGGTCAGATAACAAAGTCCCATGGCGGCCGTGATTTTAAATGGACTGTAGATGCAGAGGAACGCGCGAAACTCTGGGAAGCGCGGCACAATGCTTATTATGCTTCTCTCGCATTGGAACCAGGTAAAAAAGGCATGACGACGGACGTCTGTGTGCCGATCTCCAATCTTGCTCAATGTTTGCTTGAGACTAAGGCAGACGTGGATGCGTCCTTTCTAACGGCACCAATTGTGGGACATGTGGGGGATGGAAATTTTCATCTCATTATGCTGATGGACCCGGGCAATGAGAAAGACGTGGCTGAGGCCAAGCGTATTCACGACCGGATGGTGACACGGGCACTTTCACTTGAGGGCACGTGTACCGGTGAACATGGTATTGGGCTTGGGAAGGTTGATTTTCTAGAGGCCGAACTGGGTGCTGGGGTTGATGTTATGCGGACGCTAAAACGTGCGCTGGACCCACATAACATTTTGAACCCGGGTAAGATATTTTCATTGTAGAGGAGATTACGAAAATTTTGGTAGCCAGTTTTCCAGAGCCATCCCGATTTCATGGGGGCTGTCTTCCTGAATGAAGTGAATGCCGCGCACTGTGATTTCTTCTTGGTTGTGCCATGTTCGCACGAATTCTCTAATTTCTCCCTGGATGAGAGCTCCGGGCTCTGCATTGATGAAGAGCTTGGGAACCGTGTTGCTTGCCAACCATTCAGACAGGCGCGTGACCATCTCATGCGTGTCAGCTGGCTCGCCGTCAAAAGGGACTTCGCGCGGCCACGTTAATGTAGGACGTCTATCTTCGCCTGCGGTGAGATAGGGCGCACGGTAGTTATCCATTTCTTTCTGGGTCAATTCGCGCAGGACTGAGGCTGGGACGATTTGCTCAACAAACATATTCTGTTCGAGCACCAACCAATCGCCAAGGCCAGACTTGAAGGACTTGAACATGGCCCAGGGAACCCAATCCATCTCCGAATAAGAGAGGGGCCGGGTGAAGCCTTCCATGAAACAGATCGCTTTAACTTTATCTTCGTTGCGTCTTGCCCAATCAAAGCCCAGAGCTGAGCCCCAGTCGTGAATAACTAGGGTCACGTTCTCTGTCACACCAAGGTTTTCCAATAGGGCATCGAGGTAACGTTGATGTTCAAAGAAGCCATAACGCGCGTCTGGATCTTCACCTTCAACCAGTGGTCGTTTGTCTGAGCCGCCCATGCCCACAAGGTCTGGTGCGATGCAACGCCCAAAGGGCACCGCATAGGGCATAATGTTGCGCCAGAGATATGACGATGTTGGGTTCCCGTGCAAAAAGACAATCGGATCACCTTCGCCGATTTCAACATATGCCATTTCAAGATCGAGAACCTGGACCCGCTTCGTGGGAAGCGGCGTTGGGCTTATCGCTTTTTCTTCTGCGTGAGCGGGCAAAGCTGTAGCAGCGCTGGCCGCAAGTCCGGCTGTGAGCGCCCCACGTCTTGTGAGTTCGAAATCCAATGGCACGGCTTATATCCCCTGATTTGACTTAAACTTGCAAACTGCAATTCACACCGAAGATCAGAGCAACCTGGGCGTATGTGGTCAAGTGGAGAGCGGGTGCCACACGCGAATGTGATGCGTTAAGCCAGAAGCCCGCGGATGAAGTTTTCACAATGCATGTCGATGACAGCATCAGGATCGACGATGCTGTCGGGGCCAATGGAATTCATCCAAATGCCATTCATCAACAGCGGGAATATGAATGCCGCTGCCGCTGCATTGGGATCACAGGTCCGAAACTCACCCTCATCGATGCCGCGTTGAATCATCTTGGCAAGATTTTCCATGCTGCGTTTGGGGACTTGATCACGAAAATAGTTGGCGATATCGGGGAAACGTCTGGCCTCGGAAATCACCAGTTTCAAAACAGCGCCGCGATTGGTATGTGCGAGTGTGCGTCCTAAGCTACGGGCTTTGCTGCGCATGAAATCTGATGCAGAGCCTTGAAAGTTTTCGGCCTGTGCGATGGTTTGATCAATCATCGGGATCACGTTTTCCCGTATCAGAGCGAAAAACAGATCTTCTTTGCTATCGAAATAGAGGTAGATCGTTGCTTTTGATACACCGGCTTCATCTGCCACATCTTCCAAGCGGGTTGCCTCGTAACCACGATCACGAAACAGCTCTATCGCCGCGTTGAGAATCTGTTGTGGGCGTTTGTTGTTGCGTTTAATGGGTGAAGGGCCATCTAAACTGGCTGCTGCGGGTACGACTTTCAAATCCATTTGAACCTCCTCTGGGCTTCAGAACGCGCTATACTGACTGGTCAGTCATAATTGGCGCCAAAACCCGAAAGTTCAACCTTTTACGGTTTAGAGACCCCTGCCTTTTTGATGATTGTGTCGCGATCCTGATCGAGAGCAGGGGCTGGCTCCCGTTTCACTGGATCTGCAAATCCGGACAGTTTTATCGGGTTCCCGGCCATTTTTAGAATGCCCACATCTGGATCATCAACGCTGATCACCATGTTGCGGGAGGTCACTTGGGGATCGTTTAGAACCTGCTCTACGTTATTGATGGGGCCGCACGGAATGCCTGCCTGATCCAAAAGGCCAAGCCAATGGGATGCGGCCTCTTGGGTGAGTGCTTCTTCGATGATCCCCGTCAAGGCGTCCGCATGCTGGCAGCGTAGCTCATTGGAGGCAAACCGGTCATCATCGATTAATGCCTGTCGATCAATTGCCTTTGCCATGCGGGCGAAAAGAATGTCGTTCCCCGCTGCGATGACGATGTGCCCATCATTTGTCTTGAAGGCCTGAAATGGTGTGATGGAAGGGTGGCGGGACCCAAGTGGACCCGGAATTTCACCCGTGGCAACGTAGCGCGCAATGCCATTTTCCAGCATGGCAACCTGGCAGTCCAACATTGAGACATCGATGCGCAGGGCTTCCTTTTTTGTGGCGCGATGATAGAGCGCGGAAGCGATGCCAATGGTTGTGAAGAGGCCTGCTCCAATGTCTCCGATGGAAGACCCGACGCGTGTGGGGTCCGCCCCTTCATGCCCGGTCAAACTCATGATCCCCCCCATTGCCTGGACCACCATGTCGTAGGCGGGCCTGTCTTTATAGGGACCCGTCTGGCCAAAGCCGCTCGCGGAGGCGAGGATCAGTCTTGGGTATTTTGCGTGAAGAGTTGGCCAGTCATATCCGAGCTTATCCAATGTTCCTGCACGGTAGTTTTCCACCAACACATCTGCTGTCTCCAAAAGTTGCTCAAAGGTTATCCGGTCTTCTGCCTCTTTTAGGTCAAGAGCTATGGAGTGTTTTCCTCGGTTGAGCGACATGAAATAGGCCGATTTCCCATCAATGAATGGTCCAATATGCCGGGCATCGTCGCCGCGCCCAGGCATTTCAACTTTGGTGACATCTGCGCCTAAATCGGCCATTACCATCGTGCAATAGGGCCCAGCGAGAACACGCGTTAAGTCCACCACCTTTAAGCCTGAAAATGGCCCGGATGCTTCGTTGGCCACGCGTTCGTTCATTTGTCACTGTCCTTAATCTGTCGATTTTCGCGAAGAGGCCTTTTGGTGGTCGTCGTGGATTTTTTGTTTCCGCTGGGCTTCCAATTTTTCTTTCTTCTTCTGCGCCCCGGTGCGGCCAGATCGAATACGGTTCTCCTGAGCTTGTCTTTCTTTTTCCTCTCGGGCCTCTTGTTTCGTCTTTTTGCGCAGGTTTTTTCGTGCGGTCCCGAAATCGACTATATTTTTGTCTTTGGAATCCATAGGTTGTCTACCATTTACTATGCTGCAAGAGGTGCCTTGGCACGGCTGTTT
>Ga0222662_1001192_pt1 | contig 13593 bp, 11 predicted proteins | sample AntAcemetagen600_FD_179821 | JGI IMG/M metagenome (GOLD analysis project Ga0222662, IMG submission 179821) | Saline water microbial communities from Ace Lake, Antarctica - #600 | ecosystem: Environmental > Aquatic > Non-marine Saline and Alkaline > Saline | place: Antarctica: Ace Lake...
GTTGTTGCCAGATCGTCCTGGCCTTGGGCTAGAACTGGATGAAGAAAAGCTGGAGAAATATAAAGCTCAGCCCATCGCCATTCCCTCCTAATCCCCCGATGCGGTTGCCACCAAAACCCGGCCCCTTTTTTGGGAGGCTGGGTTTTGATGTTTTGGCACGCTCCTACGATGAAGTCTCTTCATGCCGCCCGTGGATGACGCACGGTGAGCAAAAAACTTGACGTTGGTGCCGTTTCGGCATTCACTCTCCCCGACCCGACCGGTCCATATATCTCGCGTAACTGGCGAAAGTTCCTTTCTCTTTTTTTTTGGGAGGAATGTGGGAAACCACTCTTATTTCTAGAGTGAAAAACCACGGGGGAGCGCGAGAGCCGATTTCAAAGCCGTTCGCCTGGGCAGTCTTTTCTAACGAAGAGCTGGCCGGGCGTTTGTATTTTTGGCTTTGAAAGGATGAGAGAAATGGATCTCAATCGGCTTCGCAAGGACCTCGCACAAAAAGACCCCACCCTATTTTCGGCGCTGAGCGCAGAAGAAGACCGGCAACGCGTGGGCTTGGAACTTATTCCCTCTGAGAACTACTGCTTCCCGGAAGTGTTGCCGCTGCTCGGCAGCGCCTTCACAAATAAATATTCTGAAGGATATCCGGGCCGTCGCTATTACGGCGGTCAACCCAACACTGACGTAGTTGAGACTTTGGCGCGGGATCGGGCCTGCGCCCTCTTTCGGGCAGAGCATGCCAATGTGCAACCTCTATCAGGATCGCCGATGAACCAGGCCGTCTATCTGGGGCTGCTTGATCCAGGTGATACGATCCTTGCCATGGACCTAAGCCATGGCGGGCACCTCACACATGGTGCGCCGGTCAGCCATATGGGACGCATTTTCAACTTCGAGCGCTACAAGACAGTGGGACCACAAGGCGACATTGATTATGACGCCCTGGCAAAAGTCGCCAAAGCTGAAATGCCGAAACTGATTATCTGCGGTCACTCTTCCTACCCACGCGAAGTGGACTATGCCCGCTTTCAGGCGATTGCCGATGAGGTGAGTGCCCTCACCATGGCGGATGTTTCTCACATCGGCGGGCTGATTGCTGGTGGTGTGCTGGAGAACCCGCTCGACCATGGCTTTGATGTTATGACGACCACCACGCACAAGTCATTGCGCGGGCCGCGCGGCGGACTGATTTTGTGCAAAGCCGAGCACGCAAAAGCCATCGACGCATCCGTTTTTCCAGGCCTGCAAGGCGGGCCGCACATGAACCAGGTGGCGGCGACGGCACTCACCCTCAAACTGGCTACTACAGACGCCTTCAAAACCTACGCCGCGGCTGTGCTGACCAACGCAAAAGCCCTCGCCCAGTCACTACGTGACCATCAAGTGCGCCTCATCACAGGTGGCACAGAGAACCACCTTCTGGTGATCGACACGATCTCAAGTTTCGACATAGACGGCAGGCGTGCACAAGAAGTGCTCGACGAGATTGAGCTTACCACCAACAAACAGGTGATCCCAGATGACCCGAACCCGCCGATGCGACCATCAGGCCTGCGACTTGGCACACCGGCACCCACCGCACGGGGTATGGGGGAAGCGGAGATGGCCATCATCGGGCGCCTCATCGCCTCTGCATTGGCCGCGCCCAACAACACTCAAGGGCTTTCAGAACTCGCAGAAGAAGTGCGCCAATTGACGGCACGTTTCCCTGTTCCCGGCCTTTAGTCACTCAAGTGAGCGTCCTCTTTTGCAAGGGCGCTCACTTCACACAGAATGAGGGTCAGGGCAGATCTAGACTTTCGACAAGTTCGCGCCGGATCATGCCTTCATAGATAGAAATAATCCTGTCACCCTCTTTGCGTTCTAAAGAGACGGCAAGACGCACTGCCATGCCGGACAATTGCATGATCAAGAAACAGGTGGCTTCCAAATTCTTCCAGTTTTTCCGGGGCGCAAATTTCCGCAGTGCGCGAAAGACAATCTCACCATTGGCACGGCTGTCTTCCATGTCCAGTTCGTGCAGCGTTTTGTTGGCTTGCACCCCAAACCAGATATCGCGCGCAACTGGCTCCTCCAAAAACATCTGGTAATAGGCTTTGAGCGTGACGCCCAGCGCTTCTTCCGCCTCTACCAACGTCTCGACACTGCCCATGGCGTCAGTCAGACCGATGCGAACACGGTCCATGATCCGGTCTGCCAATGTCAGAAGGATCGCCGCCTTGTCTGGAAAATATTGATAGAGCGAGCCGATGGGCACGCCTGCGGTGGACGCCACATCGCTCATCTTTAGATGATCGCTGCCCGCTTGGGCAATCAGGTCCGTCGCCGCTGACAGTATGGCTTCAAAACGCAATTTTGCGCGCTCTTGGGTCGGGACCTTGCGAAGCGTAGGGGGTGTGGACATCGTCATTGCGGGACCCTGGGATGCGAATCTTCTTGATTTTCAGAATATGAGGATCTATCACTTTTTACAAACATGAGGGATACTCATAAATGGAGGCGACAATGTCAAATGCTGATATGCCAAATCGTGCTTGTATTGTAGGTGCTGGTCCGGGAGGTCTCGCCCTTGCCAGGACCTTCAAACTTCTCGGTATTGAGTTCGATATTTTTGAGCGCCACAGTAATGTGGGCGGCATTTGGGATCCCCAAAATCCGGGCTCGCCTATGTATGCGTCAGCCCATTTCATTTCGTCCAAAACACAGTCGCATTACACCGACTTTCCTATGCCCGATGATTACCCGGACTATCCCTCCAACAAGCAGATCTGCTCTTACATGCGAGACTTCGCAAACGCATATGGGCTTTACGATGACATCACCTTCAACACAGAGGTGACGCGCAGCGAGTTCCTGGGCGACGGCTGGAAGGTCAGCCTGTCGAACGGTGAGACACAGGCCTATCGTTGGCTCATCTGCGTCAACGGCACCAATTGGCACCCCACGTTACCGAGCTGGGCCAACGACCCATTTGAGGGGGAGGTTCGTCATGCCAATTCCTTTCGCCACATGGATGAATTTCGTGACAAGCGTGTGTTGATCGTTGGTGCTGGAAACTCCGGCTGTGACATCGCCTGTGACGCAGCGACGGCAGCGGATGAAGCCTTCATCAGCCTACGGCGTGGCTATCACTTCATCCCCAAACATCTGATGGGCAAACCGGCTGATGTGTTTGCCCACGAAGGGCCTCACCTGCCTATGTGGCTCACACAAAAGATTTTTGGCTGGTTGCTGCGCTTCATCAATGGTGACCTAACACGGTTTGGCCTGCCAGCGCCAGATCACAAGATATTCGAGAGCCATCCGATCCTCAACACACAGCTTTTGCATTATCTTGGCCATGGAGACATTAAGGCCAAGAGCGATGTAGAACGCCTTGAGGGCAAACATGTTGTCTTCAAAGACGGCAGCCGGGAGGAGATCGACCTAGTGCTTTGTGCCACAGGATATGAGTGGCGCATTCCTTATGTTGATCCGGCCCAGTTCGCCTGGAAATCAGGCAGGCCTGACCTCTATATGAACCTGTTTGTGAAGGGGCACACGAACCTCTACACGCTTGGGTTTATGGAAACCAACGGCGGCGCCTATAAGCTGTTTGACAATATGGCGGACCTGATTGCACGCTCTATATTGGCAGAACGTGATGACCCAAAACTGGCAAAACGGTTTCACAAGCGGCTTGCGACACATCAACCAGATCTCTCTGGCGGTGTGAAATATGTCGCCTCCGACCGCCATGCAACTTATGTAAACATAGATGCTTACCAAGCCGCCATGGCTGCGATGCGCAAGCACATGAATTGGCCTGACGTGCCAGACGGACATTTTGCGTCGGTGTTGGCATCCATAAAAAGGAATGCCGCATGACAAGGAGAGCGTTCATTACGGGTGCGGCCGGTGGCCTTGGCACTTCCTTGGCGCGCCAACTGGACGCGGTTGGTTATGCTTTGGTCCTCACCGATCTGACCTTATCAGATTTGGAAAAAGTATCGACAGGGCTGTTGCAAAAACCAGAGTTGATTGAAGCAAATTTACGCGACAAAAATGATTTGGACCGCCTTTGTGCTCGCCTTGAAAACCCCGATGCGCCGATCACTCTGTTGATCAACAATGCTGGCATCGGCGTGCCTGGATCTGCTGATCTTATTTCTGCCGATCTCCTTCACGCTCACATTGACATCAACCTGACAGCGCCCATGCGTTTGGCTGCCGCAGCGGCACGCTCTATGAAAGTGCGAAGTGCTGGACAGATATTCAGCATCGTTTCTCTCGCTGGATTGTTTCCGTTAAAGGACAGTGCCGCATATACCGCTTCAAAGTTTGGGTTGCGAGGGTTCATGGCTGCCTTGTCGCTTGAACTAACACCCCATCAGATCAAAGTCGGCGGTATATATCCCAACGCCATTGACACCCCGATGCTTCAGCAAGAAATGGCAAACCCTGCTGGATCACCGCTCAATTTCTCCGGCAACGACAACCCGCTTTCGCCTGACGACACTGCGCGGGCCGTCATGAAAGCGCTTCAAAATGGCAAGCTGGAAACATGGCTGCCCAGCATCGATGGTCGGTTGGCAGGTTTTGTCATGACCTTTCCCTCGCTGCTTCGCCCGGTCTTCACGTACTTGGAAAAACAGGGAAACAAAAAGAAAAAAGCCTATCTGGAATCCATTGGAAAGTAAGCTAACTGGCCATCGGAAAACAAGCTGGCTGGACGCGGTTAGCGCCCGAGCCGTTTTGCAAGCCTGCCGAACAAGACATTCTCTGACGCAAAAAGATAGTCCGCCCCACTGACAGATACTGTCAGCGCACCGGCCTCACGCAAATGATTGGCCGCAGCCTGAACCTGCGACGTGGGGCAAATAACACGCACTTCACCACCGCCGGAGAAAGACGACACCATGTCACCGGCGCATTGATAGTGCCGGTCGAGATCATCAGCCATCTTTTGCGGATCAAACGGACCACGCGCGGCGACCAACATGTGGTTTTCAGCACGGTTTCGCGCATCCAGCCGATCAAGAATGGCGCGGGCTGCCGCAAGGGATGTTTCGCACCAGTCTGCGCTGGTGGAGGCAACCAAATTCGCCTGGCTTTTCAGAATGATACCGTCGTCCACCACCTTCAATCCGTTTGCGACCAGTGTCGCACCGGTTGATGTGATGTCGACGATGGCTTCAGCAGAACCAGCCGCCGGGGCCCCTTCTGTGGCACCCAGGCTTTCCACAATGCGGTATTCATTAACGCCGTGGGTTGCGAAAAACCCGCGTGTGAGATTGAAATATTTGGTGGCGATACGAAGTCGCTTGCCACGTTTGGTGTGAAACGCAAGCGCGACGTCATCCAGATCGCTCATGGTTTCCACATCAATCCAGCTTTGCGGAACAGCCACCACGACATCGGCGTGGCCAAAACCCAGCTCAAGCAATAACTCGACGCTTGTCTCCGGCGCGCTCAGTTTTTCGCGGATCAGGTCTTCACCCGTCACGCCAAAGTGAATGCTGCCTTGTTCCAGATTACCGGCAATTTCAGAAGCGGAGAGAAAAGCTATCTCAACATTTTCCACGCCCTTCAGCGAGCCCGTGTAACCACGCCCGCCGTCTTTGCTGACTTTCAGCCCTGCACGTTTGAAAAACTCCATCGCGTTTTCTTGCAGACGACCTTTGGAAGGGAGACCAAGAATGAGTTTGTTCGCGCTCATTTTTTCTCTCCTGCATTGGTCGCCAAAAACAGTCTTTCGAGGGCAACAGCACATCCTACTGCGGGAACAGGTCTGTCGGCACCTAAGGCTTGCAACAACCTGTCATAGCGTCCACCGCCTGCGATGACCGCATCTTGGCCAAGGGCTGGCACGCGCACTTCAAAAACATGGCCGGTGTAATATTCCAGCTTGCGCCCAAATCCCGTGGAGAATTTGGCATTGCCCAAATCCACCCCGGCTTTTTTAAGTGCTTCAAAGCGCTCGACAAGACGTTGTAAGGCAGGTGCTATGGACACCCCACTCGCCTTTGCCAGCTCGTGTATTTCAGAGACCGCGTCAATGGGTTTGCCAGACACACTCATAAATTTTGTGATCAGCAGAGCCGCTTCTTTCGGCATGGCTTCCGCATTTGCGTCACCTGCCTTTTCAAGCAAACGCGCTGCAATCTCATCAATGCCGCGTCCGCCGACAGGTGCAATGCCGCCCAACTTCAAAACATCGGACAGGACCGCGCTTGCTTCTGTTTCATCAAGGCCCGAAAGCACACTCAAAAGCCCGTCCCGACTTTCTTCTGTTTTCGTGTCTCCGGTTGAGAGCTTGGCCAATAGGTCTTCAAAGAATTCTGGCCGCCAGAACTGCCGCTTCAAACGCGCTTTCCAGCCCTCTGGAATATCCAATGCGTCTATCAGCGCATCAAAGAGAGAGAGATCACCAAATTCGATTTCATAATCAGTGACACCAACAGCCTCTATTGCGGAAAGGCTGAGTTTGGTGACCTCGGCATCTGCGGCAACGCCATCAACGTCACCCAATAGCTCCAGACCACACTGATTATATTCATTCAGCTTGGCTGATCCCACAGGTTGATAGCGAAAGATCGTGCCGCTGGAACACAGCCGTGCTGGATTGCTCGCTTGGGGGTCGCGCTCCAAATAGAGCCTGCACACCGGTATGGTGAGTTCGGGGCGCAGACACAGTTCAGTTCCGCCCGGATCGGCGAACAAATATGTACGTCTGCGAATATCTTCGCCTGAGCGATCCAGGAAAATTTCGGCTGGCTGTAGAACGGGCGTGGTGACAGGTTCAAAGCCTGCGGTTTCGAACGATGTGCGCACGGCTCGCGCCTGGTCTTCTCGCGCTCCGCGTTCGCCTGCGCTGCTGGAAATACTAGTCATGAATACTTTCCCGCTTCAACCCTGGTTGACACCATTTTGTCCGAAAAAGAACCAGAACCTAAGTCCTACTTTCTTCATCCGGTATGGATGCGGGCTCCTGTCTAACATGGAATAATAAAAATATATGAAGGAAGCTCTTTTGCTTGAGGCTCACCTATCCAACGGCGCTTACGCGCCCGGCCAGGGAGCCTAGCTATGTCGTGCCAGCATGGTGCGCACTTGTGCGACCAAATCACTGCGGGGCACAGACAGTTGTGCATGGGCACTTTCACGCCATTCAGCGTTGTCGGTGATTTCCGAGGACTTTTGAGCCCCCAAAATGAGGTCCTTGAGGGTGATTTCGCCCTTTGTGCGCTCATCTTCGCCTTCGATGACGACAATCGGCGCGCCCCGACGATCTGCATATTTGACTTGCGCCCGCATGCCTGAGCCACCGAGATAAAGCTCGGAGCGAATACCGGCTTCGCGCAATTCCATCACCATTTTCTGGTAACCAGGCATGGCCTCCTTATCCATCACAAGGACGATGACGGGGGCAGCCACCGTGCCTGTCGCTACTTTGCCAAGTGCTTCCAGTGCTGAATAGAGCCTGCTGATGCCAATTGAAAAGCCGGTGGCTGGGACTTTGACGCCCTTGAAGCGCTCGACCAGATCATCATAACGACCGCCGCCCCCGACGGAGCCAAAGCGTGTGACTTCACCATCGTCGCCGGTTGCGTCAAACGTTAGTTCGGCTTCATACACGGGGCCTGTGTAATAGCCGAGGCCACGAACAACCGAGGGATCAAAGGCGATACGATCTTCCTGATATCCGACCGCCGTCATCAACGCATCCATCTCACGAAGTTCGGCAACGCCTTCCAGACCAACTGCGCTGTCTCCAACAAGCGCTTCCATGGCAGAGCACACCTCAGCTCGCGATCCACCGCCACTTTGCGTGAAGGCTATGATGCCATCGATCTGTGCATCGGCGAGATCGGCGCCCTTGGTGTAATCGCCGGATTCATCCTTACGGCCTTTGCCGAGCAAAAGCCGGACACCGTCTGGGCCCAAACGATCCAATTTGTCGATGGCGCGCATAACAGTGAGGTGTTGGCGTTCAAACTCAGGGCCTTCACCTGTGACGCCACAGGTCTCCAGCACGCCGTCGAGAATTTTGCGGTTGTTCACGCGCATTACATATGAACCGCGCGGAATGCCCAAAGCCTCCAGACAATCAGCTGCCATCATGCACATTTCGGCATCGGCAGCGACGCTTGGCGCGCCGACAGTGTCAGCATCAAACTGAGTGAACTGACGATAGCGACCGGGACCTGGCTTTTCATTGCGCCACACAGGACCTACCTGATAGCGGCGGAAAGGCTTTGGCATGGCGTCGAAGTTCTCTGCCACGTAGCGTGCCAATGGCGCTGTAAGGTCGTAGCGCAAAGACAGCCATTGCTCATCGTCATCCTGAAAGGAGAAAACGCCCGCATTGGGACGGTCTTCATCGGGCAGAAATTTGCCCAGCGCATCGGCATATTCAAAAGCAGATGTTTCCAGAGGTTCAAAGCCATAAAGCTCATAAACCTCGCGAATCCGCGCAAGCATGGCGCCTTCCGCGCGCACAGTTGCAGCAGATATATCGCGCAGTCCCTTAGGCACACGTGCTTTTGGACGAAAGGATTTTTGCTTTTTGGCCATGGTCTCTTCATTTCTGCCCAACATGGGCGCCGCATAGGTAACCCAAGCCCCCCTGCCCCGCAACCCCGACGGGCAGGACAACCCTTTCGCTTGGATAAGGCCCGTGGATCGACCTTGCGCATAAGTTCCCCCTATGTTCTCTTTGAGAAAACACTGGGAGAAAACACTGGGAGAAAACAGATGGAACAGCGCTATAGCATTTTGACACTCGGAACCGCCGACATGGACCGCGCTCGCGGTTTCTATGAAGGCCTGCTTGGCTGGATACCCTTTATGACGGAAGGCATGACAGCCTATGACGCTGGCGGGTTTGTTTTTGGTCTTTTTGGCCATAAGGACCTCGCAGAGGATGCCAATCTAGATCCCGTTGCGCCAAATAAGGGCTACAGAGGATTTGCCGTTGCCTACAATGCGCGCAGCGAAAAAGAAGTGGATGACTTGCTCGCTCTCATCGAAACAGAGGGCAAAGCACATGGCGCAAAAATTCTCAAAGGGGCGCATAAGGCCTTTTGGGGCGGATACTCCGGCTATTTTTCAGATCCGGACGGAAATGCCTGGGAGGTCGCCTTCAATCCCTATTGGCCTATCAGCAAAGAAGGTCTCCTTGAGCTACCAAAGCCTGAAAAGGCCTAGAGAGCAATTGTTGAGCTCTTAACAAAAACTTACGTCTTAACGGTTTAGCAATATTGACAGAACCGTTGGGGCGGATCCATTAAGCCCTTATATTTGAACCATAAATCCCTCTTTAGGCTAGCTTTTTACAGCTGTGGCGACCTGCAATTTTCCTACCAAATAGCGGGTTTCTTTACGCTCTGTTTACCAAGCTGGGGCCATGGTTAGCGAAAGCTTAACCTTGAGACCATCGAATGATTCGATCAGCACCCACATCTGCGACATCGCACGCCATCACCACCGTCTTGGTGCCACCGGCCACACGGTTGTCTCTCGCCCTTGTAAGCGATGCCCGTCTGCCAAGCTCGGTGTTTGACGGACTGAATGCGGATATCAATGTTGTCGCGCGCAATCGCGGCATCTCGCCCCTTCTTGCACCGGGATTTGATGCAGTGCTCTTCGACCTTGCAACGGCAAGTGACGACGACTTCCAGGCACTTGCCCGCATAATCAATCTGGGGCCACGGGTTCCCGTCATTGCTCTCTTTGAAAGCCATGTATTCACACTCGAGCGTGCCAGTGAAGCGATTGAACTGGGTGCGGAAGATGCCTGTGTGTTTGATCCGTTCAATACAGATGCCCTGATTACGCAGACCAAATTGGCCGTGACCCGCTTCGGGCGCCGGGCTCCTTCTCCCTCGCCTGAGACAAATTCCGCCTCAGTGCCTACGCTGGAAAAAAATGTCGCGCCCGCATCTGCCGTACTGGATGCTGTCACAGTGGTCCAGGAAGCTGCAGATGCGATGGTTATCCTCGACAATGATGGAAAAGTAGCCTTTGCAAATTCTGCCGCCGCCGACCTTTTGGGACGGTCTCTAGAATCTCTCGTGGGCTGTCGTCTCGACATGCCCATGGAACCGGGTGACCGCGATGTACGCATTAAACACCCGTCAGGCGAAGAACGTTTTGCCGACTTGCGTATTGTCGAAACCGAATGGGGGGGACGACCTGCGCGTGTCGCTGCCCTTACCGACACGACAGTCCGACGCACACTGGAACGGACCATGCGCGACGCGGAAAAAAAGGGGTTCACGTCGCAACGGCGAAGTGAAAGTTTTTTTTCCAACGTCAATCACGATTTGCGCACACCACTCACCCATATCATTGGCTTTTCAGAGCTTATGAAGGACGCACAATTTGGACCCTTGAGCGACAAGTACCGTGAATATGCAGGAGACATCCATCAATCCGGTACCATGTTGCTGGATATGATTGAGGATCTTCTGTCGGTTGCAGAGTCAGAAGCAGACGCCATCACGCTTACAGATGACATTTGCAACCTTGATGCGCTGATTGATACTGTCATTGCGAGCCAAAAAGGCAATGCGTTTGAGGCAGGGGTTGAATTGGTTGCCTGTCCCAACTTACAGCTCCCAGGCTTTAGAGGAGACGCCAAGCGGTTGCGCCAGGGATTGTTTCGCTTGATCACTGAACTGCTGCATACGATGGGCCGCGATACACGTTTGGTATTGGGTGCAGAGACCTGTGCTGGTGGCCTTATGCTAAAAGCTGTCATTGAGACACCGGACGACGGCGCACTTCATCTACCGTACGATAATGCCAAGGACGGAGCAGATTGCGCTCATGTGGAAGACCCTTTCGTCAGCGCGGCGGGCTTGAGCCTACCGCGAGATACGAGCTTAGCGCTGTCGTTAACCCGCAAGGTTGCTGAACTACATGGTGGCGCCTTGCGCATTGGAACAGACCCGCATGGAAAACCGGCGGTCATGATCTCTCTTCCAGCTGCAAGAATAGTGCGCTAAAGAAAACGCTGTTAGTCAAACAAAGCGTCGATGTCGGCTTGGCTCGCCTGATCACTGGATTCCGGCAATGCTGGACCATTGGCAAGCTCTTCGCCCAACGGTATCTCAACGTCACCAGATCCACCATCGGCAGCTTCTACACCGACGAAGGATGATTCACCCCAAATTTTCAACATGCTTTCAACACGCTCTTCGATGAAACGGAGAGCGGTAACGACCTTGTTGATGCGCTGGCCGGTAATGTCTTGAAAGTTACACGCTTCAAAAATAGCAATGACCTGCTCTTGTATTTCGAGCGCCTGGCCGGCATCTGATCCTGAAAGCGTTCCAGAAAGGCTTGATGCATTGGAATCGATCATTTCAGCCGCGCTCAAAATGGTCTCCGTGGCACCTTCAGTGCCCGCAACAACCTCGTCCAGTTCGTCTGTGACAGAGCGAATGCGTTCAGACGATGCGCCATCATAACGCAGGGCAACGATTTCGCTTTTCGTTCGTAGAATAGCCGCCTGCATAAGATCCAGTTCGTGCTTGAGCTTGGCAGCCTCTTTGATTTCATCTTTATATTTATCGAGAAGCGCATCAGGAGCGGCATCCGCAATAGCAAGGTCTTCATCATGCGCCCCTGCCACAAATCGACCAAGTTTCTCAATTGCAGCCATCGTTTCTTGATGACGCTCTTCGGCGACACTGTCTGGAACGGCATGCGTGGTTGCCAACGTCAACGGAATTGCACCGCCATCAACCGGCGTTTGCCCGCTGGTGTGAGCGTTTACAGACTCAATTCTGAATTTTCTTTTTGCAGTGCCCATAAACAATTCTGCCCCACGATTGCAAATTAACCCTGCCAAAGCGGTGCAGAGCGACTCCGGTCAGTCTAAGAATAAAACGCTAACAAGCCGTTTAACCTGTTCAAAGGCTGCAAATTTACCTTTCATGCTGGTGAGACTCACGTTAATGCCTACACATGTCCAGCACCTCGCCATCACCCATAGAAAAAATACCACCCGCTCTCATGACCATTGGCATGAGCCTAGGAGGACTGGGCACCGCCTGGTCCGGTGCCGCCGTTTATCTCGGTGCCCCGTCATTCATAAGAGATTCCCTTTTTCTATTGACCGTTTGCACGACCGCCATCACTGGCTTGCTCTATGCGCTCAAAATATTATTGTACCGAGAGGTTTTTCTCAGCGAATTGCTGAATGTCGAAACTGCCAACCTGTTTCCCGGATTAACGATTAGCGTGATGCTGATCAGCAGCTGGCTCTACGGCCTTGACCCCGAATGGCAAACATTCGCCATCGCACTTTGGCTGGGCGCCTGCAGCATGCACATATTTTTGGCGCTTTTTATCTTGCGCACGTGGATTACCCACAATGTCGAGATACAGCGCGCGAACCCCTCTATGTTTGTTCCAATCGTTGGACTGTTTGTGGCGCCGCTTACAGGTGCGAACATGGTGGACGCTGGTATCGGACATTCCATGATCTGGTTTTGTTTTTCGGTTGCGCTTTTGTTTTGGCTGGCGCTCTTTCCCGTCATGCTGAACCGCATCCTATTTCACGGACAGTTGCCGCAGCAGTTTTTGCCAACACTATCCATCCTGATCGCGCCGCCCGCACTAGCCGCGGGCGCGACGACAGCACTTGTGGGTGATTTTGGGATCGCTTCACAAGGCTTCTTTTACATCGCACTTTTCCAAGCATTACTCCTTGGATCGATGGCACCGATTTTCTTCAAATTGTCTTTCCACCTCTCATGGTGGGCTTTCGCATTCCCTTCTGCGGCTCTCGCAAGTGCCGCCATTTCCCGGCATGGGCTGGCACCCGACGCCCTGTCCGCATTGGCAGCGGTCAGCTTGTTGACGATATCAACCCTGGTTATTGGATATGTGGCGCTTCACACAATCCTGGCCGCATTGCGCGGAGAACTTCTGGAGCAGCGCGCTGACCTATAGGGTCAATTGTTTGTCAGTTCAAAACGAATGGGGACGATGATATCCAACGTTTGCAGCGAAAGTTCGGGCGGAAATTCTGGCATCGGGAGCGCGCGTTCAAGAGTGCTCTGAACTTCTCTATCGAGCACCTGATAGCCCGCTGACTGCACAATTTCATAAGTAACAAGGCTGCCATCACGACGCACCGTGAAAGCTAATTTGGCGGCACCTTGAAGCCCACGCCTGCGTGCCGCCCGCGGATAGCGCTTAAAACGCGCCAAGCGATCAGCGATCAGAGCTACATAGTCTGCCTTGGCATCTGCATCACCCAGTCCGACGTCTGCCGCAGCCCTTCCTGTGCTCACCTGATTGCTGGCCGTGGAAGCTGCGGCAGGGAGAGAAGAAGCTGTGGGCTGCGCCTCACGAGGCTCCGAGGCACGTTCGACAGGTTGGGTCCGTGTTTCAATCACAGGTTCTGGAACAAGCTGAGGATCAGGCTCTGGAAGCGGTGTGACAACAGGCTCCTCATCAACAGGCGGGGGCTCCTGCGTCTCGAGAACTTCCGTCTGCGCCTGATCATCGCGAACAGACACCGCCGGGGCCAGTGCGATGCTTATGCCACCTGCACCGGCATCGATGGGCGCATCCGGCACCCAATACCAGACGGCAAAA
>Ga0222662_1001197_pt1 | contig 13577 bp, 13 predicted proteins | sample AntAcemetagen600_FD_179821 | JGI IMG/M metagenome (GOLD analysis project Ga0222662, IMG submission 179821) | Saline water microbial communities from Ace Lake, Antarctica - #600 | ecosystem: Environmental > Aquatic > Non-marine Saline and Alkaline > Saline | place: Antarctica: Ace Lake...
CACGCAGACTAGCGCAACTTTATGCGGATGATTTGGATCTGCTGATCTACCCGCTCCCCATCGCGATAGATCAACTCACGATCAAAATGTATTGGCACCAAGATCATCACAATGACCCCGGCCAGATGTGGCTGAGGGATCTGGTACAAAGAACCGTATTGCGCTTATAATTAATGATATTCATAGTTATAATGATAAATATGAATTTCTCACATCCTTCGCCTCCTGCTATTTCGGTCCCCACGGCTCTTAGAGCGCCGTTCATAGAAATCTGGGGGGAGAACCTATGGGCCGAGAGAACTTCCGCGTTGCGATTGAAGACAGTGACATCAGCTTCGATGTGAAAAACAACGAAACTGTTGTTCGGGCCGCAGCCCGCCAAGGCATTGTCTTTCCCTCTCTCTGCAATGTTGGGGAATGTGGTTCGTGCCGATGCAAATTGCGTGAAGGTCGCATCAAACTCAAAAAAGACATTTCTCATCATGTGCCGCCACATCGTTTGGAGGCTGGCGACATTTTGGGATGCCAAAGCCTTATCCAATCCGATGTCATCTTGAATGTGCCCACATTGTCTGCCTCTGCGATGGCTGAATCAGAGCCCATCAAAACCTCAGCGCGTGTGGTGTCTGCCAAACCGCTCAACCACGACATTATTGAGCTGACCCTTGAGTTAGATAATTCCCTCACCTATCGCCCAGGCCAATATGCGCATTTAACGGTTCCCAACGTTGCAGCGCTTGCGGCTGCACCTCGCAGCTATTCTTTCGCCTCTGGCATTAACAATCGTGCGGAGACACTTGTTCAATTCCACATTCGCAAAGTCGAAACGGGTGCCTTTACTGAGTGGCTGTTCGGCGCAGACCGGGTGGACGAAAAAATTGAAGTAAATGGTCCCTTCGGAGATTTCGGTTGGCAGGACGAAACCACCAAACCTCTCTTCATTGCTGGTGGCAGCGGCTTTTCTCCGGTCAAGGCGCTACTCGAACAATGTATAGAAGCAGGGCGCGCCGTCGATGCGGTTCTCATCTACGGCGCCAGAACATACAAGGATGTTTATTGCCTGGCGCAAGTCGGCGCGCTGCAAAAATGTTGGCCGGGAACATTGACCTTCCTGCCCGTTCTTTCCAACGAGCCTAAGGATAGCGATTGGCCCGGCGCACATGGATTTGTGCACGAAATCCTTTCCGTTGCATCCGTCAACGCATCCGAACGCACTGCCTACATGTGCGGCCCACCACCGATGATTGATGCTTGCCTTGAGGCTCTGTCTGGAACGATTGAGCCAGAAAACATTCACTACGACAAATTTCTCAACCGCAGCCACATGGACGATTTGGCGACGGGTTGATTTTTCCTGACATAGAATTTCCCACTTATCTGGAGGAAAGACGATGACGATTGATAATGAAACCGCGATGAAAATCATTGGCGCATCATTTCTATTTTTTGCCATCATCGAACTAATCCGCGGTCATTATTCCAAGCCTGAGTTTTGGACACTTGCCGAGTTCGGCACCAGCCTCGGTAGCTTTATCAATTTCCTCGTTGTGCGAGCCGGACTGCTTATTGTCGCCAGCTGGTTACTGCTGGCGCTCTTTCCCACCGGCGCCGGGTTCATGGCAGACCTACCGTTCCTGCCTGTTTTCCTCGCCTATGTGCTGTTTGAGGAATACGCGCACTATTGGGTTCATCGTTGGGCACATGAATGGTCCTGGTTATGGCGCTTTCACAAACCGCACCACACGCCAAAGGAACTCAACCTGACTGTCGCTTACCGAGAAAACTGGGCATGGTTCATATTCGTTCCTAACGCCTGGTTGGGTGCAATATTGGTTTGGGGTGGACAGGCCGAAGCTGCCATGTTGGGCGCTGCCATTAAGGGCTCCAGTGAATGGATGGTCCATAGTGCTGTGCGTTGGGATTTGGCGTTGCAGAAAAACCGCCTTACGCGTCCCATTATGTGGGTACTAGAGCGCGTCATCACGTTACCCGACACGCACCATGTTCATCATGGCATTGGACGCTACGGCAATGCGATGGGCAACTATGGCTCGTTCCTCTTCATGTATGACCTGATGCATGGTACGGGCACAATTCCCCATCACGTCCAGGATGGCTTCGGTCTGCCTAAGGGCGTGAAAGTGGAGCCTTGGTACGAACAATTATGGTGGCCTTTTTTGCGAAAAGCGGGAGCCGCAGACTTGCGCATCACGCCAGCGGACCAAACTCCACTATTCTCCGCAGCTGATATTGACGATGCGTCAGCAGTCATTACGACCGCCGATGGTCAACAAATCATTGTCGCATAGGAAGTGCCCATGAAACGTGCAGCCTGGCTCTTTCTATCTCTCGTCATCATTGGGCTCGCGATTGCCTACATCTACACCGGGGAAAATGTCTCCATAGAGACATTACGTGAGGAGCAGACCAACTTGAGCGTTGCGGTGCTGCCAGATGGTGTGACGAGGTATCAACTGGAAGGTCCGGCAGATGGCGACCTCATTTTATTGATCCATGGGGGACGCGAACCAGGCTGGACATGGGACGAAGTGGTGCCAGCCCTCAACGCGGCGGGTTATCAGACGTTGCGGTACGATATGTTTGGCCGGGGCTATTCTGATAGGCCCGACGAAGGGGTCTACGATCAGGCGTTCTTTCAACGGCAAGCTGAGGACTTGCTTGATGAGTTGAACATCGACATCCCTGTTCATTTGGTAGGCTACTCCTTCGGCGCCGCGATTGCCGCTCGGCTGACGGTCTCGCGACCAGCGCAAATACGCTCACTGGCCATACTTGCACCTCGCTTCTTCGCCTACCCGGTGCCGGGCATCGTCAACGTGCCTATCATCGGCGATCTATTGATCAAATTTGTGGTCAAACCAAATGCATTGGAAGAAGTACGTGATTTTTTCACCGCGCACGACCTACACGCAAAATATTATGATCGCGTGGGCACGCCCGACGATGTGTACGGTAACTTCTCAGCGTTTCGCCGTTTCGCGTTGTCTGATGCGCTTGCGCAAACAGAGCAGATTTATTCGGCCCTCGGCGAGTTGAACATTCCTATGCTCATTATCAGCGGCGATGATGATGCAAGCATCACCGCTGATCATATTGATGCAATCGCCACTTTGGTTCCCCATACCAGCCGTGTTGCTTTACCCGATGCAACTCACGGACTGGTTTGGACCCATGGTGGCGAAGTCGCCAGAGAAATTATCGACCGACTAAACTGACCATCCTTGGATTTGTTCAATCGTCAGCGCCATATCCGCTGTCACCGTACCAGGTGGTAAACTCTTCAAAGCCTGGCACATCATCCGCGTTCGTCTTTGGATCAACAGGCATCGGCACCACTTCTCTCTTCTCCATCCGATAGTCGGCATCAGGGGCGGCCCAGGTGCCCGCAGAGTGCGGCCATCGTCGCCAATTGACACGGACCTTTAGTATGTTCATCATACATTATGGAATGTATGTTTGTACGAGGGTCCAGTGGCATCAATTGATCCGAAAAACCTTTTTGGATTCCTGGTCCAGGACATCGCCCGGCTGATGAGCCGGACGTTTGAAAACCAGCAGGGCCCCATCAAGGTCACGCGGACCCAGGCGCGCGTCTTGGCCTACATCTCCCAGTTTGAGGGGGCCACGCAATCCGAAATTGCCGCCTTGATGGACGTTCAAAAAATCACGCTCACCAAACTGGTAGACAGTCTGGAAGAGATGAACCTGATTGAACGGCGCGCTGATCCAGCCGACCGGCGCATTCGCAGGCTGCATATGGCCGCCAATGCCCACCCCGTTCTTGAAGACATCTGGCGCCGTCTCTCCGATGTCTCGGACATTGCGCTCATGGTATTGCCACTGCAGCGCCGGAAAGCCTTCATTCAGGACATGATCAGCGTACGTCGCCACCTGATCGCTGAAAACACACCGTCCTCGGAAACGACCGGGCGCGCGCCGGACAGAATTTCTTCCGCGGAGAAAAAGGCTTCGAACGCCGGGAGGAAAAAGCAGTGAAACGGATAGCCATCTTTGCCGGCGGTCCGCTCGCAATCGCAATCGTCATTCTCGTGATGTATCTGTCCGCCGGGCGTTATATCTCGACGGAGAATGCATATGTGCGTTCCGGAATTGCCATGGTTAGCGCCCAGACTTCCGGCCGGGTGGATAGGGTGTTTGTGCATGAAAACCAAACCGTCGGCACTGGCGATATTCTGTTCGTTCTCGACATGGAGCCGTTCGACCTTGCTGTAGATCTAGCCCAGGCGAGGCTTGACGATGCGCGGGTGGAGGTTGCGCTGCTGAAATCGCTGTATGAGCACCAAAAGGTGCGGCTGGCAGCTGCCGATGAGGACCGGACCTATACGCTCCGCGAATTGGAGCGGGTAAACCGGCTAACGAACAGCAATGCGGTATCTCGGGAAAGAGTGTCGGAACGCCAGCACGCGTTCAATGCTGCGGTCAACGATGTCGCGGCGGCACAAGCGGAAATTGCCGATGCGCTGGTCCGGCTGGGGGGCGATCCGGATTTACCCGTTGAAGAAAATCCCAAGGTGCGTCTCGCCCAAAGCGCATTGTCGCAAGCGGAACTCGACCGAAGCCATGCCACCGTCAAGGCAGGCATGGCCAGCATCATCGCAAAGCTCGATATGCACCCGGGTGAGTACATACAAGAAGGCCAGCCTATATTCTCCCTGGTCAGGGCCGATGACATTTGGATCGAAGCTAATCTGAAAGAAACCCAGCTGACGAATTTGCAGATAGGGCAGTCCGCCACGTTTGAATTTGACACCTTTCCGGGCAGTGAGTTCACCGGAAGAATTGCTAGCATCTCCCCGGCATCGGGCGCCGAATTTGCCATCCTTCCACCGCAAAACGCGACCGGGAACTGGGTGAAAATCACACAACGCATTCCGGTCCGCCTGGAACTAGACGACGGCCAGGACCTGCCGGAGTTGCGGGCGGGGATGAGCGTAACGGTTACCATCGACGCAGGTGCGGACCGTAACATCTGGTCTCTCTTCTGATCGGGCTGGGCCCGACGGACAATTGGATTGGCTGATTTATCATGGCAGACCAGGGCGCCGGAGACGCGATCTCACAAGAAGAAGCCGAACAAAATGAAGGTGTACCGGCAACATCCTTGCTGACATATCCGCACCTGCGGGGCCTGTCTTTGGCATTTGTTTTGATGGGCATCATGATGCACACCATCGATTCCACGATCGCAAATGTCGCCTTACCCCATATGCAAGGGGCCTTATCCGCAAGTATCGATCAGGTTTCGTGGATTATTACGGGCTACATCGTCGCTGCAGCGGTTGCGACGCCACCTGTGGCATGGCTGGCGGCTCGCTTTGGTATGAAAACCGTGATCATGGTCTCTGTCGCCAGCTTTACGACGGCGTCCGTCCTATGCGGCCTGGCCGTTACGTTGGAAGAGATGGTCCTCTATCGCATCTTGCAGGGGTTGAGCGGCGCCGCGCTTATTCCCATAGGGCAAACCATCGTTCTCAGTGCCTACCGGCCTGAAGAGTACGGAAAGGCAATGGGCCTGTTTGGTCTTGGCGTGATGTTCGGTCCGATCATCGGCCCGACGCTTGGTGGCTACATTACCGAATGGGCGAATTGGCGCTGGGTGTTTTTTGTGAACCTGCCTGTCGGCCTGGTTGCTCTGGGTGGCATCTGGCTGCTCGTCAAAGAGACGCCGGTTGACAAGACCCGGGCGCTGGACGGTGTTGGTTTCGTTTCTCTCGTGACGTCCATGGCGACATTTCAAATGCTGATGGACAGAGGGCATGGAGAAGGCTGGTTTTCATCCTGGGAGATTATCCTCTGGGCCTCTGTTTCGGCGGCGGCCCTGTATGTTTTTATTGTCCGGACAATAACAGCCCAAAGCCCGTTCTTTGACCGCCGTTTGTTCATGGACAGGAATTTTGCCGTTGGCAATCTGGTTTTCTTTTTTGTCGGCGGGAACATGGTTGTGGCCATGCTTATGGTCCCGACGGTTATGCAAACCCTGCTGGGATATCCGGTTAGCACAGCGGGAATGTTGTTGGCGCCGCGCGGCCTAGGCATGATGATTGGCATGACATTGGCTCCCCGCCTGAGTGCCAATCGCGACCCTCGTGTGCTAATTTCTCTCGGGCTTGTAATTACTGCCTATGCGCTTTGGGATCAGGCCCAGATGGGAACCTACTTTTCAGAGTGGGGATTTATCCGCACCGGCCTGGTGCACGGGTTCGGTCTTGGCATGATTTTCGTCACGCTGGGCGCCATAACTTTCAACCATCTCCCGGACGAAATCCGGCTGCAGGCGTCAACCTTTTTCAACATGGTTCGCAATGTTGGCCAATCATTCTGTGCGGCCGTTGCGATGAGCACATTGGCCCGGAATATTCAGATCAATACGTCTGAACTGGGGGAAGCCGTCACGATGGTCAACAAGAGCCTGCGGCTGGCATCGGTCGACCTGCCGCAAATGGCGGGACAGGAGCAGGCGTATTTGTTAATGCAGGCTGGCATTATGCGGCAAGCGATGTTCATTTCTTACATCAACAATTTCTATATTCTCGCAGCCATCACGTTTATGTTCATTCCAGTAGTCTGGTTAGCGAAATACGATCGTCCGTGACGTTTTGAATGCAAGGCACTGGTCGGTGCGTGCTGTTTCTGTTTAGTGGCGCCCGCAGCGGGGCAGCGCATCTTCGACACCGAGCCTTTCTCCGACGAATTCGGCATCGCGCATATCCGGACAATCACGGATATTTTCCGCCGGGCCTGGGGCCTGGACAGCCCACACGAAAGACGAAAGCGGCGAGCGCCTGAAAGCTGACCAACTGACCTAACCTTCACCGTATGGCAAGGGTCACGGACACTCGAACGGGTGCCCCCTGCCTGCGGAGGGCATCACATTGACGACCGGACTGAAAGTCTCTGAGCAGAATGTGCTTAGCCCTCTGCATTAAGGTGACGGTCAGGCGTCAAGATTGGCGACGGCTTACCCGAAACGAGATCTGGATGAAGCGGCTCGGTCTCCGACGGGCCATATTTGTGATAAAATCCGGCATTGAACCGAACAACACATAGATCGTGTTGGTATGCCTGTTGGTACGCACCAAAAGCCAGAGACAAAAGATCAAATAAATCAAATGGTTAAGGTTCCTATTCCAAGACACCCGGGTCACCAGACATAATTACACCTCAGGAAACAGCCTCGGAAATAGCGTATCAAGCGTGTCTGATGGAAAGCGTAACGACACAGCCCCCTTGGGGGTTTCAGATGCAAGCAACCCCAATTCAACCACATCGTTGAGAATGCGTCGCGCAGTGCGCTCAGGCAAACCAGTAATACGCCGCGCTTCACCTCTTTCAAAACTTCCCCGAATGAGGGCTTCTTCAAGAAGCCGCGTGGCTTCTGGTTTAAGATCAACGCGTTCAACATATCTCCTGAGTCTCTTTGCAAGACCCTCCAGTTCAAACAAGCTCGACATAAAATCAACTTGATCCACACAGACTCGCAAAAACCACAGAACAAACTCTGACAGTGCGCGAAGAGAGAGATTGCCGCGCCCGTCGAGATCCCCCTGCCGAGGCATATCAGCATGGTCCATCATGCGCTTATAATCACCGCGACTTTCGAGACCGCGCGCCAACCCACGAGAAATAGACCATAGCCCATGCGCGCCAACTTCTGCCTTATACGCCATGGCGTGACTCATGAGACGACTGACCCGCCCATTACCGTCAGGAAACGGGTGAATGTAATTGAAACGATGGTGTGCGGCCGCGATCGCGGTGATACCTACCGCTGCGCCAAAATGCTCAAACTGATAGCGGCTCTCAAAGTGTTTCATGAAGTCAGCTACCCGCTCACTTGAGGGCAGCTCATGTCGACCGACAGCAACATCGTGCTCGGGACGAGAGCGCCACTCACCCGGCTCCATGACAAATTCGAGATCACTGCCCTTGATGCGCAACATGGCATCTGGCGCATCCTTATAAAATTCAATATGTAGCCAACGAATAAATTCGGCCGACGCTGGTTCCGGCAGTTTTCCCGCCAGAGCCATGCGGTCGAGCTCCGCCCGAACGCGCACATGTGCAACAGCTTCCACCTGTAAGTTACGTCTGCCTTCATCGTCATCAAATTGACCGGCAAGCGCACGCTCAATATCTCGTGGCCTCGTGTCATGGCCTTCAATAAGGTTGCTGTAATAAGTATTCATAATGCGCACCAACCCAGCAAGGTTCTCCGCCGTGCGCGGATGGAGCGAGCGCCCTAGGGCTGTTGTGGCCGCGAGAAGTTCTGCTGCTACGTCAGCAATTGCGGCGGGCAGATCGTCAAGAAGTACCGGTTCAATACGCTGAACACTTTCAATCATCTGCACGTCCTTGGCCGATCTTATGGCCGAACTTCAGATTTCTTTTCAAATGCCGGTATTGGCCGACCTAAAAATCCAACAATACATTGAAATCATTGAGTTAACTGGAAAATAGCCAAATTTTGGCCGATCTTGTGGCCGATCTCAAATGCGACGGATCCAAAATATTGGCTCCCTCCTAGAGATCGCATTTGGCTCCACCGGGCTGAAAAAGCATGCTTACCTCTGATGGAGAGAAATCAATGAGGCAGGCCCATGCGAACACGACGACAACAAAGCACTATCGGCACAATGATCCGCGAATGGCGGCTATCGCGTGGCCTCAGCCAATTGACCCTTGCTTGCAGCGCAGATATTTCAACGCGCCATCTCAGTTTCTTGGAAACAGGACGCGCCCGCCCGAGTGAAGAAATGGTGCACCAGTTAGCCCATGCCCTCGACGTTCCACCTCATGAGCGCAACGCCCTCCTGATCGCCGCAAGCTTCACGCCTGCACACACCAGCCCGCATTTTCACAGCGAGGAACTGGCAACCACCAAAAACCTTGTCAGTCGAATGCTGGAAGAAAGTGAACCCTTTTGTGCGGCGGCCATTGATCGGCATTGGAACATCCTTGCCGCGAACCAAACCTATTGGGCACTCACAGGCGGCGAGCCGGAAAACACAGAAACAGCGATCAGCGCACCCAACTTACTCAAAAGACTGTTTGCCGCGGAAGCTTTTCGCGAAGCCGTCACCAATTGGGAGGAGGTCGCCTACGCGCTCATTCAGCTCCTTCACAGAGAAGCAATAGCAGAGCTCAATGCCAACGACACTCAAACCGCTGACCTATTGGAACACCTCATGACAGCTCACGACCTACCAACCACATGGCAAGTCGTGGACATGAGCATGACGCAACCGCCTCTCATTCCAATGAAAATCCACATGGGCGGCAGACATATCGAGCTCATCACAACCATGACGACATTGGGCACACCCCTGGACGCCAGCCGACATGAAATTCGCATCGAAACATTCTTGCCCGCCGATAAGCCCAGCCGTGAAAACTGGTCAGCCCTGTTTGGCCAGACAGCGGCGCTTTAAAGGACACTCATTACCTCCGACGTAATTGGTTTCAATGCAGGCGCGCACCAGATTAAACGCGTTGCCTCACACGAACGGAGAAAACTCATGAACATCAAAGCAGCTTGGAACACAGACGCACCCTACGACAATGAAAGCCAATTGCTTAGGCGTGTCTTATTTGGGAACGCCGCATTCTCAACGCTAACAGGCCTGCTCTGCCTTTTTGATGCCGCATCTCTCACCCGCGCTTTTGCCATTCCCGACCCTTTGCTGTTGCCTGGCTTGGGCGTGCAATTGCTGATTTTTGCGAGCGCGATCATCTGGGTTGCCACACGCACCCGCTTACCCATCACCTTCGCCTGGACAATCATCTGCCTCGATATTGCGTGGGTGGTCGGCTCTGCTGCCCTGCTCCCCTTCGTCTCAAATGTTCTGAGCGCCTCTGGGCTCGCTGCCCTTATTCTCATAGCATTTAGTGTTGCTAGTTTCGCGACGGGACAGATTGTCGGCGTCAGGCGCCTGCAGCGCATTCAGTAAAAAGCACTTCGCTCATCGGCCTGCTCCCGCTAAGCTAAGCGAACAAGGGGAGAAAATGTCATGACGTTGGTTGTTCGCGGACTCATAACTTCAGCATTTGCAATCGCCTTATGGACAGCAGGTATTTTCATCCCTACGTGGTTTCTAACTGGCAGTCTCGATTGGCCACGGGGATGGGAGTTCATCATTTTCCTATGCGTTCGCTATTTCGTCCTAACCATTTGGATGGTGCGAACTGACCCAGACTTACTCAAAGAACGCACCTCAATGTCCGGCAAGCAACCGATGGCAGATAGAATTGCGACGCTCTTCCTTGGCACTGTTCTGACCTTCGCGCTGGTTTTTGTCCCCCTGGACGTACATAAGTTTCAACTGTTGTCAGGCTTATCGGCATCCCAATCCTATTGGGACGGCTATCTCTTTTTAGCCGCAGGAACCATCATTTTGTGGCTCACCCTGCGCACAAACACCTTCGCAGCCACAATCGTCAAAGATCAGGCAGATCGCGACCAGAAGGTAATCGACACGGGGCCCTACGCCATCGTTCGACACCCTATGTATCTCAGTCTGGCCATTTTCCTGGTTGGTTTCGGCCTGTTTTTGGAATCCACTGCCTTTGCACTTATCGCCATTCCGACCGTCATTCTGGCTTTCGTGCCGCGCATTCTGATCGAAGAAGCGACTTTAAAAAAAGACCTGCAAGGATATGCAGATTATATGACCCGTGTCCGCTGGCGCATTGTGCCTTTTATCTTCTAGGTTTCGAAAAAAATTGGAACTTGTTATGACTGAGGCATGGACAAGTCTCGCGAGAAAATTCTCATCATCAAGCACGGAGCCCTGGGTGACATCATCCAAAGTGAAGGGGCGCTGCATGACATTCGCGAGCACCACCCAGACGCTGAAATAACAGTCCTCACAGAGCCTGCTTACGCGAAAATTATGGAGCGCTGCCCCTGGGTCGACGGCGTGATAAAAGACCCCCGCTACCCAAGATGGCGCCTCGACAAAATGTGGGCCCTCGGCCGGTTGCTACGCGCTCTCAACGTAGACCGGGTCTATGATCTACAAAACTCGTCGCGAACGGCAGATTATTTCCGATGGTTTTTCAAAGGCACAGAATGGTCGGGGACTGCGCCTGGTTGCTCTCATCCGCACAAAGCTAAGAACCCCAAAAGCATTCATAGCCTTCACAGGCTGCGCGGTCAGTTGGAAGATGCAGGGCTCACCTGCACTCATACGCTAAACCCAAATGTGAGCTGGATGGCAAATGACATGTCGCCCCTCTTGCAAAACGAAGGCGTCGCATCAGACTTCATTTTGCTAATTCCAGGGTCCTCAGCCGCCCACCCACAAAAGCGTTGGCCCTATTATGCAGAGCTCTCCATTAAATTGTTAAAGGCAGGACATCCCACTGTTACGGTGCCGGGACCAGACGAACTGGACCTATGCGCCGCGATCCCCGGCACGACACTGACCGGCGGTTCATTTCTCGGCTGGTTTGAACTCGCCGGTGTGATCGCACGTGCGAAGTTTATTATCGGCAATGACACCGGCCCATCTCACATCGCGGCCCACATGGGCAAGCCGGGCCTTGCCCTCTTTGGCGCGCATACCAGTGTCGAAAAGACGGGCATCAAGCGGGAAAACTTCGATGCAATCGAGGTTGCCGATCTTGCGGACTTGAGTGAAGACACTGTCTTTGAAGCCGTTATTGAGAAACTAAAGCCTCATTCAAACTCAGTGTAGGATTTCTCTTCAATCACTTGCGCACCCGTTAGGACGTTAATGTCCTTTTTGAGTGAGGCACGTTTGTCGTTGGTCACGTAAACGGCACGCGCAAGAGCCACGAATTTGTCGCCAAAATCCTTGTCACGTTCACATTGGCGAATGTCATCTTCGATTTCCCAAAGCGCTTCATTGACCTGCTTCAGCTCCGCAGTGAGTTTTTGCAGCTCACCACTGTTTTCCAGATGCGCATCTCGTCCGGCGCTCAATACAGTCAGTTCGTAATGAACATTCTTGAGCTTTTCAGCGTCAGTCATGCGTTCCGACTTAATCGTCAAGATCGTAATCTTGTCGATGAGTTCACCAGCGCCAACTTCGATAAGGATAGGGTCAGAGGATGCCATGGATCAGCCTATTTGGCGCAAAAGCGCGTTTGGTCTTAAAATCACGCCACAGGAGAGCGCTATTTATTGCGACTGGCTTTATAACGGAAGCTGAGACTATTGCCCAGAGCGCGCAGCGGGCAAAAAGACAATTGGGTTAAGGCCGTAACGCATTAAGAGGGGGGCAAAATGGATCACAGAGCACTCACACACGCTCTTCTCGGCAAAGATAACAATGAACGACGGCGCCATCCGCGTGCCAGCCAGCCCTGGCTGCGCATCGAGACCCAAGGTTTTGCCTACATTGCCCTGAACTGGTCTGCGGGCGGTCTGGCAATTGAACATTTCCACGACGCAGGACCCGTCGGCACCTTTATCATTGGTGAGGCCGGATGGGCAGATGCCGACAAGCTGTCCCCCTTCACCGCGGACATATCGCGCCAGGACCCAAGCGGCATCACCATTTTACGCTGGCTGGATATATCCAAAGAGCTCTTGAGCGAGCTGGATCACATTGCCCGCCATCGCTGAGGGAGGCCCGCCGCCTCTGTTTACAAAACCCCCGGAATGCCTCAAATTTGGCCAAACAGGCGTTTTCGTAGGGTTTATCTCGCGATTTGCGAGACATGACGCGTGATTATGGCGTCGAAATTACTCGACAATACGCCCAAGGCCGATAAGATCGCCGCCGCTTACTGACATTTTTGAAAATTGAGGATGCCATGCCCACTTACAAAGCCCCCGTTGAGGACTTCAAATTCCTCTTTCATGAATTGCTGGAAATTGAAAAGCGCACGGACTTGCCAGGGTTTGAAGATTTAACCCCGGACATGACCGGAGCCATTTTGGAAGGCGGCGCAAAATTCTGCGAAGAAGTTCTCCAGCCCCTGAACCAAATCGGCGACGAACAAGGCTGTGTTCTAGAAAACGGTGTTGTACGCACTCCTGACGGTTTCAAAGAAGCGTTTGAAAAATACTGTGCGGATGGCTGGAACCGCCTTGGCGCGCCTGAGTCACTTGGCGGTGCCGGTCTGCCTTCAGTCATCACCTTCGCCTTTTCAGAAATGGGATCTTCTGCCAACCAGGCTTTCACAATGTACCCCGGCCTCACCAACGCGGCCTATGGTGCGCTGGCAGCGACGGGCGAAGATTGGATGCGCAAACATGTCGTATCTCGCATGGTAGCCGGTGAATGGACAGGCACCATGTGTCTGACCGAACCCCATTGCGGCACAGACCTCAAACTCATGCGCACCAATGCTATCGAACAGGAAGACGGCACCTACCGCATGAATGGCACCAAGATTTTCATCTCTGGTGGCGACCACGACATGACTGACAACATCATTCATATGGTGATCGCAAAAATTCCAGGTGAAGACGGAAAACTTGCAAACGATCTCTCCACCGTGAATTTCTTCATGGTGCCAAAGTTTCTGGTTGATCCAGAAACAGGCGAAATGGGTCAGCGCAATGG
>Ga0222662_1001199_pt1 | contig 13531 bp, 12 predicted proteins | sample AntAcemetagen600_FD_179821 | JGI IMG/M metagenome (GOLD analysis project Ga0222662, IMG submission 179821) | Saline water microbial communities from Ace Lake, Antarctica - #600 | ecosystem: Environmental > Aquatic > Non-marine Saline and Alkaline > Saline | place: Antarctica: Ace Lake...
GAAGAGTTATTACTGATGTCGTTCAGAGTCCAGATAATGCAAACTCTTTGTATGGTTATAAAAACAACAGCAGTGCATGGGTGGTTCAGACTGGTAATAGCGTTGCTCAAATTACCGTTAGTTCTGGTGGTATTCAATCGGCCGCGAAATTAGACGCAACCACATTCGTCAAAGCAGGAACATATGTTCATGCTGGAACTGGTGTGTCTCTTGACGCAGGTGGCATCACCTTCCCTGATGGAACCTTCCAATCAACTGCCTCTGCCTCTGCTGGCGGAACTGGTTACATTGCCGGTGCTGGACTCACACTAGATGCTGCTGGTGGAACCTTTAGTATTGATCCAACAGCAACCATTCATGTCGATGGTATCTCTGCTGATGGTGGTATTACTGCTGGTGGTGATCTCAATGTTAATGGTGTATCGACATTCAATGACAATGTGACTATTGCTCCTGCTAAAGACATCTTCATGAATCTCAACTGTAAAATCAAGAGTGTCTCTGGTGCCAATGGTATTAGATTCAACCCATCATCAGTCGAGATCATACCTGCGGGGTCGGGGTCTAACAGCACCATATTCGGTGCTTCCGAAGTTGAGGTTAGAAGGTTAATTTGGGCCAGATCAGGTATTTCTGCTGATGCTGGTATCACCTTCCCTGATGGAACCTTCCAATCAACTGCCGCTGTCTCTGCTGGCGGAACTGGTTACATTGCCGGTGCTGGACTCACACTAGATGCTGCTGGTGGAACCTTTAGTATTGATCAAACAGCCACAATTTTTGCTGCTGGTTTATCTTTAAGTGTTTCTGGTATCACTTTCCCTGATGGAACCCACCAGATAACTGCCTCTAATAACGCTATTCAAGGGGTTACTTATGTTGCAGGTTTCCTCTTTGATGGTAGGGGTGTTACGGTTGCCGCTGCAAAGAAAACTGATATTGTCAGACCTATTGAAGGAACCGCAACTATAGCAGAACTAGGAATCAGACTACCAGAGGGAGCAGGTGGCGGAACCGCAAGTGCAAGTGTATATAAAGTTGGATCTAATTATATAAATACTACCGGGTTATCTCTTGCCGCCGATGGAATAACCGTAGGAACTATTAATCTTCAGAATGGTTTGTATGGCGGAACTGCATCAGGTGGAGGAACTATGGCAAATGGAGATTTAATTTACTGTGGTGTTACGGGTGCAGGTTTGGGTAAAATTATACAGGTTTTTGTCACTTACAAGGTTTAGGTATGCCACAAAGAGAATTTTATATTGATCCTTTAAACGGCAGTACCTCTTATGATGGGACAACATCCGCCGCAAACATCAGCGGCACTCAAGGTCCTTTTAAATCAATAACTAATGTATTGTGGGAAGGTGGGGATGGTAGTACGAAGGGTGGAACTGGAGATGTTTTTTATCTCGTTGCATCTACTGGGGATCTTGTACTCGCAGCCGATTACTCCAGTTATAGTTTCCAAGACACTGCTCATTGGGGTTATAACACTTACAATGCGGACATCACAGATCCTTATTACAAACCTCCCGTTTTTATTGGTGTGGATACAGATTTAAATTTATTGGGTACGGGCCCCGGAGATCCGAGTGCCGCTCGATATGTCATTAATTGGCATAATACAACCAGCACTCAATATTCATTTTTCAGTGAGAGGGGCCCTCATATTTGGAATAATGTCGAATGGTTATCGACGAGTACTGGTACTAGAAATGGAAGGATGTTTTATTTTACTAGTGGTGGTAACGGTCCAAATTATATAAATTGTAAATTTGATTTTAGCCAAAGTCAGGTAAGTTATTCTGCTGATCTTTTTTCTTCGAGCAACCCGTCCGGATCTTTTCGTGATTGTATTTTTCTTGGGCCTGGAGTGGCTTCTGGTATGGCTTGTATAAAACTAGGCCAAATATACGGACAGCACGCTGAGGTTCTCAACTGCAAATTTGATGGATGGGATATAGTATATAAATTTTATGCGTGTGGTATGTTTTACGGGAATATTATAAAAAATTGCGGAACTGGATTTAAGTGTATGCAAGATTATGTTTTAGGTCAAGGCCTTACTGAAATTACTAATAATCTATTTTATAATATTACAAATAATGCAATTGATTTTGATGGCAAAACTAGATTTTATGGGTTCATTATGAACAATTTATTCGTTGATATTGGTGGTTATGCTTTTGCTGGTGGCGAAAACTTTTTTGATTATGGATCCGCACAAGGTGCTAATTGGGGGAAGTGCCAGGCAAAGAGAAATGTTATTCAAAATGCAACATCTGGTGTTTATGATGAATATATTCCGGCTTCGTTTCTTGGGGTTACCGGCGATGCTTTCCTTGGTAATTTTGTCGATAATGTTTCTGTGACGGGCCTCACACTCTCAATCGACAGTAATTTTGGAGTTACTCTAGGATCTATTCCAACTTCTGCTTTCATGAGAAACAGTAAGGACTTATTTGGCGCTACTTTATCTGCGCCCTCGACTCCTCTGGGATTTCTTCTGAATACTGGAGCGTCGGGAGAATCATCGGGTGGTTCCTCACAAGAACCAGAACAGGGGAGGGTTGTATCATGACAGACTATTGGGTTAATCCTTTGAATGGAGTCACATCAAATTCTGGTACGACATACACCGCAGCTTTAAGTTCCTTTATCGATATTTTTAATGGTAATCTTTCGGGTGGTATAACTCGCGGGGATAGAGTGTTTCTTATTGCATCTACAGCAGATAATGTTGATACTTCTATAACCAATGCACCAGTAGATAGTGGTGCTTATGCTGCGAGTCAGGGTATTGAGGGAACTACTATGGGATGGAGGCAGTTTCGTAGTGTTAATCCATCTACATTGCAGGAAGACGGGACAAAATATATTCTAGGTACAAGAAATAACCAATATGCATCTTTTATGCAAGGTAATTGGGAAAGATTCTGTTTTTATAACATAGAGTTTGTTGGTCATGTTCATGTTTATACATCTGGTACTGGTGCATGTATATTTCGGTATTGTATTTTTAGTGATGGCCATCCTTCAATTCAGAATTACACCAACCCCATTCGCTCAATATATTCCAATAACGCAGCACATAGTTTTTCCGAATGTCTTTTTATAAACAGAGGATATAACACTAGACATACTCAGGCAGTTCGCGGTGGCGGTAGTCTTTATGGGTCTAATCAGGATTATATCAACTGCGAATTTCGAGGATTTGAAGATGAAGCAATTTATCTAGAGGATAATAGTCTATTATATAACTGTAGGTTTATTGATAATGGAACTTGTCAGTACCCGTATTATAACAGGAATCAGTACTCTAAAAGTCACACAACAAATTGTTTTTATGAAAATAATGGTACTGATTTTTTATGGCCTAATATGAGCAATAGCAGCGACGAAACACCTCAGGGAAGATCCTTTCTTGGTAATGTTCATAATAATTGTGCGGGTTATAATATTCAGTGGGGTGAGGCATCTTATCCAATATCATCGATGACTACTAAAAGGCAGAGTAGATCAAACTTTAATTGGCATATTGATGGGAATATTTATCAAAATTCAACATCTGGTTATTCCGATAAAAGTTTTGCAGGAACAACCTTCGAGAAAATGGGATGGTGTATTCAAGATAAGGGATGGACATACGGTGTTTTTGGTACGACATTTGATCCCGGTTCTTCTGGCGAATCTCGTATTATGGTCGGTACTGCTGATGCACAAACTTTTGCTATTAATAACGGCCGTATTGGAGTTTTTCTTCAGAGTTTGACAGAGACTATTGTCGAAGGTAACACTACCCCTGAGTTCGGGGACATGTTCTAGTCTACATAATATGATCATTTTAATATAACAAGGAGATTTAGTATAATGGCTATTACAGATCCAGAAGCAATTAGATTCGTTAATGAATATATTCGTCCCATGTGTGAGAATGTTCGTTACATGAACGCAAGAGGACAGGACTTTGCAATTAAGTGGGCTGATATCGGTTCGGACTTTCCAAACGATCCTTCAGAAATTGTAGAAGACGGAAGAGACTCGCAGGGAGTGAGTAGGTTGACAGGTGCAGACATCAATGCAGTCGCTGCTGTTTTCGGTCAACTAATCTCGGATCTTTCAGGGATAACCGCATCGGCAGTAATTAGTAAACCATGCGTCCGTCCTTTGATGTACACCCCAGACAGTACCAACTGATATAAATGATAGATTTTCCTCTGAATCCTACAAACGGATTAACTTACTCCATAGATGATCATGTCTGGAGTTGGAATGGTTATGCGTGGGAAAAGGTGGTTCAGACTGGTGGTGTGTCCGCTGGTGCAGGACTGACACTCGCTGGATCTACTCTAGGTATAGATCCAACCGCCGTGATCCATGTCGCTGGTATCTCTGCTGATGGTGGTATTACTGCCTCTGGTAGAATTTCAACTGATGTTTTCGGAAGCGAGACAACAGCGACATTTATTCAGATGGATCGAGGAGGCGGGGGAGCGGGAACAATCGGATTTAATCCCGGCGGCAACTTCTCCACTTTAATAACACCTACTTTAATTTACTCTGGTGGTAATGTTGAAATAGAGGGTGCAAGTACTCTTAAGGGACTGGTGAAGGCAAACTCTGGTATCTCCTCTGATGTTGGTGCTACCTTCGGTGGTGATATCAATATGCTTGACAACCAATTGGTAAGACCCAAGTTCAAAGACTATGCAGAAACTGTAAATGTTATTGGTACTGTTACTGGTAACACTGCAATTAGTTTTGCGAATGGTAATGTTCAGACTGTTACTGGTAATGGAAACTGCGAATTTAGTTTTACGAATGAACCAGCATCTGGTTCTGCTGGAACTATTACACTTCTAATTACAAACGGTGGCGCAAATACGACAACTTGGGAAGCAGCAGTTAAATGGCCGGGTAATGTTGCACCATCATTAACCTCGTCTGGTATTGATATTTTATCGTTTATTACGATAGATGGTGGAACTACCATTTATGGGTTTGTGGGTGGAATTAACTTCTCATGATTGGTGCATCGAGAGCATCTTCTACAAGATCATATCAACTACTGGCAACCACGACAATCACTTCGACTGGTTCTGTTACGATTCCAGCGGGTACTCTGTTTACTGAGATTGAATGCTGGGGTGCTGGTGGTGGTGGTGCAGGAAGAACAGTAACTACTTCTGGTCGAACCACCACATATTATGGTCAAAGTGGCGGTGGTGCGGGTGCGTATTTAAAGAAAAAATATCAAATATCAAATATGCAAGTTAATGATACATTGAACTTCACTATTGGTGCCGCTGGTTCTGGTGGTACTGATATTACCGTCAATGATGCCCCAACGGAAGCGAATGGAGGTGCTGGTGGAAACACAACCCTAGACACACATAAGAGAGGTGCTACTACTATAACAACTTTTTCTGTTTCTGCTGGAGGAGGACTGGGAGCGGTTGGATCAGTTGGTTTCTTTGCAGCAACCTCTGGTGGTAGTGCAAGTGGTGGTGATACAAATACTTCTGGTGGGAATGCAACTGTAGGCAGTGCTGGTGGTAATGGTGGTGCTGGTGGGACTGCACCGAACGGTGGTGCAGGAGGTGCAGGTGGTGTGAATTCATCTAATGCGGTTGCACAAGCTGGTGTATCTCCGGGTGGTGGTGGTGGTGGAGCCAGAGGAGAAAATGTTAATGGTGTTAATAATCTAGGTGCTGCTGGTGGCAACGGAAAAGTAACAGTAAAATACTACGGTTGATCTTGACATTGTGACTTGATATGGTATACTTCGTCTATACCTTTTTACTTATGGAGTGAGTATGACCGAGACGATGAAGATTTACAAGTTGTATCCCAATACACTTGAACTTAAACATGCCAGTCACGACGCTGCCTGTTATGACATTCACGCACATTTGCGTGGTCCAGTCACACCCGAAGATGTTGCACCGACGATTCGTGACATCAAGTGGTTCGACTGCTATAATCAACCACATACTACGACGCCTGATGTTGTCTTTCAGGATGACACACCCAACTGCACATTTGAACTTGGTCCAGAGTGTCGTGCGTTGATTCCAACTGGTATGGTCTTTGATATTCCTGCCAGTTTCTCTGCTCGACTTCATCCTCGATCTGGTCTTGCATGGAAGAACGGCGTGACTCTTATCAATGCAGAAGGTGTGATCGACTCGGACTATTGTAATGAAGTATTCATTCCTCTGTGGAACACCACAAGCAGTCCGTTCAAGATTACACACGGTGATCGAGTAGCACAAGTTGAGATTGTCCAATACAGCCGACTTATTAGCCACATCACCTACACACAAGCAACCCCGAAAACACAAAAGACCAACCGCAAAGGCGGTTTTGGATCTACAGGAGTATAATATGAATCGTGAAGAACTTTTAGAATATCATTCTGCAATTTGTAAAACAGCACAAGAACTGATGAGTCTCAAGAACCGAGACTATGCGGGGGATCACGGAAACGAGCCTTTTGCCAACTTTACTCGGGTCGAAGCAATGGGCATTTGTACCACCGAACAAGGCTTTCTTACTCGCATCACCGACAAGATGAGCCGTCTGTCATCTTTTATTGATTGTGGGAAGATGCATGTTGAAAATGAATCATTTAATGATACAATAGTAGATGTAATCAATTACATGGTTCTTCTTAGTGCCTTTCTTAAGGACAAGGAAGAAGGTAACAAAAAAGATGCCATTATGGCAGATGGGCATTCCCATCAGAAAGTTTTCCTGAATGAGTAGATTCTATACCAATGTGATGGTTCGGGGTAATAATATACTTTATCGTGGTATAGAAAATGGGAAAAGAATAAAGAGTAAGGTTCCTTTTAATCCCACCCTATATGTTCCTTCTGATAAAAAAACAGAATGGAAAAGTCTCGATGGAAGATACATGGAAGAGTTCTGTGTAGGTTCTATCTTAGACACAAACAATTTCTTAAGAGAGCATAGAAACACCGCAGGTTTAGAAATTCACGGCAATACTGATTATGCGTATTCCTATATTGCACAGGAGTTTTCCGGTGAGGTTGAATATAATATTGATGATCTCGTAGTTGCTTATATTGATATCGAAACTGAATGCGAGAAAGGTTTTCCTGATTATAAAAATCCAAATGAAAGAGTTATTGCAATAACTGTTGCTATAAATGAAACTTATTATGTTTTTGCATTGGGTAAGTATACCAGCGATAAACCGAATGAAGTTGTCTATAGCATGAATACCGAGAGAGAACTTCTTGAAGAGTTTTATCGTTTTTGGGATGAAGCGGCGCCTGATATTGTCACTGGATGGAATATCAGATTCTTCGATATTCCATATCTCTACAACAGAAGTATAGTTGTTCTTGGTGCTGCAAAAGCAAAAATGCTCTCTCCTTGGAGGCATGTTCGTGAAAAGACTGTTCATAAAATGAATCAAGATCGTGATGTGTATGAACCACTTGGTATTTCTGTACTTGACTACTATGAATTATATCAGACTTTTACATACACAAACCAAGAGTCATATAGGTTGGATCATATTGCTTTTGTTGAGTTGGGGCAGAAGAAACTGTCTTATGCCGAGTTCGATAGTATAGCAGAATTCTACAAGAAAGACTTTCAGAAGTTTATTGAATATAATATTAAAGATGTGGAACTTGTGCATCAGTTAGATAAAAAAATGAAACTGATAGAACTTGTTGTTGCATTGACATATTCTGCCAAAGTCAATATGATGGATGTATTTTCTCAAGTTAAAACATGGGATCAGATAATTTATCATTATCTTCATGAGAAGAATATAATTATACCACCGAAAAACTTTTCAGAAAAAGACACACAGTATGCTGGTGCTTATGTCAAGGAACCCAATGTAGGAAGACATGAGTGGGTGGTTTCATTTGACCTGAATAGTCTCTATCCTCACTTGATTATGCAGTACAATATTAGCCCTGATACAAAAATAAAGGGATCCCTTTCCCGTAAAACGATTACTGTTGATGGTGTATTGAATGGCAGTGACGAGTCTATGGATATGATAAAAGCATGGAAAAAGAATGATCATTGTATTGCTGCAAATGGAACACTCTATCGTAGAGATAAACAGGGATTTCTTGCAGAGTTGATGGAAAAGATGTACGAAGAGCGTAGTATGTACAAGAAGAAGATGATTGAATGTCAAAAGCAGAAAGAGAAAGATCCGGACAACAAGAATCTAGACTACCAGATTGCCAAGTTCAATAATTTCCAGATGGTTCGTAAGATTCAGTTGAATAGTGCTTACGGTGCAATCGGAAACGAATGGTTTCGGTATTATGATGTCGAGATGGCGGAAGCAATTACATTGTCAGGTCAATTGAGTATCAGGTGGATAGAAAACAAACTCAATTCTTTTTTGAATGAACTAATTGGAACAGAAAGTACTGATTATGTAATCGCATCTGATACAGATAGTGTTTATGTTTCCTTTAATGCATTAGTAAATGACAAGTGTAAGGGTAATTCGAAGGAAGAAATTGTAGATTATCTTGACAAAGTTTCTACTAAAGTTATTGAACCATTCATAGAAAACGAGTACAAAGAACTTGCTGTAATTATGAATGCGTATAATAACAAGATGGTGATGAAGAGAGAAGTTATAGCATCTACTGGAGTATGGACTGCAAAGAAAAGATATATGTTAAATGTTTTCGATTCAGAAGGAGTTCGTTACACTGAACCTAAAGTAAAAATTATGGGAATTGAAACATCTAGATCTTCGACTCCTCAGGTTGTGAGAGACAGTCTTAAGGAAATGATCAAAATTGTCATGAATGGTGATGAGAAAGATATACAATCTGCTGTCAAGGAATTTAAAACTAAATTTGAATCTATGCCTCCTGAAGATATTGCTTTTCCTCGTGGTGTTTCTAATGTTAAAAAGTACATGGACAGTACTCAAATTTATGCAAAGGGAACTCCTATTGCAGTGAAGGGTGCATTAATTTATAATTACTACATCAAAAAACTAAAATTACAGAGAAAATATAAAACGATTACTGATGGAGACAAGATTAAATTTATCTACTTGAAGACTCCAAATCCGATGGCCGGATCATACGGAAAAGATCATGTTGTATCTTTTCCCAGTGGTATTCCTTCCGAATTTAATCTAACTCCATACATAGATTATGACAAACAGTTGAAGACAAGTTTTCTAGATCCATTATCGGCTATACTCAAAGCAGTTGGATGGGAATATGAAAAGAAATCAACCCTCGAAAGTTTTTTTGGATAATTATATGAATGAATTGAATTTTAATTTTAATACGGAGGAAACTCAACTGCTGTATTACCTAGTTAAGAAAGAATCTAGGTTGACAGAAAGAAGTTTATCGGGTAAAATAACAGACAAGAATACAAACTTAGATTCATATAAGGATACTTTGCAAAAAAATGCAATACTGGATTCTTTAAGAAAAAAAGTTGGAAAGAAATACGGAGAACTTCATGCTAGATGATTTGATCAAAGAAAGTGGTAATAAATATGCAAGTATCGTTGACAATGGATTGGCAGGTGCTGACATTAGTGGCTTTGTGGATACTGGTTGCTATATTTTTAATGCTATACTTAGTGGTTCTATCTATGGAGGAATACCTGATAATAAAATCATTGCTATCGCGGGGGAGTCTGCAACAGGAAAGACATATTTTACCCTTGGAATTGTTGCTAAATTTTTGCGTGATCGTCCTGATGGCGTAGTGCTTTATTTTGATTCTGAGCAAGCAGTAACATCAAATATGATTAGGGGTAGATCTATAGACCCTAAGCGTGTTGCAGTGATGCCAGTTTCTACAGTTGAAAGTTTTCGTCATCAAGCAATTAAGATTGTAGATAAATATGCAGCATTGCCCAAGAGTGAAAAGAAACCAATGATGATTGTCTTGGATTCTCTTGGTATGCTTTCAACAGAAAAAGAAATGACAGATACTGCGGAAGGTAAACTTACGCGAGACATGACTCGCGCACAAGTAATTAAGGCTACTTTCCGTGTACTAACTCTGAAACTTGGTGATGCTGGTATTCCTATGATAATGACAAATCATACTTATGATCAGGTTGGTTCAATGTTTCCCACCAAGCAAATGAGCGGAGGCGCGGGACTCAAGTACGCCGCTTCTACTATTATTTTTCTTTCCAAGAAAAAGGTAAAGGAAGGAATTGATGTTATTGGAAATATTATTCACTGCAAGAATTATAAATCTAGACTGACAAAGGAAAATGCTATGGTTGATGTTATGTTAAATTACGATAGTGGACTTCATCCTTATTATGGGTTGTTGAATTTAGCAGAGAAGTATAATATAGTCAAGAAAGTTTCGACAAGATATGAGTTTCCTGACGGATCCAAAGCATATGAGAAATCTGTTTATAAAGAACCAGAAAAGTATTTTACTGAAGATATCATGAAGCAGTTAGAAGATGTTGCTTCTAGGGAATTTATGTACGGATCTGAAGAAGTTAGCGAGGAAATTTCCATTGACTGATTCTGTATTCACAGAAAAAATAATTCTAGAAAACTTAATTTACAACTTCGATTTTGCTAAGAAAATTATTCCATTTCTGAAAAAGGAGTATTTTCACGGTAAGATTGATCGGGTAATTTTCTCTGAGATAAGTTCTTTCTATGAAAAATATTCTGCATCTCCCACTAAGGATGCAATTAATATTCAATTGAACAAGAGAAAGGATTTGAACGAGAATGAATTCAAAACCACTATTGATTATCTTGATTCGTTTGGTGTTGATGAAAATGTAAATCAGAATTGGTTGCGAGATGAAACTGAAGAATTTTGTAAAGACAAAGCTGTTTATAATGCAATAATGGAATCAATTAACATTATCGATGGCAAGTCAATAGAGAAGACAGAGGGTTCTATTCCTACAATTTTATCTGACGCATTATCAGTTTGTTTTGATACGAATATTGGACATGATTATATTGAAGATTCAGAGAGTCGATTTGAGTTCTATAATAAGACGGAGAAAAAGATTCCATTCGACTTGGAGTTCTTTAATGACATCACTGGAGGAGGGATTCCCAGCAAAACATTGAATGTTGTCATGGCTGGAACTGGTGTCGGAAAATCTATGTGGTTATGTCATCATGCTGCACATTGTCTATCGAAGAACTATAATGTTCTTTATATTACATGCGAGATGGCAGAAGAAAGAATTGCAGAAAGAATAGATGCCAATCTTTTAGATACAGATATTAGTGATCTTAAACTTATGAGCAAATCTAACTACGATAAAAAGATAGAGAACCTAAAGGAAACAGTGAAGGGGAAGTTAATTATCAAGGAGTATCCTACTGCAACTGCAACTGCAAATCATTTTAGATCTCTTATTGAAGAACTAAAACTAAAGAAAAGTTTTGTTCCTGATATTATTTTTATTGATTATTTGAACATATGTGCTTCTGCTAGATTAAAGGGTGGTAACATTGGGTCCTATTTCTTGGTAAAGTCTATTGCAGAAGAACTAAGAGGTCTAGCAGTAGAAAATGATGTCCCTATTTTTACAGCGACCCAAGTTAACAGAAGTGGATTTTCTAATTCAGATATGGGACTGGAGGATACGAGCGAATCCTTTGGACTGCCCCAAACGGCAGATTTTATGTTTGCTCTTATATCTACAGAAGAATTGGAAGAATTAAAACAAATACTTGTAAAGCAACTAAAGAATAGGTATAATGACGCCGCTGTAAATAAGAAGTTTATTCTTTCTCTTGACAGATCTAAAATGAAATTTAGTGATGTAGATTCCTCGCAACAAACACTGATTAATTCGGGACAAATGAAATCTGAAATTGATGATAAGTTTTCAAAGGTTTCGTCTGGTGTCGATGACTGGAAATTTTGATGACAAGTTATATTGATAAAAAATTCATTAATATGGCCTCGATGTATTTGGATAGATTTAAATGGAAATCTGATTCGTTAGCAAACTGTAGATGCCCTATATGTGGCGATTCTCAGAAAAATAAAAGTAAAGCACGAGGATTCTTCTACCAAAAAGGTAATGATTATTTTTATAAGTGTCATAATTGCGGTGCTGGTCATTCTCTTTATAGATTTTTAGAAAGTGTTTCTCCTAGTTTAGTAAAAGAATATCAATTGGAGAGATGGAAGTCGGGCCACAACGGAAATTCAAATTATAAAAAACCGGAAATCGAAGAAATGTTTAAAATGTCTGCTCCTAAGTTTAAGTCTAAACACGATCTTCTTAAACCATTAAAGTGCATTAAGAATTTGAAGGATGATCATGTTGCGAAACAGTTTGTTGTCATGAGGAAAATTCCAAAGCAGTTTCATGATGTTCTTTATTACACCGAAAACTTTCAGTCGTATATGCGTACGGTAGATCCTACGCTTCCGTCAAGGGAATTGACTCACCAAGAACCACGACTTATTATTCCTTTCTTTAATAAGAAGAACGATGTGGTTGCAGTTCAGGGTCGATCTCTTTCTATGAAAGACGAAGCAAATGCCAGACAAACATTGAGGTATATTACCGTAAAGGCAGACAAGTCTATCGAACGACTGTGGTATGGTATGTGGCGTGCAAATCCAAAGAAGCGTGTGTATGTTGTTGAAGGACCAATCGATAGTATGTTCATTCCAAATACAGTTGCTATGGTTGGTGCTAGTGCAATTGATCATATTCCTTCTAGGTTCATGAAGACCGACATGGTATATGCTTTGGACAACGAACCACGAAATCCTCAGATAGTTTCGTTCAACCAGAAACTGATTGAACAAGGAAAAACGGTTTGTATTTGGCCAAATGGGTTGACAGAGAAGGATATTAATGATATGATATATCGAATGTCCGTGAACGAAATTAAGAAGATTATAGATGACAATGCTGCTTCTGGATTGGAAGCAACAATGAGACTCAATCGATGGAGAAAAGTATAGTATGCAAGAGAAAGTATTAGACAAAGGTTTTGTTGATCTTGTCGATCACATGGGTTCGGATCTCACGGTGTGTAACGCCGCACGGGTTTCGTTCTCTAAAGATACTGAATGGGACATCGACGAGGAAGTAGTTGAAAGACTGCGTGAGAGTGGATCCTCGTACCACCCAGAGGATGTGAGGAAGTTATCTGTGCGTGATGGTAAGTTGCTGAAGTATCTGGCGACTCATCAACACTGGACTCCATTCGCCCATCCACAGATTACCTTACGAGTCAAGGCGCCAATCTCGATCCGCACACAGATGTTCAAATCAAAGGTTGGTTTCGTAGAGAATGAAATCTCTCGCCGTTATGTTTCGTTTGAACCAGAGTTCTACTATCCTCATTGGAGAGGAGAACCCACAGGTGGTGCGAAACAGGGAAGCAGTGAGTTTATTAGTATTCATCCCGAAGCAGAGAAGAACTTTGATAATGTGATGCGTCTTGCGTTACACACATACAACGAACTTCTTCGAAATAATGTTGCACCAGAACAGGCACGGTTCGCACTACCA
>Ga0222662_1001200_pt1 | contig 13529 bp, 9 predicted proteins | sample AntAcemetagen600_FD_179821 | JGI IMG/M metagenome (GOLD analysis project Ga0222662, IMG submission 179821) | Saline water microbial communities from Ace Lake, Antarctica - #600 | ecosystem: Environmental > Aquatic > Non-marine Saline and Alkaline > Saline | place: Antarctica: Ace Lake | collected...
GAACTGAGAGTTTCCATCGTTGGCTTTTTGTTTCTTCCTTTCTTTATGTTTGGTTTATGTTTCGTTCCAGCGACTTCCCAACTCAACGAGCTTGGATGGCGCCATGCAATTGAAAGTGCGGGGTGAGCTATGACGTCAGGCGGCAATCGCGCCATTCGACAGGCTCATGATCAATGACAAGCGCGAGCCCTGCTATGTTCTGTAGGGCAACGCCGCTTGCGGCGTTGCTGCGGTACGCTTCGGATGGCCCGGAACGCCCGCAATTACCCCGTGGAAATAATTGCACCCGAGAGGGGCTGTCTCTCATTCTTGTTGACGCATCCCATTCGTTAATAATTATAAAGTAGTCGAAAATCCCAGCACCTTGGCTGTATTTACCCAAACTCTAACGAAAGCCGACCCCCCCTTATGAATATCATAGAAGTTGCCTTATTCCTTTTTGCAGTAGTCGGCGTCATTACCTGGGGTATTTGGAAGAGCCGCGACGAAAAAACTTCTGGTGATGAGGGAGCTTCCGACTACTTTCTTGCAGGACGGGGACTGACTTGGTGGCTGGTGGGCTTTTCTCTGATCGCCGCAAATATTTCGACAGAACAATTTGTCGGCATGTCCGGATCCTCTGCCAACTGGCTTGGCATGGCGATCGCTTCCTACGAGTGGCTGGCAGCAATTACCCTGGTCATCGTGGCATTCTGGTTTCTGCCCAAATTCCTCAAGGCCGGGCTCTACACGATCCCCGAGTTTTTGCAGTACCGCTTTGATGGGGTCGCTCGCCTCGCCATGGCGATCCCCGCTATCGTCACCCTGGTTTTTGTTGCAGCATCCTCGGTCATCTTCTCCGGGGCCAAGTTTGTATCCGAGTATTACAACACTGTTCCGGTCTTGAGCAGTCTTCCCGCCATGTGCTGGTTGATAGCCATCTTTGCGGCCATCTACGTATTTATCGGTGGTCTGAAGGCTTGCGCCTGGACCGATCTTATCTGGGGGTCCGCTCTAATTGTTGGCGGTGCCATCGTGATGTTCATGGCTTTCAACGTTCTCGCGGACAAACCAGCCGAAGAATTATTCCAAACAAAAGTAGCCAACTCAAACGCTACCGTAGAGCAGATTGCCGAGGCAGGCGCCTGGGAGCGATTTATGCTCTTAAACGATGGAGTCGATGGGGAAGCCGTAGTCCGGAACGGACCAAATGGCAGTGGTGGAAAAGTTCACATGGTGCGCCCGAAGGAGGATACCGACCTGCCCTGGACCGCCTTGCTCATTGGTCTCTGGATACCCAATTTCTTTTATTGGGGGCTGAACCAATACATTGTTCAGCGAACGCTCGGCTCCAAATCATTGGCCGAGGGGCAAAAAGGAATTGTCTTTGCCGCCTTCCTCAAATTGCTGATCCCATTCCTGGTCGTTATTCCCGGCATTCTCGCGTATAACTTATTTAGTGGGGACCTGCTCAATGCCACGACAGGTGAGTATGACTACGACCGTGCCTTCCCTGTCTTGGTCCGCAATCTGATCAAGCCCTACCCGCTGGTCTCGTGGTTTGTCTTGGCGGCCCTTTGTGGGGCCGTGATTAGTTCTCTGGCCTCCATGCTGAATTCGGCTTCGACCATTGCGACAATGGATTTATATGCCAAATTCTCCGGCGAGAAAAATCAGGCCAAATTGGTCAAAGTCGGACGCGGATTTGTGATTCTCTTCGTTATCCTCGCAGGACTGGTCGCACCTAAGTTGGATAATTTCTCCAGTATATTTGCTTACATCCAGGAATTCCAGGGTTTCATCTCACCGGGAATTTTGGCGGTTTTCATCTTCGGCTTCTTCTCGCCACGCACCCCACGTTATTTTGGTGCGGTAGGGATCGGGTTAAACGTAGTGTCCTATGGTGCCTTCAAATGGCTGATAGGCCCATGGCTGACAACCAACGGTTGGTGGTATTCCGATAGTATGGCGTTTCTTGATCGCATGGCCATCTGCTTCTTTATCGTCATCCTTGCCGGACTAATTCTGACAATCGTTAAGCCGATGAAAAAGCCGGTCGTAATGCCGGTCAACGATGTGATTGAACTGACGAGTTCTCCTATCGCCAAGGTCTTCGGCTGGATTGTTGTCATCGGCACGATCGGCCTCTACATCGTCTTCTGGTAAACCGCATTAGCTTTGCCAGCATCAGGTTGATCATAGCCCGATTCAGCATTCCTCTCCTTTGAGCAGAAGGAAGCTTACCTCTCTATATCGGGATATAGATCCCTTTAAAAGTGTGTCGGTTGACGCTTTTGGTATTCACCGTAACCAGGCTTGCCCACGGGTTTCCCCTCGTCCGAGACGAGCTCTCCGCGGAGGTAAACCTGCGCGGGCCGTCCAGTGATTTTGCAGCCCTCATACGGATTGTAGTCCACATCCATGTGATGCGTTCTGTGTGAGATCTTCCCACGATATTTGGAATCCCAGATAACAATATCGGCATCCGCGCCGACACTGATTGTTCCCTTCCGGGGAAAGAGCCCAAAGATTTTCGCAGCAGCTGTGCTCGCGGTATCGACAAAGCGATGCAAGTCGATGCGACCAGTTTCTACTCCCTGCGTCCAGAACATCGTGATCCTGTCCTCCAGGGATGGGATGCCGTTGGGTATTTTTGTAAAGTCTCCCCGACCCATCTCTTTTTGTCCCTTAAAATCAAAAGGAGCGTGATCTGTTGCCAGGGTGTTGATCGATCCCTGCTGCAAACCATTCCAGAGATAATCCTGATTCGACTTTTCCCGCAGGGGTGGAGACATCACAAATTTCGCACCCTGGAACGAGGCTTTCTCGGCGTCGGTTTTGTCGTGCGTTAAAAACTGGATCAGAGTCTCGATCCAAACAGGCACGCCCTTTTGCCGAGCGGCGAGAGCTACTTCAACCGCCTCTCGGCAACTCGTATGCACCGGATAAACATGAGTGCCGTGCATCTGGGCAAAGGTCAGTAAGTGGTGCATACCCTCCGCTTCCACTGCGGGCGGACGACTGTGGTAGTGCCAGCGGGGACCGGTTTTTCCTGCGGCTAGCAGTTCCTGTTGTAGCTGACCCACAAGCTCTGCGTTTTCACAATGGGCCGCGACAATGACTCCAAGCTTCTTGGCAAGGCGCATCACCTGAAACAAGGAACCGTCATCGAGGTTAAACATTCCCTTGTATGCGAGGAAGATCTTAAAACTGGAGATACCGGATTCAACAATTTCCCGAAGTTCGGATTCCGCCACCGCATCGTATCGGGAAACCCCCATGTGGAAAGTATAGTCGCATAAACTTTTACCGTCGGCCTTGCCTTTCCACAGGGAGAAGGCCTCCAGAGGAGACTCGTCTCCCATTGGGCAGCACATCTCGATCAAAGTAGTGGTCCCACCTACGACGGCTGCACGACTGGCCGAGAGGTAGGTATCCTTGGCATTCGTCCCCATAAATGGCAGGTGAATGTGGACGTGGGGATCAATAAACCCGGGGAAAAGATACCGCCCACGGGCGTTTACAACTTCAGCACCCTCCGGGGCCTCCAATCCGACTCCGATTCGACGTATTCGCCCGTCTTCGACGAGCACGTCCGCTCGCTGACGACTGTCGGCATTAATAATTTCTCCGTTTTTAATCAGCAATGTCTTCATGGTATCGGTCGGTTCCGGTTCTCGTTCATTTTTGGGCACTTCAACCCTCCTTGTGCCAGATATCTCCCTCCCCAAAAGAGAACCACCGGGAGGTAGTCACTTTGTGACGGGTGTAGAACATCACACCCTCTCTGCCCTGCAGATGCAAATCTCCAAAAAAGGAATAGTCCCACCCCGCAAACGGGAAATAGGCCAAGGGAGCCGGCACGCCGACATTGATCCCAACCATGCCCGCCTTTATTCGGTGCTTAAACTCCCGGGCGGCTTTTCCGGACTGCGTATAGATGCATGCACCGTTTCCAAATGGTGTTCGGTTGGCCTCGGCAATCGCTTCCTCCAGGTCGTCGAACCGCATCACATTCAAAACCGGTCCGAACACTTCATCTTTAGCAATGGTCATTTCTGCTTTCACCCGATCCACAATCGAGGGTCCGAGATAAAATCCATTCGGCTCCTCTTCGACCCGAACCCCACGTCCATCGATAAGAAGATCGGCTCCTTCCTGAACACTTCCTTCGAGAAGTTGACTGATCCTATCGCGGTGGGCGGGATTGATCACCGCTCCCATCCCCGCGCCATTTTCCCGATCCGTCGGACCGACCCGCAATCCGTACACCCTCTCAGCCAACGAAGGTATGAGGCGATCAGCCGCCTTACCGATCGCGACCGCAGTGGATCCGGCCATACACCGCTGCCCCGCGCATCCAAAGGCGGCATCCGTAAGCCCACCTACTGTGTTCGGAATGTCGGCATCCGGTAGAACAAAGACGAAATTCTTTGCACCCCCCGCTGCCTGAACCCGCTTTCCGTTCCGGGTTCCCTTTTCAAAGATATACTTAGCGACTGGTGAGGATCCGACGAATGACACCGCTCTAACCAGTGGATGCTCCAAGAGAGCGTCGACACACTCCCTACCCCCTTGGACGATGTTCAACACTCCATCAGGCAAGCCCGCTTCTTTCAGGAGTTCGATCAAGCGAATGCCGGTCAAGGGGACCTTCTCGCTCGGCTTGAAGACAAAAGTATTCCCACAGGCAATCGCCAGAGGGAACATCCACATCGGAACCAGGGCGGGGAAATTGTAGGGACAAATCCCCACACAAACTCCGTGTGGTTGCTTCACCATCTCGCAATCAATCCCACGGGCCACGTTCTCCAGAACTTCACCCTTCATCAACTCCGTGATCCCACAGGCATATTCCACCACCTCAATCCCACGACGTATGTCTCCCCTGGCTTCTGTCCAGGTTTTGCCGTGTTCGCGGGTGATCATATGAGTCAGTTCTTCAAAGTGATCTTCGAGAAGGATTTTGTACCGAAAAAGAACACGGATCCTCTCGACTGGTGGCATCTCTGACCAGTCCGCAAAAGCTTCGTGTGCATTCTGCACGACCGCATCGACATGATCGGCTCCACACATTGGGGTTTCGGCGATCAGCTCGCCCGTCGACGGGTTGTAAACCGGAGAGACCTCTTTGGTCTCGGGAACGAACCATTCGGATCCAATTAAATTAGGGACTGGGTGAAGTGGCATGATAAGTCTTTTCTTTGTAAATACTATTTGTGGGCAGGGATCGGCTCCATCTCCCGCGTTTCGAGTTTCTCCTGATATTGCTTCCAAGAGAGGAAAGGGCGATCCGTATCTACGTCCACCATCTCAATGCAGTCGTCGACCGGGCAAACAATCGCGCAAAGGTTACAACCTACGCACTCCTCCTCAATAATCTCGGGTATTGGCTTACCCGGAAGTCTTCCCGGCCCTACCCCATGACCCTCTGGATTGACGAGATCTATGGCCTGGTGCGCACCATCCTCGCATGCGATGTAGCAAAGGTTGCAGCCGATGCATTTCTCGTAGTCGATCTCTGCAATTCTTTTGTAGTTTAGATTCAGAGTTTCCCAACGCTGGACATTCTGCACGGCTCGCCCCGTCAACTCCTCCACTGATTTCATATCTTTGGAATCGAGATAACTGGAGAGCCCTTCGATCATATCCTCAACAATTCGAAATCCGTAGTGCATGATCGCCGTACATACCTGGACACTCGTGGATCCGAGGGCAATAAATTCGGCAGCATCCCGCCAATTCCCGATTCCTCCGATCCCTGATATTGGAAGCTCCTGCCCGGGAGTGCTCGCGCACGTCTCAACCATATTAAGGGCAATCGGCTTGACCGCAGGACCACAATAACCACCGTGCGAGCTTTTACCCTCAACGGACGGTTCTGGAACCATTCGATCCAGATCCACCTGGGTAATGCTGTTGATCGTGTTGATCATTGATATCGCGTTGGCGCCGGCTCGATTTGCAGCCAGGGCGGGAGCACTGATGTCAGTGATGTTGGGGGTCAGTTTAACAATAACTGGAATCTCAGTCACTTCCATCACCCATCCAACTATTGTCTCCATCACATCCGGATTCTGGCCTACAGCCGAGCCCATTCCCCGCTCACACATTCCGTGAGGACAACCAAAATTAAGTTCAATACCCGCCGCACCTGAGTCAGCTGATCTCTTCACGAGATCGTGCCAGTTCTCACGCGTGTCCGTCATCAGTGAAGCGATAACAGCCCGATCCGGCCATGCCTCAGCGCACTCCTTGATTTCTCGGAAATTGGTCTCAATCGAGCGATCACTAATCAATTCGATATTGTTGAATCCAACCATTTTGACACCGCCTACTGAGTGTGCGGAATAGCGGGAACTGACGTTAACGATCGGATCCCCGATGGTTTTCCAAACTAAGCCTCCCCACCCGGCCTCGAAAGCCCGATGGCATTGGTACGCAGAGTTAGCGGGTGGTGCTGACGCGACCCAGAATGGATTGGGAGAACGTATTCCCCCGAGATTGATGGATAGATCTGCCATTTTCTTTTATTCGTTAAAGATTCAAGTAAGGAATGTTATCAGGACTTTCCGGCTTCACTGACACGAACGGGGTTATCAAAACCGGAGCCAATTGGACGGGACGATCCCATGCGAGTGTGTTGAAGCGGCCCTTCGACGGTTTCCCCTGTAAACTCCAGGTGCATACCACGCGCAGCCTTCTTCCCTTCGGCAACCGCGTTTACGACCTCCCGACCTCCATTAACTGCATCGCCACCCGCATAGATCCCTGCCACGGATGTTTGCCTCGTCATGGGATCGACTTCCAGCCGGGAAGCCCGGTCCAGGCTCAGATCCGGACAGAGGCTCTGCAAAAAGTTACTGCGCTTCTCCTGACCCGATGCTTTGATCACCATGTCGCAGGGTATCTCAAATTCTGAACCGGTTATTGGCTCAACAGCACCATCCGCGGTCAATTGGGTGCGGATTAACCGAAGACCACTTACGGATCCCTCCCCAAGCACTTTAACTGGGGCCACATGAAAAAGAAAGCTGCAACCATCCTTCTTCGCTAGCTCATATTCGAAACGATAAGCGGGCATGTCCTCTTCCCCACGACGGTAAACTATCGTCGCTGTTTCAGCGCCAAGTCGTTTTGCCTGAGTTACCGCATCAATAGCGGTATTGCCACAACCAACCACAACAACGTGCCGCCCCACCGGAGTCTCATGAAGGGGAGACACGTGAAAGGTTTCGATGAAGGTGAGGGCTTCGGTTACCTCAGGCAAATCCTCGCCGGGCACTCCAAGAGAGCGGGTATTCCCCAACCCCACTCCCAGGAAAATAGCGTCAAAATCGGCTCGAAGCTCGTCCATCGATAGATCCTTCCCAATTTCGACACCGCACTCGATCTGAACCCCCAGCTTTTGAATCATCTCTACCTCCTCAAGGCTCACGCGGGGTGGGAGTTTGTAGTAAGCGATCCCGTAGGTATTTAAACCTCCGGCCTCCGGACTCTTCTCATAGATGACGGCTTCATGCCCTAAAAGAACCAACTCCGCCGCACAACCCATGCTCGCAGGTCCCCCACCGATGAGCGCGACTTTCTTCCCACTACGAACTTCCGGAGCCTTTAAAACTTGTATATCGTTTTCTATGACATGATCCGTGGCATGCCTTTGCAATTGCCCGATTTTGATCGGCATCTCGTCACGATCGAGAAGAACACAGGCTCCCTCGCAAAGCACCGATGTCGGACAAACCCGGGCACAACTCGATCCCAGTATATTTGCCTCGAGAATCGTTTTCGCTGACCCCGTAAGATTGTCGTTCGCGATCTTCTTGATGAATCCGGGAATATCGATTCCAGTCGGACAAGCAGTGATACAGGGCGCATCGAAACAATACAGGCACCGCTCCGACTCGACCTGGGCCTGCTGTCCGGTCAGCGGAGGTTCAATCTCGGCCATATTTTTGGCTGCTGTAAATTCGTCCAGTTGAGGTTTCAATTTCATAATTTTTTCTTTGGCTTCTTGGTTTCTCAATCGGTCAGGTAATAGATAGTGGCCGATATGGCATTTCGTGAGCCTCTGCTACGGGCTTACAGGTGATGTCGCCTTCAAAAGTATTCACACCTCCGAGTATCTCGGGAACCTCCCGGATAACATCCGGAAATCCGGCGTTTGCAATTTTCAAGGCATAGGGAATTGTCGCGTTCACCAGAGCCTGGGTTGCTGTTCGTGAGTAAGCCCCGGGCATATTGGCAACGCAGTAGTGAGTGGTATCTTCCTCAATATAGACGGGGTCGTCGTGCGTCGTCGCTCGCGAGGTTTCCGCACAACCTCCCTGATCGATAGCAATGTCGACAAATACGGAGCCGGGCTTCATCACCCGCAGCATCTCCCGCTTGATTAATTTCGGAGCACGGGATCCCGGAACAAGTACAGCCCCGATGAGTAGATCTACCCGTGGAAGGATTTCCAAAAGATTCTGCTCATTGGAATATAGGGTGTGGGCCGCGCCGTGAAGACTGATGTCAAGGAAACGCATCTGCGCCAAATCCACTTCGAGGATGGTAACGTCCGCTCCAATGCCGGAAGCGACGCGCCCAGCATTTATACCAGAGGTGCCCCCGCCCATGATTAAGACATTTCCCGGCAACACTCCTGGAACTCCGCCCAGCAGAACCCCTTTTCCTCCCTGGGGCTTGCTGAGAAAATAGGCTCCGACAAGTGCGCTCATCCGACCGGCAATCTCGCTCATCGGCTCCAAAAGTGGTAGTCGCCGCCCGACCTGTATTGTCTCGTAGGCGATCCCCGTCGTGCCAGACTGGCATAGATGCTCTGTCAACTCACGAGCAGCAGCGAGGTGCAGGAAAGTAAAGAGCAGCAACCCTTTGCGCAGGTACTTGAATTCAGAGGCCAACGGCTCTTTTACCTTCATGACCATTTCGGCTGACCATGCATCCTCTGCACTGCTGACGATGGTCGCCCCGCACTCCGAATAGAGTTCATCCAGATAGCCAGCCCCTACACCCGCATTGGTCTCAATCAGCACCTCGTGGCCTGCTGAAATCAGCATTCGGGCACCAGCAGGAGTACAAGCCACCCGGTTTTCCTTGATCTTAATCTCTCTGGGAATCCCTATTTTCATAACCCTACTCGGTTTCGGTTAAAGAAGCCTCGAGCACCTCAATCATGAAATCAATGTCAGCCTCGTTGACGCACATCGGAGGTGTGATGCGGAGAATGTTCCCGTAGAGTCCACCCTTGCCAATCAGCAGGCCCAGATCCTTGGCTTTCTCAAAAACTGCAGCAGTTCGCTGAGGTGCGGGCTCTTTCGCAACTCGATCTTCCACCAATTCAAGGGCCATCATCAACCCCTTCCCCCTCACTTCTCCGATAATCGAAAACTTCTCCTCCAACAACTTGAGCCCCTTCATCAGGCGCTCACCTAGGACCATGCAACGCTCTTGAAGACCCTCTTTCTCAATGATCTCCAATACCTTCTTCCCGATTACACAGGAGACGGGATTCCCGCCAAAGGTGTTGAAGTGGATTCGCTGCTGCACCGTCGCGGCAATCTCAGGAGTCGTCACTACAGCTGCCAATGGAGCGCCATTCCCAATGCTCTTTGCCATGGTCACAATGTCAGGGATGACGTCCTGCGTTTCAAAGCCCCAGTACTTTTCCCCAGTTCGCCCGAAGCCGGCCTGCACCTCATCTGCTATGCACACACCTCCAGCTTCGCGAACGATCCGATAAGCCTCCTTGAGGTATCCATCAGGAAAAACGACAACCCCACCGACACCCTGGATCGACTCGGCAAAGAAGGCGGCAATCTTCCCGGGCGTCCCAAAGCGAATCAGCTCGTCAATCTCGGCTGCATACTTCACCCCGGCATCCGGATCATCCGCACCATAAGCTCCGCGGTAGGTGTCGGCGTTCTTCGCATGGTGGATCCCGAAAGAATGAGGAAAGTTAAACTTCCAAGTGCTATGGGAGGTAAGACCCATGGTAGAGCCCACGCCCCCGTGATAGGCGTTCCTAAGAGCAATAACATCGTAGTTACCTGTGTAAACCCGCGCCATCATCAGGGCGAGGTCGTTGGCCTCCGAACCGGAATTCACGAAATAGCAGACCTTCAAATTTCCCGGAAGTGTGTTCGCCAGCATTTCGCCATATTCAGCAATCACATTGTTCAGGTAAATCGTCGTTGTATGGGAGATTTTCGCCATCTGCTTAGAGGCCGCCTCGACCACCTCCGGATGAGCGTGTCCTACACTTACGGTGACAATCCCCCCGAACCCGTCCAGGTATCGCTTCCCCTTCTCATCGAAGAGGTATTGCATCGAGCCCTCGACGATCATGATCGGATTTTTGTAGTAAAGAAAAAGTCCTGGATTCAGATACCGCTTGCGCAGATCCATCGTCTCCTCAAAGGAGGGTCCTTCGTAAGGAAGCGGTAGATGGTCAGTGGGAGGGAGAATTGGTTCTTTCATGATATGCGATATTTGGAAGGGAGAAATTTCATCAGGACATAGTAGAGAACGGCGGCAATTATGAAACCCGTGAACCAAGCATAATTATAGAGATTCGAGAGGAAGGGACTTACCTCCAGACTCGTTACCCTCGCCAGGAATCCGGGTATATTCGGTAAAATAGCCACTCCCAATGCCACGAAGGCGGCCGGATTGTATCCGCGCCAGTAGCGATAAGGGCCTTTCTCCAGATAAAGCCCCTCAAGGTTGTACTGGGTCCGGCGAAGGAAAAAGTAGTCACTCACCAAAATACCGCCAATGGGGCCCAGCAAAGCCGAATACCCAATCAACCAGGTAAAGATGTAACCACTGGGATCTGCGACCAACTTCCAAGGCATGATGATAATGCCGATAAACCCCGTGAGCAACCCCCCTACCCGCATGGAGATCCGGCGGGGCCAAAAGTTGGAGAAGGCTGTCGCTGGTGCCACCACGTTGGAAGCGAGATTCGTGGTCAGGGTTGCCAGGGCAAGAGCCAGCATGGAAACCGAGACCACCACGGGGTTATCAAAGCGGGACAAAAGATCCACCGGATCCCAGATTGCCTCGCCGAAGATCACTACCGACGCACTTGTCACCGCGACCCCGATGAACGCATAAAAAGGCATGGTGGTATTCAGGCCGAGAAACTGCCCTAGCATCTGATCTTTCTGTGATCGCACTTCCCGCGTAAAGTCAGGAATATTCAGCGAGAGTGTGGCCCAAAACCCGACCATCGCAGTCAACCCCGGAAAGAAGACCGCCCAGAACTCACTCGCATCGGAAAACTTCGACTCTTGGGAAAGCATAGGGCCAAACCCGTCTGCCTTGACAGCCGCCCAACCCAAGAGGGCGAGCCCGAGGAGAATCAACAAAGGTGCCCCGAGATTTTCGACGATCCGTATGCTCTCCATTCCCTTCCAAAACAGAGCGATGTTCAGGCCCCAGAAAAGGAGGAAGCAGATGAACTGAGCTACATTTACCTGAATATGCTCGTTGCTGAAAAACCCAATAACCGCCGAATCGGCAAGCCCCGGAGAAATGAGGCAACCGAGAACATAGAATGCAGTTCCCCCGATCCATGCTTGGATGCCGAACCACCCACAGGCAACAAGCGCCCGAAGCACCGATGCCACATGTGTTCCCGCCACCCCGAACGAAGCCCGGGCGAAGACCGGAAATGTGATTCCGTATTTCGTTCCTGCATGCCCATTCAGAATCATTGGTACCAGAACGATCAAGTTGCCAAGAGCCACCGTAAGGATCGCCTGCCACCAATTCATCCCGCTCGAAATCAAGCTGCTGGCCAGCATGTAGGTCGGGATGCAGACCGACATCCCCACCCAGAGGAAGGCAATGTCTTTCGTTCCCCATTTACGCGCATTCGAAGGAATCGGATTGAGATCCCCGTTTGAGAGTGGACTCGTTTCCAGTGCGCGCAAGGCATCTGGCGAAAGATCGGACTGAAGTTCTTGGCTCATTTCGAACCACGGCTCTGTAGCCATGAAATGGTTTTTTCAGCGAGTTTGTCGAAGGCAATGACCGATTGCTCAAGATGCTCCTCTTTGGTGTCTTCGATCTTGTTGTGACTGATCCCGTGGAGGCTCTGCACAAACATCATAACAGTTGGTATTCCCACTCTGGCAGGCTCGGCCGCGTCGTGAAGCGGACCCGATGGCAATCGATGGGATTTGCCACAGGTCTCTTCAATTGCTTCGGCACAGAGATCGATCAGCTCGGATTCAAAAAGAATTGGATCAATCTGCCAAAGTCGTTGCCAATCTACCGTAACCTTCGCTTCTTCGGCAAAACGGGCACTCGCATCCTTGGCCTCTTGGAGCATTTTGGCCAAGGCTTCCCCGTCCAAGTGACGCTGATCAAGGGTTATTCTGCAGGTTTCCACCACACTCGTAACGATTCCCGGCTTGGTCTCGCAGGAGCCGATTGTGCACACGCCGCCATGGCGGGCCGTTATATCATAAATTTCCGGACTCATCTTCGCCGCAGCGAGGAATGCATCCCGGCGGCGATCCATCGGCGTGCTCCCCGAGTGCGCCGCCTGCCCGTGGAAGGTCATCGCATGGCGTTCGACACCGAAAGTTCCCAAAACCGCCCCAAGAGGCAGATCAAGGTCCAGAAGCACGGGTCCTTGCTCAACATGCAGCTCCAGATAAGCCGCGACGTTCTTCAACTCCTTGCCCGACTCCTTGACCTTTTCAAATTCGATTCCGTGCTCGCGCAGTGCGTCCACTAGTTTGATGCCCTTTGCATCGGCCAAGCCGACAGCCTCCTCCATCTCCAAAGTTCCCGAGCAGGCGGAAGAGCCGAAGAGACTCTTCCCGAAACGGGCGCCCTCCTCGTCTGCCCAATCGACTAGACGAACGGTCACCGGCGGTTCCCCATCGTATTCTTCGACGATTCGACGCATGGACTCCAAGCCCGCCAGCGTATTCAGGCATCCGTCCAACCACCCTCCATTCGGCACCGAATCGATATGACCACCAAGAACAAGGGCTTGGTCGGATTTACCCTGAAGAGTAGCCCAAAGATTTCCCGCCTCGTCGGTATGGACCTCAACGGGTAGCGCCTCCAGTTTTTCTCTCAACCAAGACCGTGCCTTGGCCCATGTCTGTGTAAAGGCAACCCGCTGGGCTCCCTCTTCGTCGCCGGTCAAAGCTCGAAGTTCCTTTAATTCATCAATAACACGTTTGGGCTGGAGTAAATTCGACATAACAAGTGTAACTATTTAGCAAAGAACGGGCCAGTCTTCACAGTTTCCACAGTAGGTTTAGGCCTGAGCAGTGCGCCAAGACAATCGATTTCGATATTCTGATTTCCTGAAAAGCTGTCCACTCATCACTCAAACCACAGCCCGTGAATAAATCAGAGTAACTATTCCCAAACCGCGATTCAATGAAACGATGTAACTACTCAGGTAGCCCCACTGTGGGACTACTGAACTGAGGATAGTGGCCCCGCCGCCTCCTGAGCACAATAGAAAAAACAAAAAAACTGCATTTTTTGCTGGACTCGAACGGCGTGACCATGAA
>Ga0222662_1001201_pt1 | contig 13519 bp, 14 predicted proteins | sample AntAcemetagen600_FD_179821 | JGI IMG/M metagenome (GOLD analysis project Ga0222662, IMG submission 179821) | Saline water microbial communities from Ace Lake, Antarctica - #600 | ecosystem: Environmental > Aquatic > Non-marine Saline and Alkaline > Saline | place: Antarctica: Ace Lake...
AAGTTTATTGGTCACTGTTTATTGACAGCTGAGCAGCGGGTTTTGTTCAGCTCTTTCAAGTCGCCCCCTTCCCAGTCCACCCTTCCTTGAGAAGCCGAAGGGAACCAGCAATCTTTTTCAGGTCGGGCACTTCCTGTTTCTCAGCCAAATTCAACAAAAATACCGCCATACCCCCAATGATTCCACCGAATCCTCGCTGCCTCAGGACATCGAAATTCTTCGCACTCTAAATCTCCGAGATGGCAAAGTTCCCACGGAAAGATGACAAGTACAGGTAAATCCTCCCAGATTGAAGCCGAGCTGGCTCGTATCGAGGAAGAAGAGAACATTTCCATTCTTTGGGCATGCGAGTCCGGAAGTCGTGCCTGGGGCTTCGAATCACAGGACAGCGACTACGATGTTCGTTTCATCTATCTCCGAAGGACAGCAGAATATCTTCGGGCATCGGATCTCAGAGACGTGATTGAAAAACCCATCTCCGATGACTTGGATATTTCGGGGTGGGATTTACCCAAAGCACTAAGACTTTTCCGAAAGTCTAATCCACCATTGCTGGAGTGGCTTCAATCCCCAATCGTCTATCAAGGCAACGATCACTTTCATAAAGCCATTTCAGCATTACTTCCCGACTACTTTTCCCCGATCGGATGCATGTATCATTACATGAGTATGGCGGATCGAAATCGAAGGAGCTATTTGGATAAAACACAAATCAAGCTGAAACGATACTTCTAAATGCTGAGACCGATTCTGGCATGCATGTGGATCGATCAAGGCCTGGGAATCCCGCCGATTGAGTTCCGGAAGCTTCTCAACCGACTACTGCCACAGGGAGAGCTGAGAGCCGAGATTGACGCCCTAATACAAAAGAAGAAGGCGGGCGATGAATTAGATTTGGCGCAACCGATACCCATCATTTCGGACTTTATCATTTCTCAGATGGGAAGATTTACTGAAGCAACCAAAGAAACGTCGTTCACAAAGTCCTGGACCCCTCTGGACAAGCTGTTCAGAAGAGTTCTCGTCCAAGAGAACGGAAACAAGATCCACCCCTCCGAACTCACCCACCCCACCGCGAATTCATTGGACCGCGCCACCCAAGACAGGCCAATTCTCAACAACTGCCGGAGGTCCTTGAGAAAGTAGGAACTGTTTGCGCAACCATCCCAATCTTGATCATGAGAAGGGACGAAAAAATCAGAAATATTCCTGTGCTTAAACCCATCCTACCACATCCTGCTTTCAAGAGAATATTCTCTACACTGAAAATTTCTCCTAAGGAATTGATGGCAGAGTGGAACCAACCCGTTTATCGCTGCGTTGAGTTGGGGTGGGCACGCCCCGAATACCTCATTTCAGGTGAAGGCACGCGTCACAAGGGAGGTCGTTGGATGCAGCCCAACTATTGCAAAGTTGTGCACGCCGCCTCGACCGAAACGGTCGCCCTGAGGGAATCCCGGCGTGTTTACGACTACTATGGCATCGATAAGCCAAAGAAAAACCCGAGAGTCAGCGTAGAGTTACACGCTCTGCTCAGCAATCTACTGGATCTGACCAAACTGCACAAAGTAATCGATTCTCCGACGATCAAGGAATTGCTATCGGAAGACTGGGAGAAACTGAATGCCCGCGGAAAAGAGACGCTCGCGCAGGCATTCGGCAGAACAATCTTCGATCTGAAATACGAAGGCTTGATAGCTCCCTCTGCCCGTGACCAACGTGGCCGCAACGTCATTTGGTTCCCGTCTCAACTTCGAAAAGACAGCCTGATCGAAATTACCGGCAAAGATAAACTCGAACAATGGCTTGCATAAATGCATGCACTTGTGCATTTATACGAAATGGCCATAATCACAAAACCTGCAAGCAAGGCGCGAAAATTCAGCATACCCGCCTTTTGTGAGCGCTACCGTCTTGCCCGTATCGACATCACCCGGATGACACAGTATTCCCCTCGGGCTGTAGCCAAATGGGTTGCGGGCGACAAGCCCAGCCCTGCTGCCGAAAGGCAACTCAAGGAGCTGGTGCGTTTGTTTGACGCGCTCTCGGAAATCATGGAAACGGGCTATGTCGGTGAATGGCTCAAGACCGCCAATCCCGCCTTTGAAAATTCCACCCCGCTCCAAATCATCGAGCGTGGAGAGACTGACCGCATATGGCACATGATCTACCGCGTAAAAACCGGCGAGCCCATTTAGGCGCATTCGTATTTTTCGTTCAAACCCGTGCCCGGCTCCAAAACCCATGTTTTTCGACAAGTCTCCGCCAAGCACTTGTCGTCGCACCCAAACCGCCCCCACCGTCGAAGCCATCACCCCTCTCCTCGAAAGCCGGAACACCGCGAAGCGGAAGGAGCAGATTGCGGCAATTCTGGAAAGTTTGGCCTGGGGATGAGACGATTCTACCAGTGTTTATCAAAAATCAAGAAAAGATGCCTCTGCCAGCCTCTAGGAAACGTCCCTCCGGGACAAAATGCATGGAAAATTGGATGGCGCCATCACAGCTCGGTGAGTTGGGAAGTCGCTGGAACGAAACATAAACCAAAAAAAACAAAGAGAAAGGAAGAAACAGAAACCAGTGATGGAAATTCTCAGATCAAACCCAGCGGGTTCACTCCCGCCCGGAGGGCCTGACCAGCCACCGGAAGCGAGTCTTGCGTCGTCGGTAGAGATGCCGGCACGAAGCGTAGACAGCGAGTTGTAAAGCCTAGTGATAGAGCCTCGAAAGTCCATTGATCGGTGGAGTCTTCGTGTTTCCAATAGCGGGGACCACGCGTGCGCACCCAAAGAAAGCCATAGTGGCGACTGGTCTGTGTTGTTCATGCGGCCGAGGGGGTCAACCGCAAGGGGTTGATCTATTCGCCGGCCGACATGACGGTGGGACATGTCAAAGAGGCGTATTATGCTGTGCAGAACCTGTTTGCCTTGGTGGATTCGACAGTCTCTCCGGCCTCCGGCCTTACCGTATCCGAAAATCACTACAAGTCGGTATTCAAATACGGGCTCGACCGCGGAGGCCTGCCCATGGTGGTGCTCTGGGAGGACGGGGACACGCCGACGAATACCGTGGCGATGACGGCGGTGGATGTGACGGTGGGTGCCACATTCGAGCACCCGCTCTACGTCGACCTGCGAACCGGCGAGATCTCGGGGATCGATGATGCCGATTGGTCTGTTTCAGACGGCAGCACCTATTTTCAACGCATACCGGTATACGATTCACCGGTCTTGATTGCGGAAGCGGCGGCGGTCCACTCGATGGACCGTGAAGCCCGCGCCCGCAACTGGCAGTGGCAACGCTTCGGCGATCCGGATGCGAGCGAGGCCGATTGGTCCGCCGATAGGGACGAAGACGGGAAGAACAACCTGTTCGAGGCTGAAACCGGCGGCGACCCAGCACGGATCGACGGCGCGCTGCCCGCCGTGTTCAAGGCAGCGGGTGACTCAAGTGTCGAATTCGTGCTGAATGACATCCGCATCAGTCCGATTCTCTTGAGGCGATCGTTCAATTTGTCGTCTTGGGACACGATCACCAGCTACGACTCAGTAGCGGATGCATGGACCGGCGATGCCAGCGTGGTGGAAGAGCGGATTGACGGCGAGCGGCGGGTAAGCGTCAATGATGCGGATGCGGTGGGGGAATCCCGGGTGTTCTACAAGCTCAATTTCTTGACAGACTCACTTCCCTGAATCGGAGAAAAAGTTTAGGACACCCATGAATATGCCCGAATCTACAAGAAAGGAAATTACGACTACCCTCCTGCGGAATGACCCAAGGACATCGGTTACACACAATGGCGACTATGCCATGGGAAGAAACCGAACCGATGACGGAAAAGAACGATTTGTACCCTCGCCGGGACAGGCGGACACAGAGGACGTCGGGTGGACACAAATCACGTCGGGTCTTGAATCTTGTTAAGCCCATCTGTGATTCAACGCTGAGTCATACCTTGCATATTGGGTCACTAAACCTAGATTTGCAGGGTATTATCAGCGAACCCAAATACCCATGAAGCATACGCTACGGGGGGAGAACTTTGGTTTAGACCGAACAAAAAGCTCCTACTGTTTCCTTATCGGGCCAAAGGCGTTTTCGGGCGAAGGCTATTCCAGAGCCTGTCTTCAAATAGGACTCGAAGGCGAAGGCGGTCTTCTTGTCCGGAATGGCGCTACCGTAGACCTAACGATAGGGCGCAAAGGGTGCCATTGACGAGTTTTCTCCCCTATTGTGCTGTCCCATGCGCCGTTTCCAACAATGGGATACCCGCGTACAGGCCTTCGACGGATCCCGGATACTTTCGATTCGGTAAACAATCCACCACTCTGCCGGAAAGTCGGGAAGATCCTGCTCTTGCCCGCCTTCGCCAAGGCTTCGGTGGGCATCATTCGCCCGATCCGGGTTTCCCTTCGATTCTTTCATGGATTCTCCGATGGCCGCGAGAACGGCACTCGTCCTTCCTCGGTCGGGAAGCCGCAATCGAAATCACTCCAACCTGCGCGGTGGACTTTTCGAGAGCTGCCGCAGGCGGGCCGTGTCACCAACGGCCAGAGCTGCCTTCTTGGCACGACTCCATCGCTTGATCTGCGCTTCCCGCCGGACGGCGGAATTCAGGTTCTCATGCTCTTCAAGGTAGACCAGGCGAATCATTTCGTAGTCGGAGGTGTGTTTGGAACCCATTCGGTGGCGATGCTTTCGAAGTCGCTCCGCAACATTGCAGGTCTGCCCAACATAGAAACTCTGGTTTCCGCAAAGGAGAATGTAGACCCAAAAACGCCCTTCGACAGGCTCAGGGCATTCGACTTCGGGGAAAGGTCCATCATTGGGGTCGTGCATCTGTCTTGTCGAATGGCCTGCCATGAGCGCAGGGCCGGAAGGCCCGAAGTCGAATGGCTGGCCAATCACTATTGAAAAAGCGAACTGATCGAAATAATCACAAAGTGGTTAACAGCCCCAGATCCCTTATTTAAAGGGATTCAGCGCCATCGACCACTTTCTATTTCGATCACTTTGATCGAAATCAACCATCGAACGGACGAACACAAGCCTGAAAACAGGCCCGAAATCTTGCACCATTTCGATCATTTCGATCACAAAATGATCGAAAGCAACCTTAACGAAGTAGAATCGGAGGTCTTTCACGCGGCTACTTCCACCTTGAACCCCTCACGATTGGTAAGAGCGAATAAATGTCCAAAATCAATGTGCCGAAACGACTCCGAGTAATTGCCTCGCCCTACTAGCTCCGAGGAAGAACGCTTCCTGATAGTCTACAGATCTTTCATTTTCTGAAAGTTCTTCAAAGGGCGCAAAGTCGATCAAGATCACAGCAAGAAAATCCATGCCCTTAGAGCGATGCGCGCCGATGTAGGACACGCAGCCAAGTAACTCTTCATTGTAGTCAGCTACTTCGAAACCGCAGACCTTAGCGCCTGCACCAAGCGTGCTATCCTTTAGCCATTTACGTGGCCCAATAACCGCGACATCTGAAGGTCGACATAACCCTGTTTTTTTCCAGTCTTGAACGATTTTTTCAACTGCTTCACGTGTGCCTTCTTTCTCGCAACTGAGCTGAGCAACTTCCGGGCCGACTGGTAATTGATCGTGGGCGTGGATCGCGTCGACGAGGTGCTTGGTCGCCTCAGATCGAAGCTGCTTTAAGTAGTCAAAGATCGGCAGCGTATAGCGGAGTGCCTTTTCCAACTTCACATGCACGGCGCCGCCGAGAACAGAGCGCAGATGGTCTACGTCAAATTTGGATGAGTCTCGAAAAGCCGATCGCTGCGCCTTATCGTAGAAAAGTGCCACGGGTGCATCCGCTCCGTCTTTCATAAGAGCAAAATACCACGACCACCAGCCGGCCACTTCCTCTGATTCGAGATCAAATGCCGTGTCATGATCCTGAGCCTCGTCCACCACCAGCGCATCGTATTCGGGTAAGTTCTTTCCGCCCTCAAGAGCCATACGGACGTATGCGGGCAACTCCTGCTGGAAATACGCCTTCATCGCCTCGCCGCCGAGAGGCACTTCCAGGCTGAGCCCCTCCACTGCAATGACTTCACCGAGCAGGGCCTCCCAGCTGCGCACCACCACCGAACCCTTGGATAATTTCAAGCGGGCCGCCATTTTTGTCAGACGCTCAGCGAGTAAGAGATTGTAGACCAAAAACAAGACTCGCTGCCCTTCCCCCTGCCCCGCCATCCACTCCGCCTGCTTCAACGCAAGAAAGGTCTTTCCCGTGCCCACGCCGCCTTCCACCATCCAGTGGCGGTTGTTCTCCAGCATACTAAGGATTTCAAACTCGGTCGCTTTGAACTGATCAAAGAGCCGATCACTCTGCCGCAAAAATATCCGCAGCGACTCGGGCTTCAAGCCCCTGGCTAAACTTGCGTGAAAGGCCTTCACCGGATCCTTGCAGTGGGTCCCGTTCGGAGCCATGTGCCTAGCCCACCAGCCGGTAAAATCCTTTAGGTCTTGCCTGAAAATCAAACATTCTCGCCCGAGTTCCCCCCGCAAGCGATCCTGCTCAGTCAAATTCACATGCGGCAGACACAGCGCCTTACCCACGTAGGGAACGGTTCCCTCAAAGTGCTCATTCAGATCCGTAATCACTGACTTCCACTCCTCATTCAGCTGAGTCGCTGGATTATCCTCACCGTGCTCCCACTCCCCGGACAAAGCAAAATGCCGATTTTGCCCGCCTTTTACCTCGACGACCAAGATCCGCCCGTCGGGCCCCAGCAGAATAAAGTCGCCCTCCTTGTCCCGGAAACCCGCCGCCGACTTCCGCTCATAAAAGTAGCCCCAGCGAATAAACCAACCGTCAGGCAGCTCATTAAAGACCTCCGCGACCTTTGCTTCAGTCGGATCCGCTTTATCCAAGGGGCGATTATAGAACCAAGTTGGCATTCTGCTAGTTGGTTAAGGATTCAAGAAATTGACACAGCCCCATGGCTTTTACCTGCTCAGAAAGGGCATACGGCACCCCTTCAGGAATCACAATGACGCCATGCTTAGAGCCCAGCGTCTCCATACTTCCGATCAGTCCAGGCGTGAGTTTAGGGGAGAGAGTCCGCTTGATTTCCACCGCCACGATTTCCCCATTTGGCCTCTCGAGGACCAGATCCACCTCAGCTCCAGCGTGCGTGCGGTAGTGACTCGCAGTCGTGCCTTTGGGCAATTGGTTAAGAATCTGCTCCAGACAATAGCCCTCCCAGGAAGCCCCACAAAGCGGATGCCCCAGCAAGCCTTCCAAATTGGGTAGCCCGGCCAGAGCATGCAGAATACCACTGTCACGCCAATACACCTTGGCTGATTTTACGAGACGTTTTCCTTTGTTGCGAGTCCAGGGCGGCAGCGAACGCACCAGATACAGGCCCTCCAACAGATCCAGGTAGCGGCGCGCAGTTTTTCCGTCGATGCCGAGTGAACCGGCCAATTTGCTGAGATTGATCGTCGCTCCCTGCTGATGCGCCAACATGGTGCAAAAGCGCCGCAGCAGGATCGGCGCAGCCGTAATTCCTTCCTGCGGCAGATAGCGCTCCACATAGGTCGTGATAAAATCCTCCCGCCACTGCATCGACGAAGCATCATCCGCAGCCAGATAACTGTCCGGATAACCGCCCCGTTCCCAGTGACGGTCCATCCCCGCAACCGCCCGGGGCAATTCCATCAATCCCAACGGGCTCAGCTCCATATAGCTGATCCGCCCGGCCAGCGTCTCCGAACTCTGCTGCAGCAACTCCGGCGAGGCTGAACCGAGCAACAAAAACTGCCCCGCCTTCTCCCCCGCTCGACGCCGCTCGTCGATCAAGCTTCGCAACACAGGGAAAAGATCCGGCACACGCTGCACCTCATCGAGGATGACGAGCTGATTGGAAAATCCAGACAAATAGAGTTCCGGGTCGGCCAATTTAGCCAGATCTGAGGGCCGCTCCAGATCAATGTAATGGCTCGGCTTATCAAAATCCAGACCCCGAGCCAGAGTCGTCTTCCCCACCTGACGGGAACCCAACAAAGCGACCGCCGGGCTCTGCGTAAGGCGTTTCATCAAGGTGGATCTCAGCTGCCGCTCAATCATAATACCTTGAATTTACGGAATCGATTCCTTAATTTCAAGGTCTTTTTTGCTGTCTGAAAAGCGTGTTTTTTTGATAGGGCTTTATTTGTCCTACCCCTATTAGTATCCTTTTTTCATCGTCCGCCATTCGTCATAACTCATCACCCATCCACCATTCCATGAAAGACATCATTTGCCCACACTGTAACAAAGCATTCAAGGTCGACGAAGCGGGCTATGCAGATATCCTCAAGCAGGTTCGTAACAGCGAATTTGAACAGGAACTCCATGAGCGCCTTGAACTGGCCGAAAAGGACAAGCTCAACGCCATCGAACTCGCAAAAGTAACAGCTGCCAACGAATCGCAGAAGACTACCGCCGCGAAAGAGGCCGAAATCGAGAAGCTGAAAGCCCAGCTTGAAAAGGGCGAAGACGCCCGCAAGTTTGCCGTGGCCGAGGCGCTCAGCGCAGTCGAAAAGGAGCGCGACAAACTCGCTACCGAACTGGAACAAGCCAAGCAGGCGACCGACACCGCAGCCGCCCTGGCGGAGATGAAACGCAATAACGATCTCCAGGAAGCCGCGGCCCGCAAGGATGCCGAGATCCAAGCACTCAAGAACCGCCTGGAATCGAACGAGCTCAACCAGAAGCTGGCCATCACTGAAGCCGTCGGCACCGTCGAAAAACAACGCGACGAGCTTCAAAGCAGCCTCAAACTGTCGGAGCTGCAAAAGCAATCATCCGAGACCGCGCTCAAGGATAAATACGAGACCCAGATCAAAGACCGCGACGAAGCCATCGAGCGCCTGCGCGATATGAAAGCCAAGCTCTCCACCAAAATGGTCGGCGAGACCCTTGAGCAACACTGCGAAACCGAGTTCAACCGCCTCCGAGCGACTGCATTCACCGGGGCCTATTTCGAAAAAGACAACGATGCCAGAGCCGGCAGTAAAGGCGACTACATCTTCCGCGATGCCGACCAGGACGGCAACGAAGTCGTCTCCATCATGTTCGAGATGAAAAACGAGAGCGACACCACCGCGACCAAAAAGAAGAACGAAGACTTCCTCAAAGAACTCGACAAAGACCGCAGCGAAAAAGGCTGCGAATACGCCGTCCTCGTCTCACTGCTAGAGCCAGAGAGCGAACTGTATAATTCCGGGATCGTCGATGTCTCCCACCGCTACCCGAAGATGTATATCATTCGGCCGCAGTTCTTCATCCCCATGATCACCCTCCTGCGCAACGCCGCCATGAACTCCATGCAATACAAGGCCGAGCTCGCGCTGGTCAAATCACAGAGCATCGACGTCACCGAGTTTGAAGATAAACTGGAAACCTTCAAAGACGGCTTCGCCCGGAACTACGACCTCGCAGGTAGAAAGTTCCAGACCGCGATCGCCGAAATCGACAAGTCAATCGACCACCTACAAAAGACCAAAGAGGCCCTCCTCGGCACCGACCGCAACCTCCGCCTCGCCAACGACAAGGCTCAAGACGTCACGATTAAAAAACTCACTCACGGCAATCCCACAATGAAAGCCAAGTTCGACGAGTTGAACGACCACGCTTGATCCCTATTCGCCTTAGAAATAACTTAGTTGCCCCAAATGTTCAAAAAATCATCACACCATAGTAATGCCCTATGAAACGAGGCCAATTACCTTCAGCATTGATCCGATTTCGAGTGAGCCCAATCTGTGAACACAGGTCAGATGCCGTGAGAATAAAACTTTTGACCCTCGCTGGCATTCCACTCGACAAGCAACCTGTCTAAGGGAAGATAAAAATAATGCCAAGCAACTCGAAAATATACCCTTTAACCATGCTCCGCTGTGCTGTCTTGCTGCACGGGGAAAAGATGAGCCCGGCATGGTGGTCGAGCACGGCGGCGAGCACGGGAGCTGCCGATTTGCGATATGCCTTCCCGCGCACTGCAATGACGGCTGCGTTTACCCGGGCGGGTGAGCTGGCGAAAGCGCTTCACGACGAGCGGACCAGGCAGCAGGGCTTCCACCACCTGTTCCGACTGCCACACGCAGTGGAGGCGGACATCCACCGCGAAACGCTCTGGCTGGAGCAGGAAGGCGAGCTAACGACGGAAAAGATCGAGGCCTTTTTCGACTCCTTTCTAAAAGATGCATCCCCCGATAACCAGTTGGCCGAAGGAGCGGTGGACTGTGGGAAAATAAGTATTCTAAAGCAATCGGATCTGCAACGGATTGGTGTCCTTTATCAAGAGGCCTTTCGCGCAGGCAAAACTTGCCTTCCCTATTTTAAACTAATCGCATGATACGCCGGGCTCACTACTCCACTGCTCTGGCTCAGGCGCAGGGCATCTTCAGCGAGACGATGACTCTCTTCGATCTCTGGGACGAAGGCATGGGCACCCAATGTCTTTTTGAGAAAGCCCGAGCGCAGAATATCTTCGGTTCCGCCAGTGAGCGCCGCCTGCGCAATATCGTGATGGAAGGATTCGCTTCTCGCTATTTGCGCGAACAGATTCTGGAAGCCGCACGATCCCTCAAGGCACTGTTTTGCTCCAGCCCCGATACCCGGCTCTTGCAACAAATCAATCTCCTCTACACGGCTCGGCAGCACGGCATTCTTTTCGACTTCATCAAAGACGACTACTGGAGCAAAGTTGCTTTCGGTGGCTCCAGCATAGTCGCTAAAGAGATTAGCGCGCTGATCGACAAAGGCTTACTGAGCGGGAAGCTGGAGAAGAATTGGTCGCCTTCTGTTCGAAAGCGCGTCAGTAGCTATGTTTTGGGCGCTGCTGCAGATCTCGGGCTACTGGGACCGTCCCGCTCCGGCAAACGCGCCATCGAATATTGGCGCCCGCTGGATGCCCTGCAAATTTATCTGGCCTACGACCTGCACTTTTACGGGTTCTCTGACGACGAAGTCGCGGCATCCGAAGAATGGCAGCTGCTGGGGCTCAGTCGTAACGACGTGTCCGAGAGCTTCAGTCGCCTGCAAAATGGCGGCCACTGGATCGCACAAGACACCGGCCACCTAATTCGTATCGAGTGGACCTATAAAAACAGAAAGGAGCTGATCAATGCTCTCCATAACTGATAAAATTGAAAAGACCGTCCAAGCCGTAAACGCACCAGCCTCGTCCGTCGATGCACGGCAGGGCGAACGCATCTTCAATCTGGTCTATCCCCAACAGCAGTGGACCCGCTTCCGTCAATCTTTTCCGAAGCTGCTCAAGCGCTTCAAGGATCAGGGCTTCACGCCGGTGACCATTTCTTTTAGCGACTGCATGGAAGAAGTCATCGCGGGCAGCCGCATCCTGCAAGCCACCCTCAGAATGGAGGACACCCTGCCCGCCAACCACCGGGAGAACAACCAGATGCTCTTCCGCCAGCTCTGCGGTGACACCGCCAGCGGCGAGCTTACCCTGCAATCGCCCATCGTGGAGGTTCTAGTCAAACACATCGAGCTGGCCGAATCGGAGCACAACCCGGTCATACTTTTTACCGAGACCGAAGCCCTCCACCCCGTCCTCCGCGTCAGCGCTTTTGAGCAGGTATTGCAAGGCCACTTTCCTATGCCAGTGGTCTTCTGCTACCCCGGCACCGAGCCAGGGCTGGAGGAGAATATCAACCCCCGCTTCCTCGGCATCCACCGCCCCGATGGCAACTACCGCTCCATCCACATTTAGAACCGACTTCCCATGAGCCAACTCAAAGAACTCTTCGATCCCAGCCTGACTTTCGAACGCCGCGTCGAGAAGGTTATAAAATTCAGCAACCGCGACCCGCAGACCCTCAAGCAGGAGGCCGCCGACTACGTGGTGACCGATAATCTGGAACAGGACTACCAGAAACTGCTCCGCCGCTTCGAAGATGCCCAGTCTGGAACCGGCGATAACGACTGCTGCGTCTGGCTCTCGGGTTTCTACGGATCGGGTAAATCCTCCTTCGCCAAGTATTTCGGGCTCTCCTTCGATCCCGACAGCCGCATTGGCGACAAGCACTTCTTCGACCACTTTAAGCCGCGCTTCGGTTCCACTGCACTGCAACAGGAGTTCCAGACGGTCATCAACAAATACCAGTGCGCCGTTTTCCTCGTGGACCTAGCCGCCCAAGGCAACGCCGACAACCCCAACACCCCTATTTCTACCCAGCTCTTCGACCACGTCTGTCGCTGGGCCAACTACCCCTCCGACCGCAAGGCGGGCTACCTGCTCAGCTTGCTGGAAACCGACGACCGCCTGGACGAATTCAAACAGAAGGTCGAAGCCAGCTCCGGCCTGACCTTCGAAGAATTGATCAAAGAGCGCGTGCTCTTCCTACCCACCTGCTCCAAGCTCGCCCACGAATTCTACCCCAAGATATGGGACAGCCCGACCGCCTTCCGCGACACCGCCAGCATCTCGACCCTGACCGATGACGAGATCGTGAAACAGATGCTCAGCCTGATCCGAAAGAAAACCGGCAACGACCGGGTGCTCTTCGTGGTCGACGAGGTGGGGCACTTCCTGCGCAACAACGAAGCCCTGATCAACAACCTCGACGGCTTCGCCAAAAACCTCAAACAGGAGGGCAAAGGCAAGGCCTGGCTCATCGCTACCGCCCAGCAAACCCTGCCCAAGACCGGCCCTCTCTTCGGGCTGCGCGACCGCTTCCCCATCGACCCGGATCTACAGGCCTCCGACATCCGCGAGATCACCCACAAGCGCCTCCTAAAAAAGAGCGCCGCCGGGCACCAGCAGCTGGAGCAGCTCTTCAACGACCACGGCGAACGCCTCCTGCACGCCACCCAGCTGAAGGAGTGCGACCGCTACCCGAAGCTCGACCGCAAGACCTTCTGCGACTTCCACCCGCTCCTGCCCATGCACTTCGAAGTGCTGATCGAGGCGATCAGCTCCCTGGCCCGCCAGCACGGCGGCATCGGCCTGCGCTCGGCCATCCGCTGCGTCGAGGAGATCCTGCTCAGCCAGCTGCCCGACGGCACCCCCATGCTCGGGGCCTCCGCTGAGACCCTCATCACCGCCGCCGAGCTCTACGACATCCTGAAGAAGGACATCACCGCCACCGCCCGCGAGCTGACCCTCCATGTGGACAACATCGCCCGCTCCGGCAACTACGGTCTGCAGAGCCTGGAGCTGCGAGTGGCCAAGGCCCTCGCCCTACTCCAGCAGATCGACGGCTTTCCCACCACCCGCGACAACCTCGCCGCCCTCCTCCACCCCCGCGTCGATGCCGCGACCCGCAAGGACGATATCCATGCCGCCATCGACCACCTACTCGCCGATTCAACGATTCCCATCGGCGAGACCGACGGCAAACTCAGCTACCTCAGCGAAGAAGTGGCCAAGGTCGAACAGGAGCGGGCCAAGGTCCCGGCCGCCGACATCGAGCGCAGCCTGATTCAGAAAAAGATCCTCGAAGAGATCTTTGCCCGCCCGCCCAAAGCCGTGATCGAAAACACTAAGACCGTCGATTC
>Ga0222662_1001210_pt1 | contig 13456 bp, 19 predicted proteins | sample AntAcemetagen600_FD_179821 | JGI IMG/M metagenome (GOLD analysis project Ga0222662, IMG submission 179821) | Saline water microbial communities from Ace Lake, Antarctica - #600 | ecosystem: Environmental > Aquatic > Non-marine Saline and Alkaline > Saline | place: Antarctica: Ace Lake...
AAAAGCACTTAGGCATCGGCAATAGAGATATTGCTGATGCTTTCGGTTACGCCAACGAAAGCGGATATAATAACGGCAAAAACGGAAAGGTGCGTTTGGAACGTGGACTGGAATGGTTTTTCTCCATTGTTGATGTGGTGAAGGATGCGCCGGTAGATGAAGACATCGTTTTAAACATGCCCCCGAAGTCAGTGAGAAAAGCTACCTTGGTGATTGAAGATAACGGACAGTCTGATAAATGAAACTAAACGCAATAGTTATACTTTGGATTTGCTGCCCGTTATTAAATTACGAGACTACACCAGATATTTCCAATATGGAAACACCTCAAAATCAAGTTGGTTATCTTTGTGACTGCGGCTGGAGGGAATCGAGGAAGTGGGATGATACTAACGTGATGATTAAACAACTAAACTAAATAAGATGAAAGAAGTAACGGTTACAATTAAGACGATAATGACAGAAGGGTATTTTGAGAGAGAGGCTCTTGAATTGGAAAGCGACATTAAAAGCGGTAAGCTTCAAAGGGAGATGATGGAAGTAGATGGGGTGAATAAATGCACAGCAACAATTCATATTAAAGACTGCCAAAAAGACTAGATAAGATGGAAAAATACATACCGAAGGGTTCAGAGTTGTACGTTGATGGAGTATTAATTGCAACTTTTAACAGGCAAATGAAAATGGATTACTTACCAAAGGCTGAAGATTTTACACCATCAATTCCTACTGGAACTGTGATTAACAATTCAGAGGTCAGGCACAATGGTAAAGTGATTTACAGACACCCTAATTTTGTTTAAGTGTAAACAATGCAATGACGAGGCTAAAGGCAGCGAATTAAACTAACTTTGGAGAATGCAGACAGTGAAAATCAACACGGTAAAGTCAAACCCTGACAACCCTAGATTAATCAAAGATGACAAGTTTAAGAAGCTAGTCACATCATTAAAGGAATTTCCTGAGATGGCAGCCGTTCGACCCATTGTAGTCAATACCGACATGGTTGTGCTTGGTGGCAATATGCGCCTTAAAGCAATGAAGGAAGCTGGATGGAAAGACGTACCGATTGAGATAGTTGATTGGTCAGAGGATAAGCAAAGGGAGTTTATCGTGAAAGATAACGTAGGTTTCGGAGAATGGAACTGGGATGACTTGGCTAATGAATGGAACGCTGAGGACTTGGAAAGCTGGGGGTTGGATGTTCCGATATTTGATGAAGAAATAGATGGATTGGAGGATGGGGAAGAAATCGAATTACCACAAAGCGTTCAACTCGAACCGCCAAAAGAATACATACTTATCATGGCAGAACCAAATTCGGTTGAATGGGAGGACTTAAAGCAAACGCTCAAATTAGGAATGGTAAGAAGAGGTGGGTACAAAGAGGGATCACCACTTGATAATATAGCACTGGAAAGGGTAATGAATTGGACGGATTTAAAAGAAAGACTAAATGTTAATAGCAGTACCAAGTAAAGGCAGGGCAGGTCTTACAACAACGGATAAGATACTACCAAACTGCACGTTCTTTATTCCAGAAAGCGAGTACCACCAATACAAGGGGATAGTTAAAAACATTGTTTGTGTACCAAAAGAAGTTCAGGGAATAACAGCCACAAGGAACTGGATTCTAAAAAACACGGATGAAATTTGGGTTGTGTTCTTAGATGACGATGCTAAATTTACGGGGTACAATAAATTAGAGGCTAGAAATACAAAGAAGATTGAAGTAAGAAACGAGGGGTTTTGGCACGAAGAGTTTGTAAAGTATTTTGACTTAAATGGACAATTAGGGTATAAGATTTGGGGAATAAGAACTGAATCCGCCCCGAACGGTACGCATCCATATAAGCCTATATTGCTAAAAGGGTATGTTACAGCATCGTGCATGGGAATGATTAACGATGGCGAATACTTGTTTGATGAGGACTTTAAAGTAAAAGAGGACTACGAGATATGTTTGAGGCACATACGAGACAAGGGAGGTATTTTAGCAATAAGATATTTGCATTGGGAAAATGACCATTGGGGAAAGGATGGAGGGTGCAAGGATTACAGAACCGTTGATATGGAAAGGGATGCCATAAAAAGACTCATCAAAATGTACCCAGGAATGATTGCATCAGCAAAAAGAAAAGCAAACGAGTTCACAATAAGACTAAATCTTTAACAGGTGAATAACAGGTAGCATGGCATTTCCAAACAAAGAGACCCAATTCAAGAAAGGCGAAAGCGGAAACGAGAAAGGCAGACCCAAGAAGCTACCCGAAATCGACAAGCTACTCGCTGATGTACTAGGCGAAGAGAAAGACGGCATAGAAGCCGCCAAGGCAATACTAATGGCGTTACGTGCCAAGGCTACAAAGGGAGACGTTAGAGCTGCAGAGGTGTTGCTTGATAGGGCTTACGGTAAAGCGAAACAAGTGATTGATTCCAACATTGACGCAAGTATCAACATCATTTCTTTAGGCAACGGAATAAATCCGAATGAACCTACTACTTAAACAAGAACACGCGGCTTTCTACTTAAAGGACAACGAGACAAAGGAAATTCTTTACGGTGGCGCAGCAGGAGGAGGTAAGACGGCACTCGGTTGCTTATGGCTGATTGAGATGTGTCAAACGTACAAGGGGTCGCGGTGGCTTATGGGGCGTTCAAAGCTCAAGGCGTTAAAGGAAACCACGCTAAAAACGTTCTTTGAATTGTCGTCTGAACTAGGAATAACAAACCAGTACACGTACAATGCACAAGCCAACATTATCTACTGGAACAACGGCAGCGAGATACTGCTAAAGGATTTGTTTCTTTACCCTTCAGACCAAAACTTTGATAGTCTAGGCTCATTGGAAATATGCGGTGCTTTCATTGATGAGTGCGGCCAGTTAGTCTTTAAGGCGTGGCAAATTGTAACGTCTAGGTGTAGATACAAGCTGAAAGAGTTTGGCATAATACCCAAGGTGCTAGGTAGCTGCAACCCTTCAAAGAATTGGACTTACAAAGAGTTCTACGAGCCAAACAAGACCAACACACTAAAGCCTTACAGGAAGTTCGTACAGGCATTACCAACGGATAACCCACACCTGCCACAGTCCTATATTGAATCGCTTCTAAGCCTAGACAGCAACAGTAGAGAACGATTGTATCACGGTAATTGGGAATACGATGATGACCCTAACGCTTTGTGCGATTACGACAACATCATTTCTATGTTTAAGAATGATCACGTAACAGGAGGCACTAAGTACATTACAGCAGACATTGCGCGTATGGGTAGCGACAAAGCAATCTTAGGCGTGTGGGAGGGATGGAATCTATTCGAGGTTCATTCCTTTGATGTAAGTAAGCTAACCGAGATACAGACTGCCATTGAGGCTTTACGGTCAAAGTATCAGATACCGAAGAAACAAGTGATTGCAGATGAGGACGGTGTAGGCGGTGGCGTGGTGGATAATTGCGGTATCAAGGGATTCTTAAACGGGTCTAAGGCATTGAAGGAAGAAAACTATTTCAACCTACAAAGTCAATGCTGCTATAAGTTAGCCGAAAAGATAAATGAAAGCGGAATCTACATTTCAGCCGACATAACAGGCAGCGAACAAGACGAAATCATTGAGGAACTGGAGCAGTTGAAAAGCTACGATTTGGACAAGGATGGAAAACTAAGAGTGCTGCCAAAGTCTAAGATTAAAGAAAACATAGGACGTTCTCCTGATTGGCGCGACATGATTATGATGAGGGTTTTCTTTGACCTTTCATCAAGCGGTAAAATGCGCGTTCGTTCATTCGGTTAATATTTATATATTCGTCAAAAATAAGACCATGAAAGGAAGCGAATTGAGAATAGGGAATTTAATTTTATGGGCGCGTGGTTATGTAAAGGTTTCTGCAATATTAGAGAGCGGTCTAATTAGAATCGAAGGCAATAGCAGCGTCTTTGGTGTTGAAGGTAGTGATCCTTGTTTGTTGCCACTCACAATTACAAAAGAATGGTTGGATATGCTCGATTGGAAAAACAGAAAAGACAAAGACATAGCCGTTTCATTTGGACTTACAAGCGGCACTATCCACTTTGTGGCTGGTAATTATTACACTGAGTGCTATTCGGTTCATCATTTACAAAACCTTTACCACGCTTTGACAGGTGAGGAACTAACTATAAACTAAAACGATGAAATACATAGTAGGAGGGATTGCATTAGCCATTTCAAAATACGCCATGCACGGCATGGACATTGATTTATTTTTACAGGGGTCGCTAGCAACCAACGCATTTTGGCTTGCATTTAGGGGTTATGAGGAATTATTTACAACCACAACTAAACTAAGACGATGACACACTGCACTAACTTTCTAACTAAAAAAAATAAGACAATGAAACAAGAAAACACAGTAACGATAAGCCTCAAAGAATACGATGAGTTGAGGGATTTTAAAAAGGCTATGGAGGCAGGTAATACGGTTAGGGTATTCACTACCATTACAGACTACACTACCTTTAAAGAGATTTCATTCTATCATAGCTCAGATGGTGTTGAGATGGTGGTTAAAGCCAACGAAGAACTTTTAGAAAGAAACTCAGATTTATACTCTGAAAACTATAAGCTAAGAAATGAACCAACCCGAAAAGGCTTCTTCGGTTAATACAATCCAAATCATTATCTTTGAACAAATTGAATGGTAACGATTAAGGTAATGTGAGTGTGGCGGAATTGGTAAACGGCAGTAGATTGACGGAAGCGCCTTAAAGTCGTCATTAAAATAGCTCTTAGGTTTGTGGGTTCAAGTCCCACCGCTCACATTACTTATTTTTTACTATGTTTTAACAAATTGAATGGTAACGATTAAGGTAATATCGGAGCGAGGAGTTGAGGACAAGAAAATCCCTCAGGGCTTTGAGGATGTGCAATGGTGTGACTACGTTGAAGCACTATGTGCCAACGCCCTATGTGTTGACGACTACACGCCAGTCTACTCTATCCTAACGGGCATTGATGCGGAAGACTTCGAGTTGATGTCCGACCATAGCCAATGGTTCGTGGTTCATGCTTGCGCGTTCTTTTGGGAATCAGAGCCACAGTATATTGAAGTACCTGAACACATCAAAGAACTAAGCATAGCGCAGGGCACATGGCAGCAATTGATTGACTGCGAATCAGAGTTCAAGCGTGTAGATGAATTGGAGAAGCCACAGATTGCAGCGGCTCAAATGATAATCAAGACCTATGCAGACGTTGATTTAAAGGGGATGAGAGTTCCTGAAGCCTTAGCCTATTGGTCGTTTTTTTTTTGGAGTTCGCTAATTGGCAAAAGCGATGGTCTGGAATGTACAACGATGAAGCAGATTACAATGAGATTGCAGCAGGTATCGAAAAGATTCAGGCTTTCGGGTGGTTTGCCACGCTTCACGCGCTTGCGAAAGGTGACGTGCTTAAATACCAGCCGATATTGGATAAAGAAGCCATCGACATCTATACAACTTTACTCCTTGAAAAGACTGAAAGGGAGTACTCAAATGAATTGCAGTACCTTAACTCGAAGACTAACCAACCGATAGGATGAAATACATAATAGCTTTGATTGTTTCCGTTATTCTTATTGTTTTATTACGGTGGATTAGTGTGTCTGAATTTATTGTAGGCTGGTTTGGAGGTGTTTTATTTGTATACACATTGGAGGCGTACGAATTAATAAAAGATTCAAAATGACATTCCAACAAGTACTTGATATGGTTAGGGACACGGCTAACGCGGTCAATCCAACAGGCACGTTTATACACGGTAGGAACAGCGATGCGGCTAATGCTAGCGGTGCGCCATACCCTAGAATACACGTATACCCATTTACTCAGGATAGAGACCCAAGCGACACATTCAAGCGTACAAGCCAGCTTCTATTCTCATTCGTTGAAAAGGATGAAGGACATCAAGACGCGGCAAAGCGTGAGGTTATCATTGCGGCTATGGATTCGCTAAGCCAAGACTTCATCGACCGTTTAGAAGTTGATTATGAAACAGACGTTGAGTTTACAGCAATACGCTCAGAACCACAGTATCAGATACTAGAAGGGGTTAGCGGTTACAGTTTGAGTATTACGATTAAAAGCCAAGTAGGATGTTGAGCGATTTTGATGTAGTAGGACTTCGGTTTTCAAAAAACAAGTTTTCTTTTGGAGTTGTTGATATTGGCTTTAAGTCAATGATGTACTTCCAGCTTTGGAGTAAGCAAGGATTCGGGATAACGTATCAGATATGCTAAGCCCTAACGAGCAAATACTACGCAACAACTTTGCGGAACAATTGAAAGCCGACATTCAAACGGCTATAAAGACTAAGCGTATCACAAAGTTCGGGGCGGTTAATAGTTCGGGACGGTTGCATGATAGCGTTGAGATAATCCACACGGATGGAGGGTTCAAGATACTAGCGAACGGTTACATTGAAGGATTGATTGACGGTATCGCACCTGGGCAATCAACAGCAACTCAAGAAGGTATTTCTAGTTGGATTAAAGAGAAGCCCGTTAACACACCTTTGCCCGTTAATACACTAGCATACCTAATCGTTAGGTCAATCAGTAAGAAAGGCAACATGGTATGGAGGACGCACAAGGGCACAAACTCTGGGCTATTGGAGGACGCACTAGAGCAGGGTAAGTTTGATAGATTCGTTGAGTTAATCGCATCCAAGGCGGTTGAAGATATAACCGACAATATTGTACAAGCATTTGATATTAAAATGGAATGAGTTTAACACAACCAGCATTGTGGAATAGTGCACACCGCCCTATTATCTACACCATCACACCTAACTATCTCTTTGTTGCAGCCGCTCCAAGTGGCACAAATTTACAGTTGGTTATCTCACCAGCCACCAACGTGGCAAACTTCACGATTGGTTCATCTGTTATAATTCCAAGTGGAATCTACGCAGGCACTTACAAGGTATTGTCCAAAGGCGCAAACGATATTGTAGTTGATGGTACTTATACCTCAGGAGCAGGTGGAACGATTATCTCAACGAGAGTTCCCGTTGAGTTGTACGCTGGATATGATTCAGACCATCCTGGTTACGCTGACTACCCTTACGCTAAAATAGCAGACATCACAGCCATTCGCGGCATAGATGGACTATGTCGAATGGATGTAAGTGGCTACATCAAGGGTGTGTTAAAAGAGGTCAAGTCGCCTAGAGTTGGGCGTGACTTCCAAATGAGTGTACCATTCAAAATGCGATATACTGGAATTTGGCGCACACCTTTGTTTGCGCTTAACGGAGTTTTCCAACAGGAGGACTTAGCCGCCTATAATGCAAACGGTAAAATTCTAAACGCACGTGAACCTATTCATTTTAAGAACGGTAAAACTATCTACTCAATGATATGGAACGAGACAACCGAGTTCGGGGAACATATCGTTAACATTGTAGCAACCAACGGAACTGGTAACGTGGGCGGAATAGGATTTTGGCAAATCGGTTCAACATTTATAGTTCAATGATACTGCTTAATAGAACATACTACCTGTACGAGATGGCAACGTTTGCCGATGAATTTGAGCCAAGCGTTACCCAATACTTCTACGCGTTCACGGGTAGTGTTCCAGCATGGGTAACGGCTGACCCTTTACCAGCACCATTTACATCTTTCAACTTTCCACAATTCAATATTGATATTCCTGAAGACGTTACAGGCGTCTTCACTTTTGGAGTTACTCAAACAAGGTTTTCAGATTCGTCAACGCAAACAGGAACAATCACTATCAATGTAGCTGAGATAGTTGAGCAGCCATTAGCATTGCCGCATTGTCAAAACGTAAACATCACATGGCTTAAACCTTCGGGCGGTTGGGCTAACTTTATATTCAACGGCAAAACACAGGGAGAACAGGGTAAAGGTGACGATTCAACCTTTATCAATAGCATAGGCGAAAAGAGATTCTCAAGGCGTGAGGGCGTACATCAAGGGCTAATAGTTACAACGGGTAAAGTTCATCCAATGTCGGCAGATTTTATAGCTGATGCGTTCAAAGCCATACAAGCGTACTTGTGGGATGACAGCGGCTTTGTGCCGATAATGATAGACCCTCAATCATTCAGGAGGGTAAGGAGTGGAGATTCATTTGCCGAGTACGAATTTGAGTTTATCTATGCAGTTGAGGACGTAATACAGACCCAGTAATGGCAACGGAATTATACATTGATGGTAAACTTTGCGACCTTGAAAAGAAAGAGGTTATCGCGATGTCTTACGGGGTTAATCGTTTGACAGACATAGAGAGCAGACAGGGGTTTTACTCGAATACGTTTAAGCTACCGTTAACAGCGAATAACCTTGGCATATTTGGAATACCCACGGAACTAAATTCAAGCGATACAACGAGGTGGGAGCGGTTGGAGTGTAGTATAGAATCTGATGGGATTATTCAGATAGGATTTGCACAACTTCAAAGCGTACAAGACACTTTGTCTGTTGTTATTAAGGCAGGCAACTCAGGATTTATTGACGACCTAAAGGGGCTTTCTTTATCGGACATTAATATAACAGACCTTGACCACGTTAGAGACTTAGCAACCGTTAACGCTAATCGATTAAATGATTACACGGATGGTTTTGTTTATCCCGATGTAGATTACAGTCTACTGTTAAACATTACAAACCCCATACCGTTTTGGTTTCTTTTTCCTGCCGTATTTATAGACCCAATATTAAGGGCAATTGTTACTGATGCTGGCTATACTATTGCTGGTGACATATTAACGAATGACACGTATAGGAAAATGTTGATTCCTTTTTGTCGTCCATATTTAAGAGTGGCTGATGCTTTCATTACGGGTAATCAATTCAGGTCTAAATTAACCCCTGCTAGCTTGTCTGTCTCAATTTTTACAGGTTTTTCATTTTATGGGGCTGGTTTTAATAATGACTCAACTGAAGGGTATTTTGATAACCCAAATGCTTTCACGTTGGGGGGGTGGGGTGGTGGTCTTATTGGAAGTTCACCATCCCATTATATACCACCCGTAGCTGCTAATCAAACTATAAACTTCACCACAACATTCACTATTACTGATTGGAACACTAGCAGAAGTAATTTCCAAATTAGAATAGATGGATTGACCACAGATATAGCACTATCACAAGAAAGCAACCAACCTTCAGCTATTTACAAACATCAAGATGCGGCAGATGCAAACGGAACATTCACAATTGAACTATCAGCAACTGAAACAGGAATACCAACAGACAACATTCATATAAAATTTGAGTTGTTAGATTCATCAAGCGGCATTGGCGCGTTCAATGTTGCTGTTGCTTCGGGAGTTATGTTTAATGAACTAAGCGACCGTTACGATGGATTAGGAGAACTAGACGTTGCGGCTAATCTGCCAGACATGAAGCAAACAGACTTTGTTAAATACTTAGTAAACGCTTTTTCCTTACTGATAATAACAGACACATTTACGAATACAGTTTCGTTTGAGTTCTTCGATGATTTGCAAACAAACACGGCTGAAGATTGGAGTAATAAAGTAGACCAAACAGAAATAGGTGAGATAAAATACAACGAAGCAGGGTATTTAAAAAACAACATATTCAAGTATAAAAACAATATAAGCGATGAGGCACTAGAAGGATTCCCAGATTACGGGCAATCAATAATAGTAAACCCAAACGTCAGAAACGGTGACAAGGTTCTTTATCAGTCTCCATTTTCAGCAAGCAAGCCTTTAGCAGCGTTCCCAAATAGAATGTTTATAGACCTATCAGATTCTAGTAATAGCGCAGAGTTTGCTTTAACGTCTTACTCATCTCCTTCAAATGTTGGAACGGTAGGTATTTCAAGTACTGAAGGTTTTTCAGAGGGGGACACGGTATTTTTTAAAAACCTTAATGCTACTGTTTTATTGGATGGTCTTGGATTGGATGGATTAAAAGATGTTACAATCAAAGAAATACTAAGCGCAACATCATTTACCATTAATGGCTACTCTTTATTCTCAGCAGCTTCGGGAACGGTAGGGTATCAAAAGGACGCATTTAAAACAAAAGACCCAAAGCCAAGAATAGCAGTTCACAACTTAGTTGATGAAGGCTTGGACGCTTCATTGATTCAAATTATAAACGGAACAACGGTAACGCAAGCGTCTAAACTTACGTTTACAGAGTTGGAATTTCCGAGCCTATTAAGCAATCACGGTAATGTTATAAGCTACATTGTAAAAGCACCACAGACGGTTAATAGAATAATGAGGCTTTCACCTGTTGACATTAACCAGTTAGACTTTACCAAGCCCAAATGGATAGACCTATACAACTGCTATTTCTATTTGAGCTTCGTGAATCAGTACAAGGTTAACCAAGTTGATAGCACCGAGGTAGAACTAATTAAATTACCATGATAGACGTAACAACAATGACCCACTCCGAACTAATGGAAACGCTGAAAAAGATTACATCGGAGCTTAAAGCAAGGGATAAAGATGTAGCGTGTAGTACAGGCAACAGCCTACAAGGAAATTATAAATTGTAATAGTAATGGCTGAAGAAAAAAAGGTACTCGTTGATATTGAAATCAACTCCGAAGACATTAAGAAAGCGCGGGATGCAATGTCTAGTTCTGCAAAAGAGGCGGCACTACTTACGCTTGAGCTTAACAAGCTAAAGGAAGAACAGAAAAAGAACAACGCGGAAGCAAAGGCAGGAGCAATTAGCGCAACTGAGTTAGCAAGCAGGCAAGCAGGGTTAAAGCTGCAAATGACCGAGACTTCAAAGGCACTTGCAGCAAGCAATAAAGACTACGTCAACAACAAGATAGTTGTGGATGCCGCGAAGGGTTCTAACGACCAACTCAAAGCGCGGTTGTCCTTGTTGACGAAAGAGTACAACGCGATGTCCGAAGAACAAAAGGTTAACACGGAATCCGGAAAGCAACTAGGCGCAACGGTTGATACTTTAACCACTAAGCTAAAGGGCAACGAAAAGGCGGTTGGAGACAACAGGCGCAACGTAGGTAACTATGAAGATGCGCTGGGAAAGGCTACTGGAAAGATTGGTGAGTTTGGTGACATGGCGGGTAAGATGCCCGGAACACTAGGAAAGTTTGGTCAAGGGTTAAGCGGTGTTGCTAGTGGGTTTGGAAAAGCGACAATTGCAGCGATGAAGTTCTTGCTTACTCCGATTGGCGCAGTAATAGGTGGGATTGCTTTAGCTGTTGGCTCAATCGTTGGGGTGTTCAAATTATTCTCAGAATCGCTTAATAGAACGGAGGACGGTGCGGCTGCATTGTCGGGCGTTATGAATGTCTTCAAAGGCATAATGAGTGGCGTTCTCAAGACCGTTGAGCCTATCGCACTGTTCTTGGTTGAAGGTCTTGCAGATGGCTTTGAGAAACTGGGCGAAGTAGTCGAGACGGTATCGAAAGGAATCGAAAAGGCTTTGAGGTTTATTGGAATGGAAGCGGCTGCAAACGGGCTTAACACCATAACCACAAACATTGAAGAAACGTCTTCGGCAACGGCTAAATTAGGCAAGGCAGAAGCAGAATTAAACAAGATAAAACGGGAGCAGGGCAAGATTCAATTAGAGTTTCAAAACCGAGCAGAAAAACAACGGCAAATTAGAGACGATGAATCAAAGTCGATAAAGGAACGGATGCAAGCTAACAGAGACTTGGGAGTTGTATTGACCGAACAGTCTTCGGTTGAAACGGCACTAGCTCAAAGGTCTTTAGAAATTGCAAATCTTAGGATAAAAGCGGAAGGAGATAGTTCTGAAAACCTAGACCGAAAAGCCGAGGCGGAATTGAAGTTACTTGAGATTGAAGAACGTATCAATTCGCAGCGGTCGGAGCAAATGACGAATGAAAATTCGTTGATTCGGGACGGTGTTGCACTTGCTAAAGAAGCCAACGCTACAAGGATTGCAATTCTCAAGGAAAAGGAAGAGGCAACCAAGGAAGAGGAAGAGGCAACCAAGGAAGCGGCAGCCGCGTTAATCAAATCGTTTGAAGACCAAAGGTCGTTGATAGATGAAGCCGCTGAACTAGAAAAGAACCAAGCTATCATAAGCATTGAGAGCGCGGAAGAACGCGCGGAAAAGATTGCATTCATTGACCGTGAAACGCTACAAAAAAAGATAGATAGTCTAAATAATGAGATGGTCGAGGAGACGGCAGCCGCTGGGATGGTTAGTGCTATTGACGAAGAAAAGTACGCCAAGCAATTAGCCCTCCGCGCAAAGTTTGAAGCGGAGTTGGCGGAAATGGCTAGAGAGTCTTCAGATAGAGAGTTCAATGATGCTGTAAGACTAAGTTCTGACAAACTAAAACTCGCAGAACTACAAGCCGACAATGAGATTCAAAACACAGAAGAACTTGAGCGTAAAAAGAAAGAGTTAAGACTTGCGGCATTACAGGAACAGTTAGCATTAACAAAACAATTCTTTGGTGAGTTGTCAGAGGAGGAGCAAATCCAACTCGACACGCTGGCAGCAATGATTGAGAAGTTGAAGATTGATGCAGCAACACCACCCGAAGACGGTGGAACTTTAGCTAGTGGTTTAGGCATTGACGAGGAAGGGTTAGAAAAGGCGGAAGCAGCGTTCCAAATACTTTCAGACGGTTTGAATGCAGTTTCTCAAATAGTAAACGCACAGGCAACGGTTCAGTTAAACAACCTAGATGCAAGAACTCAGGCTGAGATTGACGCGGTTGAAACATCAACAGCAACTGAAGAAGTCAAGGCAGCGAAGATTAAAGCGATTGAAAGGAAAGCCGCAACCGAAGAGTGGAAAATCAAAAAGAAGCAATTCGAGGCTAATCAAAAAATCTCAATTACTCAGGCAATTATCGCAGGCGCGTTAGGTGTTGTTAATGCTTTCCAACTCGGTCCGATAGCAGGGGCGATTGCAGCCATTTTAATTGCAGCTACAACGGTTAGTCAAGTCGCAGCCATAGCAAGTGCAAAACCACCAGCAGCCCCAAAGTTCGCAAGGGGTGGTTATGTCTCAGGTGCCGGAACGGAGACAAGCGACAGCATCGATGCTAAACTGTCAACCGGTGAGAGTGTGAATAATGCACGAACCACTAAAATGTTTGGGCGTGAAATTTCCGCGATGAATGCGTTAGGTGGTGGAGTTGATTGGTTTAAGAACACCAATGCAAGCGGAAACCGATTTGCCCAGGGTGGTATCGTATCTCCAACTTTCGCGGCTAGGCAGACTACACAAGTCGCAGGGTTAAGCCGTAACGACCTAGCGGAAGTAATTGCACAGATGCCAGCCCCTATTGTAACGGTATCAGATATTAACCGCGTACAAGGTCAAGTTGCAACGGTTAGCCAGTCCGCTGATTTATAGTATATTTGGACAAAACAAAAAAACATGAAAGAGATTAAATTAGGAGTAATCGCACAAGACAAGATTACGGGATTCAAAGGAATAGTGACCGCTCACGTT
>Ga0222662_1001211_pt1 | contig 13454 bp, 12 predicted proteins | sample AntAcemetagen600_FD_179821 | JGI IMG/M metagenome (GOLD analysis project Ga0222662, IMG submission 179821) | Saline water microbial communities from Ace Lake, Antarctica - #600 | ecosystem: Environmental > Aquatic > Non-marine Saline and Alkaline > Saline | place: Antarctica: Ace Lake...
GTTCATCGCCGAACTGCGATCGAAAATGATTTGGCACGACACGTTTTGGCGCGGCATTCGAACACGCACCCACAAGTACACGGTCAAAGGCGGCATCGAAGGAGCCGAGCCTTGGCAACTGTTCGACGTCGCTGCCGATCCGTTTGAGTTGAACAATCTCGTCGATCAGCCGGACCATCGCGCCCTCGCAGAAAAAATGCACCGCATGTTGTTAGCCAAACTCATTGAAACAAACGACGACTTCGCGAACATCGCCCCCGCTCTGGGATGCGACGCCCTACACGCCTGGCAAGACTGACCGGACTCCAACCCGAAACCGAAGTCTCCCGAGGCGCCGAAAATTTCCACCCCCCGCGTAAAGGGGCGATCAATACTGCAAAGGCGGGATTAGCCGAGATTAGGCGGAATTACCCGAACGAAAAACCGTAAAGGTATGAAAAATCGAGGCTTAGGTTCGGCGTGAAACCCAGTGCCGAAATGGGTCTGCGGGGCGATCAAAAACGCAAAAATGCTTTTAATCAGCTTTGAACTGGCAGTGACGCATCTTTGAAACCGCGAAAATGATCCAGAATCGCGGTCGAGTTTGTTGCGCGTTGCGCTCGCGCAACATTCTTTTTCGGCTTCACACGGGATCAGCCGAGGGCGGGATTGCCCGCGCGGTTTTCATCGCAGCGTGGGATTCCCCGAGTTTCGGCCACACCTTCTCCGCCAATAGTCGCTTAACCTTCGACAGTTGCTTCGCAAGAAACCCAAGCATCGCGATGCCGATGATCGTCTGTATTGGAAGCGGCAGTCCTATATAGATGTACCACGCAAACATCTCACAGTTGTTGAAGTACGGGCAGTAGCCGGTGAGGTTCTCCCTAGCATACACCCGCCGAGATTCCTGTCCCTCGGTGCGATCGCATTGCCAATGTTCGATCCATCGATCATCGAGTTCGTCGACGCGATACTCCTTGGGAATGCCATCGTTGAGTTTCTCGGCAATCAGGTAGCCACCCTCCGGCTGCTCGAACGCAACGGCGCAGTGGCGAAGGAAGAACCATTTACCGTCACCTTTTCGGCTGATCAATTTCACTTTCAAGCTGCGCATTTCTCTCTCCTCCTTGATGCGTGTTTGCCTGGTCGTCGCCGACCTCGCAGGCTGGATCGCCGACGTGCCTGGTCAATGTCTGCCTGGTGCTTATCTCGGCCCATAATGCGGCAGTGTTCGCGCGCTGATTGGTATAGCGATATCGCTTCCTGCTGCGACGTCTCGATCATGCATGCGATCTCATCGAAGCTCATTCCCACTGAATGGCGCATCTTCAAGATGACCTGCTCGGACGGCGGCAAGTTGTACTGCTTAACCTGTTGCAGCACGCGCTTGTCACGTTTGGTTTTGATGTAGTGCTTCCCGGTCATCCTTGACTTTGTTTCCCTTGGAATCGTTGCGTCATATGTATATCGAATCACCCATCAATTCATATTGACACAGAGCGAATTTAGGGGCAACATTTTTTATCTGAAATTCTGAAAATATCGACGCTTTGCCATGCTTACCCGCTGTTGAATGATTCCTGTTCTGCATCTCGATTCTGGCATGAACCCAACGAAGCGCCAACCTTTTCTGAAAAAATATTTGCATAGCGTTGCTGCTCACATTCATCGACAATAGGAGGAAAACTTGAGCATTTTGCGGGAGTTGCCGCAAGCTGTCGATATGATCTGCGACGGACAGAATGGCCTACAAACAAGAGGAGAACGTCATGGACCAATTTATGACCACTGCCCAGAAGGATGCGCTTTGTGACTCGCTCGAACTACTGGAACGCATCCGAACTCGGTTTAGTGATGTTGAGATTTCACGCTGCCCAGAGCTACGGATATGGCTTCAAAAGGTGAACGCAGTACGAAAGGAAGGCGAGGCGTTGGAGGAAGAATACTTCCGTCAAAGATGATTTTGCATGGATCAACTGGATTGATCAGATTCAGAATTTCGAAGCTCTTTTAGCTTACGAATAAGACCCGATCGAATCCGCTCGTGACCATATGGCTTGTCGGCGGAGCGACCTTCGGGATGGTCACTTGAGAAGTTCCAAAGCTCGATATAGATACGTGCAATATTGTGCGCATTCTCGTCTGCGCCCAAGTAGTGCGACCACTTCTCCGTCAAAGTAATAACATCCATCTTGGATACTTGCGGCAAATCTGGATGCTTATAGAACGACGGCTCGAATTTCATAATCGTATTTTCAAGTATCGGGCGAATTGCCTGCAAGTCTTCGGCGATGGGTTCTAAATCGGCGGGGATATCCTTGTTGAGAGGAGTCGCAGTAAGGCGTTCCGCTACATCGTCCCAATCGACTTTGTCCATACGGTCGAAGAACTCTTTCGCGCTTCGAGCCATGACACGATAGCGCTTCGTGACTTCAAGCATCAGCTCTTCATCAGTCAGAGATTCGATGGCCAACTTTCTGGAATCGGGGTCTGAACTCTCAGTTTCACTGCTTCGCCCTTTGACTCGCGATTTCATGTAGTCAATCTCATCATCGTTGGCTAATGCATTGACTGGTATTCCGTAGAACTCGGCGATCTTTCTCAAATTACTAATGTGAGGCGTTGCTTCATCATGCTCCCATCTCCTAACTGCAACTTTGGTCATTCCAATAGAGTCTGCGAACTCCTTTTGAGGAATGCCATGGTGCTCGCGCAACTTTAGAAGCTTGTTTCCAAGTGAATCCATCCCCTAAGTTCTACCCGATACGCGGGTTTCTGACAAAATTACCGCCCATTTTACAATTTAAGGGAAAGTTTTATCTTGACACATGTAAATTTAGGGGATAGTCTAATCCCAAATGATCACTCAATACTTCGAGAGAGGCGATTAAATGGAACTTATTGAGAAACTGCGAAGGCTGTGTGAAGACCGCAACAAGTCGGCAGTGTCGCGCAACGCAGGATTGCCGCCGACGCGCATATGCGACTACCTAAACAAGGGAAGCATGCCCAGTGCGACCAACGCAGTGCGAATTGCCCGCGCTTTGAAAGTCTCTCCAGCATGGTTCATTGACGACTCGCAAGACTGGCCGCCTGTTTGGGAGAACCCGCCGCAGGAGGTGACGAAAAGCCGAAGCAAACAAGCTGTCTGAATGCATCTCCAAGCCAGCAATGCGAGGCGAACAACTCACATCTTTCGAGGAACACAAATGAATTTAGCACTTAAAAACAAAGTTAAAACGATGACCACTGCCGAAAAACTGCGCCGCATATCTCGCGACCTTGACCACGAAACAATCTCAAACCTCGCGGGCTTACCCGATGCAACGCTGGCTGCAATCATCGCCGGGAACTACACGCCGTCGGCGATTGAACTGTTCAAAGTTTCGCGCGTCCTGGACGTTTCGCTCGATTGGCTGATGGATGAATCTCGCACCTTCGGCCCGCGCTGGAAGTACGACGATTCGCGCTCCGCAGCACAGCACATTGCAGCGCTACTGCATCTGATAAACATCATCCGCCGCCCGGTTCGCGCAGGACAGAAGGCAATTTGTAAACGATTGAAACTGAACGCGAATGACATGCTCGGTGCGCTTCGATCGCTTAGTTGGGCAGATCGCGCCGACGTGCTGACTCTCGTCGGCAATGAGCATCTAAACGCTGTTGATGCGCTACTCAATCTCCCGGACATCGAGCGTGCGATCGTGGAATTCATGGACGAAATCGGAGTCAATGAAGCGGCTTAAAACCACTTGTAAACAAGCCTCAAAAGGGATTTGAAAATGGCAGAAGAATTCAGGCAGGACATCATTGTGAGCGTCGAAGGCGAACAGGAACTGCGCCAACTGACACGCGACGAGCAGGACTTGCTCGCCGCCACTCAAAACGCAGGTAAAGCAGCGGAGCGTGCGGCTAAACAAAGTGCGAGCCGCGAAGCTGCTGCCTCTCGCTTACACCGTCGTCTTGTCGAACTACATCGCGCGGAGATCAAGGAAGAACGCGCTGTTGCAGAGGGCGTCAAAACCAATGCCCAAGCAATGCGCCAAGGTGAAAGACGACGACAACAGATCGATCGCATCAGCCGCGCATTGGCTCAGAAGAAACTCGCCGAAGACAAGGCATCCCGCTCGGTGAATGAGCATGTCGCGTCACTGGGCGGCTCAAAGCAGGTGATGGACGCGGCGGCTGAATCAGGCACGCGCTTCTCCGGCGTCCTTGGCGGACTGAGGACGCAGGCCCTTGGCTTGGTCGCTGCGTTGGTCGGTGCAACTGGTCTGCTTAGTGCTTTGCAGAAATCGCGACAGGAGATCGAAGAGAACGCAGCAGCTGCAAATCGAATGAAAGAAGCGCAGCTTGATTTACTGTTCCTTCGGAATGATGTCCAGCCCGAAGATTTGCAGATGACCAAGGACGCCGCTCGTTTGATCGGCGGCAAAGACGCACTGCTGGATACCAACGCTGCGTTCGCATTGCTCCTCAGTCAAACTCCAGGCATGCCTGAAGCAAAGCGCCGCGCAATTTATCGCGAAGCCGTTGAATCGAAACTCACAACAAGTGCATCACTGACAGAAACCATCCCGTTCTATACGGGCAATATTCCCTTTGTCGAAGACCCGAACGAACTGCAAGGGATGTACCGCAAAGCGCAGGAGCTAAGCCCTGAAGCCAGTCCTCGCAAGCTTGCCCGCCTGTCTCCGCGCGTCATGCAGATTACCGCTGAGCCTGACGTCGACGTTGCGCCAGCTGATGCGATGGGCTTCCTCGTCAAGGGACTCGAACTTACGAAAGGCGATCCCGATTCAGGTGCGACACATACGAAGAATTTCCTGCTGCGGCTGCGCGGCAGGCAGACACCCGAGGGCGAAGAAATCCTCGAACGGCTCAACGCCTCCCGCGAGAAGAACCTACATGACCAAGTCGAGAATCTGAAAACTGCACTTGAAAGCGGTCAAACCAATCTCGCCGAGTTGCAAGCGATTTTTGGAATGGAAACGATCCAAGTCGCGCTTGGTCAGATTCGCCAGTACGACTCGACGCAGGACTACATCAAACAGATTCGCGAGAGTTCCAGCGACGGCAAAGACCCGACTGCCGACGCGCTTCGCGAAATCTACGGCGGCGATGAGCAGTTGTCATTTATGCAGAAGATTAAACAGGCAGAAGCCGAACTGGAAATCCTCAAGTCCGAGGACATCAACGCGCAACGAATTCAGCTTGGTCGAACGCTCTTCGAAGGTGAGTTGCAACGTCGCGGGATGTCCAAGTATCGCCGTGATCTTTGGCTGCTTGGCTATGACACATTGACTGGCGGGGGAGCTTCGCCCGAATGGACGCTCGACTTCATCGTCCCTGATGACAAGCTCATTGAAACGTATGAAGACCCCTACAAGGGCACCGATCAAACGGTCGTTGATCGAATGAATGAACTGCTGCCCAACCTCAACGTGCAAAGCATTGGCGCGGATGTCGAAGCGGCAGAGTCTTCAGGCAGACAGGTCAATATTCGCGCAAGTTTCTCAAGTGATTCGAACGACCAAGGCAAACTCGGTCAGACCACGATCATCAACAACAGCCAGACCATCGCAGAGTACAACCAATACGGCGTTGACCCAATCACCGACATTCGCAACCCCGAGGAACAGGACTAAGCCGCTGTGCGATGCTCACGCCCATGCGCTAGTTAACCCGCAGGCATCAAACCCCGAAAGCAGACGATGGCAGAAGACGAATATAAATTCAGAATAAGCGCCGAAGACGAGGCGACTGACAAAGTCGATCAAGCAAGCGCGGCAGCGAACCGCTTGAAGGACACAACGCAGCAGTCAGGTGCAGCCGCTGGTCAAGCCGCGCAGCAAGAACAGACGCGCGAGCAGGTGCTGCGTCAGTTGCGCGCACGCCTGGTCGAATTGCAAACGGCAGAGCTTGCCGAGCAACAGGCAACGCGTGAAGGGGCCACAGTCAGCGCAGAAGCCGGGCAGCAGGGCGAGGCCCGGCGGCGGGAGATTAGCCAGATATCCCGTGAGCTTGGCCAGCAGGCGGCAGCAGAGCGGCTTGCAAGCGATGCGGTTCGTGATTCGACGGATGACCTTCTCGGCGTAGAGCGTGCTCAAGAATCGCGGGAGCAGTCATTACGGCGTATGCGTGACGAGTTGCTCGCCTTGCAACGCGAAGAACTTGACGAACAGCAACTACTGAAGCGTGGCGAACGTCAGACGGCCGAGACCAACGTCCGAACGGTTGAACGACAACGCCGCATTCGCGCATTGTCCGGCGAACTCGCCAAGCAAGCGGCTGCCGAACGCATGACGAATCACTCGGTTGAGCAATCGGCACACGGCATGCGCGGTGCAGCGGAAGCAGGTAAAGGGCTGCGCGGCGTCCTCGGTGCAATGCCCGGATCGCTAGGCGCAATGGCCAGCGGCGCGGGTGTCGCATCAATGGCGTGGCAGGCTCTGACTGATCACGTCGAAGCTGCGAATCGCGAGCTTGAACGAAACGCGCAGCTTACACGGCAGAGTGCTGAAGAGCGGCTTGATCTTGCAGCGCTCAATCGCGTTGACGATCCCAATGACATTGAATTCCTCGACGCGGTCGCCGGGTTCTCGGGTCGCACAGTCGGCAGCGCTGCACGGGCGATGACAACGCTGCGCAGTCGCTTCCCGAATGCGCCTCAAGAAGACATCTACAAAATTGTGATTGAAGCGGCCATTGCGGCGCAGTCTAGTTCGGCGTCGCTTGCAACCCTTTCAAAGGGTATTGCAATCACCTACACCGGCACAAAAGACCCGCGTGTGTCGGCCAATATCCTAAGCAGTGCTGTCGACCAGGCGGGCGAGCCAGACCCTGAACGCTTCATTCCACTGCTTGGCAAGTTCAAGGCGATCGGTAAAGAGATCGGCGGCATGTCCGACGCAGAAGCGGCGGGCTACACCGCCGCTGCAACGGGTCTGGACATCAATGGCGATGAAGCGATCACCGGCCTCAAGAATCTGCTCATCTCGATTGCAGCGCCTGTCACTGACGAGCAAAAAGCGTTGCACCAGCGACTTGGTCTGAATCGCAATGATCTGGGGATGTCGCTGCGTCGAATCAGCGAAGCCAAACGCACGGGCCAACTCACCAAAGATGATCTGATCATGTTCTCTGGGCGCGAAAGTTTGGCAGTCGCGTCGGCGCTGGCTAATCCGGTCGCACTCGAAGAAGCACTTCGCAAGGTGCAGACAGTTGTCGATGAGGGCAGCTACGAAGGAAACATTAACGCCGAGAAGGCGAAGAGCATCATGGGATCGAATGCGATCCAGCCGCTGAACTTGCTGGCTAAGCAATCCGAGCAGCGGCAAATCGCGGTTCGTGATAAAGACGTCAATGCCGCTCACGCAAAAGTTGGCCGGAGCATCATCGAGACCATACTTGCCAAGGCTGTCCAGGACAAAGCTGTCACACCGGCTGATTCAGAAGCGATCCTTGGCAGCTATGACGCTCAGGTCGCGACGGGTACTGATCCGATCGATGCTGCGGACATGGCAGAGATTGAAAGGTCGGTATGGAGCCGCATGACGAACCCGAGCGTTGTCGGTTCACGTCCCCGTGTCGAACTAAGCGATCCGCTTCGCGAGCAGCTTGAAGCTGGTCCGCAGATGGACGCTGATGTGGCCTTCGACAAATTCACGGGCGGCAACAATGTCACGCTGCAAGACAACCGCCAAATCACGAATACACACATCAACACACAACTAAATGCGCCAGGTACGCAGTCGCCGTACACCGCACCAAATGGAAGGCGACGCTGATCGATCGATGTCATGAAATACCGCATTGACCCCGAAACTTTCAACCAAAAGAAAACCCACCGCGTAGAGACGGTGGGCCTTCGAAAACAGTAGAGCTTGGAGTATATCAGATGCATACGGAAAACAGTAGAACAAATCTCAAGTTGAATTTCGACGACTATCCCGAAACAACGCTTCGCGTCGGATCGGCTGACTACACACTTCGACTGCTGCACGGCGAAATCACAATTGGTGGCCATCTCGTAATGGGCTACTGCGATTTCGAGAATCAAGTGATCGGTATTTCCGATCGTCTCTCACCGCAACGCCGACGGCGAACGCTCTGGCATGAGTTGATGCACGTCTGGCAAGTAGAGCTTGCACAGACGCAGCGGCCACTGAATTTTGAGGAGGTTGCCGAACTCGTCGAGCAGGGACTCGGCTGGATCGACACCAGCGTCATGTCACAGATAGATCGCATTCTCGCAATGCCAACGTCCAACCTGTTGCCTGACGAAGACACCGACGAACCTGAAGACGTCATTGTCAATGGCGAGTCCATGAAAGCGAAGGCTGCCAAGCGATGAACTTACTGCCCACGCCGAACGTCGCGAGCGACCGCTTTGACTGGACCCAATGGGTCGAGGTCAAGGATGCCGCTGCGCGTTTAAGCGTGGATCGTTCGCACCTGGCCAGACGTTGCAAGAACACGCTCGAAGCGCAAGGCTTTGCTGTTCAAACAACGCCACCGGAGGGTGGCAAGAAACGTTGGTTCGTTGCACGCCTGTGGAAGCCGCGTGAGCTTTGCGTTGAAGTCCGAGGGGCAAACGGGGCTGCCAACCTTGAAGGCTACACAGAGCAGCAGAGGCGACTGGCGCGGCAGCGGCGCGATTGCGTAGAACGCTTCCGCGCAGCGCGTGAGGCAGGCGGACAGGATTGGCGCAACATCATCGCCAGCGCGCTGTGCGAAGCGTACCCCGAACTGAAGGTATCGGAGCGATCTCTTTATGATTGGGACCGCAAATACAACTGCCGCGCGGACGTCACCAAATTGATCGACAAACGTGGCGGCGACCGCAAGAGCAAAGGCGACGATGCTGCATGGAATCATTTTGGCAAGCTCTATCTGCGTCAGTCGCAGCCGTCGAAAAAAGACTGCTGGCGGCGCACGAAACGATTCGCAGAATCCGATGGTTTGAAGTGGTGCAGCTACGACTCGGTCAAGCGTCAATTTGATCAACGGTTCCCGCTTCAATTACAGGTAGCAGCACGTCAGCCGAACATCTATCGCCAGCACTTCGCGCCGTTTCTTGAACAAGACCCCGAACGATTCGGCGCGGGAGCGTGTTGGGTTGGCGATCATACGCAGCTTGACTTCTGGTGTCGCGCGGGCGGTGAAGTCGTTCGACTGTGGGCAACCACGTTTCAGGATTGGCGCACACGCCGCATTGTCGGCTGGATGCTCTCGCAATCGCCGAGCAGTCATTCGATTCGTGGAGCGCTTCGGCACGCACTCACAGACCCGACCAACGGCGGGCCACCTGACGCCGTCTGGATCGACAACGGCAAGGATTTCGATAGCTGGGTACTTCACGGCCAAACCAAGAAGCAGCGCAAAGAGCGGGCTGCCAGCGCTGGCTATATCGATGAGATCGAATTTAGAGGCATCTTCAATGACTTCGATCCACCAATCGAAGCACACTTCTCACTACCATTTAATCCCAACGGCAAGAGCCGAATGGAACGTTGGTACGGCACACTGCATGGCTTGTTCGATAAAAACATGCCGACCTACTGCGGACGCAACCCGGTCTACAAGCCGGAGAACCTTGCCGACGTTCTCAAGAATCAGCCGCATCTGATCCCAAGCTATGAGCAGGTGGCCGAGTGGTTCGGAGAGTTTGTCAATTGGCACAACGCCAACGATGACCACGCAATCGCAGACCTGCGCGAAGCTGGTAGAGCGATCAGTCCGGATCAAGCAATGATCCAATGGCGCGAACGTCGCAAGGTGTTTGTCGACCCTGAAATTCTCGATCAACTGATGGCGCATTGGCACAAGCCGGTCTACGTCAAGCGCAATGGCATCACACTTCGCTTTGGCAACGTGAAGCTGACCTACGGCCAGTTCGCCCATGAACTTGCACCGTTCAAAGCAGCGAAGCGCGCTGATCGCAAGCCGGTCATCGTTGCTTATGACTCACATGACATGCGACGGGTAAAAATCTTCGATGCGAAAAGACAGTTCGTTTGCTCGGCCCAAGAGAACACGCTCGCAGGCGTTCGCGAGAAGGTTGGCATGGACAAGCTTCGCAAACTGATGCGCGACAAGACTGCGTACAACCGTCAATACAAAGCCATGCAGGAGAACATCAATCCGCAATTCATGACGGATGCCGAAGCAATTCAGGCACAGATGTCAAGAGACCAGGCAGAGGCGCAAAGCGATGCGAACCTTCAGGCTGTCCGCACATCGCTCGATGGCCAGGGCAAAGCGATCAGGCGCGACGAGTTGCGCAAGGCAGCCGGTGCAGAAACAACAGGCGGCCCGCGCGATGACGATGACTATCGCGGCATGCCATCTCCGTTGAGCTTCACCGGCTTTGATGACGATCCCGACGATGATCGCACTAACGACCGTGACCCATTCGACCTGTTAGCTGCCTCTGAAAACGATTGCTCTGATTCCGATTCAGCAGACGAGTTCGATGATGAAGACGATCTCAACTTCTCCGACCTACTGAACAATGAATCTCTCTCCAATGACGGTGCAAAGGAAGCATCGTCTGATGATAACGGCATGGATGCCGACAACTCTGAAAGCCCCTGGACAGCACTGATCGAGGAACGGCTATGAACGATGGCATCCATGAAAACGACAAGAGTTTGATCGAGGACATCAGCACGGAATCGCGCGTCCTCCGCGAAGCAAGGAAGCTTCCAATGTCACCACTAACAAAGACGGAGTTGGGCACTGTCAGGCGCGACTTCACAAATTACCTCAAGAAACACGACATCACCCTCGAATATGTCAGCAAGGCAACGGGGCATGGTGTCAGCACGCTCAGCCAGTTCAGGCAGAGCAAATACAAAGGCGACAATGACAAGGTTGCCCGATCGTTGAACTCATGGATCGAACGCGATGCGAGTCAACGCAAAGCAGTTCTGCCGACGGATTTCATCCGAACGAAAATCGTGGAGGAAATTCAGGCGGTTGTGAGCATCGCTGACAAGTCGCAATCAATGGCCGCGATCGTCGCGCCAAGCGGATCGGGTAAGACGATGGCGCTTGAGGTCATGGCAGAAAAGTACAGCGGTCGCCTGATCTACTGCACTGAGGACCTGACACCGAAATCATTGCTCGTGAAGATTGCCAAAGCTGTTGGCGGTGCGACCAAGAAAAAGAACACGGCATGGTTGATGGATGAAGTTGTTGAGCAGCTTCGAGGGACCCGGCGTCCTTTGTTCCTGGATGAAGCGCATCGCCTGCCGCCGAACACACTGCCGCGCATCCGGTCGATTCATGACCAGGCACAGGTTGCGATCATCATGGCAGGCACGCATGAGATTCTTCACCAGATCAACGATCGTTCCGATGGTCGCGGCCAGTTCGCCAGTCGCTGCCTGCAATACAACTGCCTTGAGCATGTTCACAATGCCGAGGACCCGGACACTAACAGGCTCGGTCGACCGCTCTTCACAAAGGATGAAATCAAGCAGTACCTCAACAACATGCAGGTTCGGTTCGCACCTGATGCGATTGACATGATGTGGGCGATCAGCTGCCTGCCCAATCATGGCTGCCTGAGAACTGCCAAGCGCATTGTGATGCTGCTGTCACAGCAAAGTACTGAAAAAGCAATCACGCGTAAACAGATCAGTAGAGCGCTTGCATTGCTGTTTGGTGGCATGGGCACGCATATCTGCGACATCGCCAATAACCACATCAAGCGTTACGCGACCGCCGCATAACGGAGACTTCTGCATGGCTTGGAGCAAGCGACAAAAGATGATTGCAGTAACCACCTGCCGAGAAGCGAGGCTCGAAGACGAGCATCGCAAACTCATCCTGCGCCAGCTTCCCAATGCCATGCACGACGCAAACGGTAAACGATCAAAGGAACCAAGCTCGACATCGAGCAAGCTGACCCAGCGCGACTTCGAGCAGTTCATGGCGATCATCGAACGTGGGGCGGGCGGAAAGCTCCTGCATCACAGCAAAGGATATTGGCAACGAAAGGCCGACGATGCCGCACACAGGATGCGGTATCGCGTGCAGCAGATCAGCAGGCAGCTTGAAGCCCAGGGGCTGCTCGTCGCTGATGGCGTCGGTCTTGCAGGCTTCATCGAGAAGCGCATTGCAGGCGGTCGCACGCACCGCCTTGAGGACCTCGATCAGTTGCATCTGAAAAAGCTGTTGATCGGATTGACGAACTACGGCAAACACCACGGCGCGATGATTGCGCAATGAATGGGAGTGAACGATGAATCCTGAATCGGAAAAGTGTTTGAGCGATATCGATCAACTCATTGACAATGCGAAGCGACTGCAAGAAGCGGCACAATCCGAACTTTGCCGCGCCGAACACTTGGGTAAAGCAGAGATCAATGCGACCGTTCGGCGTATTCGCTGGCAGCTTGTTGACTTGTTCGGCAAGGCTCCAATTCCAGGTGAGCAATTCTTGGTAAGCGAAGCCATCTACCAACTGAAGGGAAGGCCGGGAAACAAGAACTTCTGCGTGATGAAGTATCTGGATGACGAGACCTTTCTGGAAACCTGCTATCGACTGCTTGTGGGTAGAGAGCCGGAAAGCACCATTGAGGCGTGGTGCAAATCAATCCAGCAGCAGAAGGGCTTGCCAGTATGGGGATCAAACTCTTCGTTTAATCGCTTTACGATCGCGCTCCGCAAGCAGTACGACCGACTACGTCGGCTTTATACCGGCGCTGCAGGCCTGCCAGTAGTGGAGGAATCGACTCAAGGGAAGATCGCTTCACAGGGGGTTTGAGGGTGCTTTAAAGTGCCCTCAAAACATCTTTAAAATGGATAAGGGCTATGCCCTCGTTATCTATTGCGCAGAGGGTCTTTGCAGAATACTGCCCCGTTTTGCGGTTTTGATCGCGCTATTACGACGGGCACGTATCCGGGCGGCTGAAAAAGCAGCATCCTCGGGCCGGCCGAAAGCTGGTTTTGTTCATCGACGATTTAGATCGATGCAAAGATGATGCGATCGTCCGTTCATTAGAAGCAGTGCGCCTGCTTCTGGACCAGGACAATGTATTTGTGGTGATTGCAATGGATACGGAAGTCACGATGAATGCAATCGCCAAACACTACAAACTCGAAGAGATCACGCGAAAAAGTGTTCGTGATCTGCCACGGTTTTTTCTGGGTAAGATTGTTCAGTTGCCCGTTCAGTTGAACCATCCGAGTTTCATTTCAAAGGAAAATTATGTCAAAGAGTTGTTCAGCACAGAAGGCGCTTACCATAGGGTGCCTGCTGATCTCGCATCAATGCGTCCTCGAATCGATGAAATGTTAGAAAATGCAGTTGAAGAAGGGCTCTTCAAAAGTCTTGTTGAAGCAAGTGGCGTCAACAATCCCCGGCAGATACTTCGTTTGAGAAACGGCTATCGTCTGTTGAAAAAACTCTCCGTTTCTGTGATTGAAGAATCGCTTGGTTCTCACAAAGATCGCACCTTTGC
>Ga0222662_1001212_pt1 | contig 13442 bp, 8 predicted proteins | sample AntAcemetagen600_FD_179821 | JGI IMG/M metagenome (GOLD analysis project Ga0222662, IMG submission 179821) | Saline water microbial communities from Ace Lake, Antarctica - #600 | ecosystem: Environmental > Aquatic > Non-marine Saline and Alkaline > Saline | place: Antarctica: Ace Lake | collected...
ACCGCGCCCCCTCCGCGACGACCACCCCCCGCCCGAACCGGCCATCACTCACCGAGAGGGTGTCCGAGATGACCGAGTCCGAGACGGTCGCGTCGGCGTCCGCTAGGAACAGCCCCACCTCTGCGTTGGCCGACACCAAGAGGTCGGTCGCCTCCATGACGGCACCATCCTGCAGGTTGAACCCCCGCCCTCCGCCGCCATCGCTTCGCGGGCGGGTGTCGCGCACCTCGACCGAGGTGAGATCCAACCTGGTCCCCTCCCCCGCGGCGTACAACCCAATGTCCGCGTTGTCAGCGATCACGACGTTCGTAGCGAGTAGCTCGACGCCGTCCTGGATCTCGATGCCGCGACCGAACTGACCATCTCCGCGGGGCAGCGTCGCCAAGACCGAGGTGTCGGTGAGCTGCAGGACCGCCGAACCACGGGCGAAAATTCCGGAGGTCAGATTGCCCTGCAGCCCCCCGCGGGTCACCGTCACCGGTCCGCACGGCGTAGTCGCGCCGCCGCAATCGATGCTGATGCCGGCCCCAATCTCCTCCGCTGCGGCGACCCCCAGGCTCGTCCCGGTTCCGCGGATCCACGTATCGGTGAGGCTGATCGACCCACAGCGGTCACAGAACACCCCTGCAACCTCGTTGCCTTCAAGCACCCCCTCGACGACGTCCGCCGTGCCGCCCGACTCGATCTGGAGCGCAAACCCACTGTTGGGCCCCAGCGTGACGCCGGGCTCGGCGGAGAAGTGTGCACCGTCGGAGACGACGACTGCCGCGGCGGAGATGACATCCGTTGACTGGGAATCGTAGGGACGGACCCCACGGATGGTTGAGCCTCCACGGAGCGTCACCACCGTCCCGGCGTCGTACGCGACGACTCCGCTGCCGAGGCCGTCGACGATCGACAAGTCCACCGCCTCAATCCGTCCGCCGGCGGTCGCTACGACCGGGTACCCGAAGTCCCAACCTTCGTCACCGGGAGTCCCGAGCATCTCGTCGATCGTGACGTCGTCGAGGGTGATTATCGCCTCCTTGCCTTGCTTGCCTTGCGCGTTGACGGCAATTCTCCGCACCCGTCGCATTTCCACCGCGCGCAGTGTGATCTCACCCTCCTCGAAGACAATGGCGCCAGTGGGGTCGATGGGGCCGTCCACGCCGTCGATGGTTCCGTTCTCCAGGGTGAGTCTCCCTCCGGCCTCCGCAGACGCAGCGAAGCCCCCGACGTCCCTGAGCTCGAAGTCCCGAACCACAACGTCCGCGCGGCCCTTCACCGCGAAGGCACCGGTGCTGCGTTCGGAGCTGCCGCCGCGTCCATCGAAGGTGGCGCCGACGATCTCGACGTCCCCAAACAGCGCCGCCACTGCCACGGCGCCGGCCCCAACAACGAGCAGGTCCTCGACCGTGACGCGTGGCTGGCGGCTGGTCGCGCTCGAAGCGTTGTGCACGGTCAGCGCCCAAGTCTCGTTCGGGGAGAGCACGCCATTCGGCTCGATATCGATGAGACGTAGACCCCGCGCGTCGAGGTCACCACTCGCGGTGACCCAAAGACCTTGATGGACCGGGCCGAACACCTCGACCCGCCGAACGCGTACATCGGTCCCCACCACGATTCCGAGGCGGGTGCCCGTGGCCGACAGGTCGCGAACCAGGGCGCCCGACGATCCCTCAAGGAGACGCACGGGGCTGGGGTAAGGGACCTCCTCGGTCGGGTCCGAGGCCACGACCGTCACGAGCTCCCGGCAACGCCCCGCCAGCTCGAGGTCGGGCAGGCTCTCGATGTTGAGCGAGCCGATGTACTCGGCCGGTTCAGCCCCCTCACGAGAGGCCGCGATGATCCCGAGCGGCTCGTCGGTGTCGGCGCGCAGCTCTCGGGCCCGGCGCACTGCCTCCACCAGCGAGACGAGCGGGGCGTCCTGGCTCCCTCGCGCCTCGTCCGAGCCCCACGGCGCGACGAACAGGGTCTGCACTTCAGGAATCCGCGGGCCCCAGGGCCCAACGCCGCAGTCTGAGGGCACGCAAACCGCCGGTTCGACGCTGGTGTCCTCGATCTCCCCGGCAGGGCATGCGTCCACGGGAGGTTCCGACGGGCAGCCGATGAGGAGGAGCAGGAGCCCTGTCAGGGCGATTCGCCGATCGTTCCGCATCCCCCGCCCCTCTGGCCACCGAGCTCGCACCCCGCCAGTGGACCTGAGGCGCGACCACGGGTGCAAGCGAATTCGCGACGCCCGTAAGCGGCGCTCCAGGGCACTGGTTTTCTCATCGCAGACGCCGCCTCGGCGTCCCGGAGGTCCCATGCGCACACCAGAACCGACTCCTCGCCCCCGCCTCGGCCCCGCTCGGGTCGCCGCCTTGCTGGTCGCCCTTGCGATACCCGGCATTCCCTCCGCCATCGCGGGCTGGCAGCTCGCGATGCGGGGGGAACCGGTCGAGCCCGAGCGCTTGCTCATGCACACCGTGTCGGTCTCCGTGGAGGCCGGCGCCGCTGACGTCGATGTCTCGCGCGAAGGCTCGGCGTCCCTCCGCTCCACGGGGGGCATCTTCGTCCCGCCGCCCGGCGACCGCGGCTGGGCTGACGACCCGGCGGGGGCCCAGCCCGGGTACGCCGTGCTCCTGACCGACAAGATCGCCACCCCGGAGCTCCTTGGCGCGATGGACGCCACCGGGATCGATCGACTGCAGTACTTCCCCGACAACGGCTGGCTCGTCGAGGTCGGTGACGGGACCGCGGCGGAGGACGTCGCGGGCCTCGGGTTCGTGCGCTGGTTTGGCGCGTTTCCTAGCGAGCTGAAGCTGCACTTCGAGGTCCGGGAGGCTCTCGAACTCATGCGGGAGCCCCTCGGTGAGGGGCAGCCGTTCGTGCAGCTCGATGTGGCCCCGTTCGGCCCGCGCGACATTGATCTCGCCCGCCTTCGCGAGACCCTGGACCGCTTGCAGCTCGCGGTCGTCTGGGAGAGCCCCTCGGCCATCCGCGTGCTCGCCGAGGTCGATCAGATCCGCGCGCTGGTCCAGGAGCCGACTGTCCTGCACGTCTCCCCCGCGTGGGATGAGCCGGAGCCAATGCATGCCCAGTCGATGCCCACCATCTATGCCGACCGGGCGCGCTCCGCGGTTGGCTTCGCGCTGTCCCAGGACGTCGCCGTGGGGGTGGTCGACTCGGGCTACCAGCGCGACCACGAGGCGTTGCCCGACGTGACCGAGGCCCGAAGTTGGGCAACGGAGCCCACCGGCTGTGGTGGAACGCGCATCGTCGACCCCTTCGATGATCGCGGTGGCCACGGAACCCACGTCGCCGGCACCATTCTCGGTCGCGGCGCGGGTCTCAGCAGCCCCCATCGGGGCGTCGCTCCGTCCGCAGAAGACATCTACATCGCGAGAATCTTCGACCAGAACGGGAAGGTCACCGGAGACTACGCGGCTGCACTCCAGTGGCAGGCCGAAGTCGTCGACGTGTCCAACAACTCCTGGGGCTGCTGCCGAGCGAAGCCTTGCCGGAACATCGCCTGGCGCGGGACCGGGACCGACTCCCGAGAGATGGATCGACTCGCCGCCGAGCACGGCGTGATCTGGGTCGTCGCCGCAGGGAACGACGGCGCACGGGTCTGCCCCGCTGCCTCGGTTCCAAACGATCCGTGCGGTGCACTGGACCAGCAGACCCGCCTCGGCAGTCCGGGCGACGCGAAGAATGTCATCACGGTGGGCGCGAGCCTCGACGGCTCGCCAAACCTCGGCGACTGCGACGTCCCGGGTCAAGGGGATGTGAACCCAGCCAGCATCGACGACGTTGCAGCGTTCAGCGGTCGAGGGCCGACCGCGGACTCTCGCATGAAGCCCGACCTCGTCGCGCCTGGCTCGGGGATCTGCAGCGCCGACTCCGACGACCTCGATGGGTACATCGGCAAACAGGGGACGTCGATGGCGGCACCGCATGTGACCGGCGCGGTCGCGCTGCTCCTCGACGCGGTCCGCCTCGACGGCGACGGCGACACGCCGAGCTCCTTGGCCGGGCGCCCCGACGCGGTGAAGGCGCTGCTCAGGGCGAGCGCGGCACAGGTCGCCGCGAACCTGCCAGACAGGAACTACGGGGCGGGCCGCCTCGACGCCATGCGGCTCATCACAGACCGCGATCAGGGCGACGGATGGGGACGTGGCGTTGCGCTCGGGCCCGCGGTCGTTACCGGAGACCGCGCGACGGTCGAGATCTGGGTACCCGCAGATGCGACCGCGCTCACCGCTGTGCTTGCGTGGACGGAACCTGCCGCGGCTGCGGGCGCCTGTGTCGCGGCGGTGCACGACATCGACCTGCTGCTGCGTGACCCCACCGGCGTCGTCCAGGACCGCAGCCGCTCCCGGCGCGACACCGTCGAGTCAGTCGGCCTCCGATGGGATCCTGCGACGCAGGCTGCCCCCGCCGTCGGCATTTGGCGGCTGGAGGTCGACGCCCGCATGGTCAACGGCGCCCAGGACTTCGCGGTGGCGTGGGTCGTAGATCGCGCAACCGTTCCGGGCATCCCCGAAGTCGACCTCACCTGTGCTTCGGGCAGCGCCAACGTCGGGGACACCGTCTCGTGCACGCTGACGGTCAGCGGAGATGAGGGTCTCACCAGGGCGATCACCGCCCGGCCTCGCCCATCGTTCACCGGCTACCGCGCGACGTCGTACCGCTGGGAGCTCAGCGACGGTCCCGCGATGATCAGGACACTGGCCGGGCCCTTCCCGCCGGTCGTGGGGCTGGGCGAGGTCGAGCCCACGGACGAGCGGGTCCTCGAGTTCGACCTGCAGATGATTCGCAGGGGGGTGATCAACGTCGGGGTCGAACTTCGCTGGGACGGCTGGACCTGGGCCGAGCACGGCTGGGACCCCTCCCTGAACCCAACCTTCGCCATCACCGTGAACTGAGAGGCCTCCCATGAAGCACCTGATCCTGATCGCTTGCCTCTGCACTGCCGGCTGCTCCACCCAGTGGGGCGAGGGCCCACGCCCGCCCGGCTCCCCCTCAAGCTCCGATGGAGGAGATGGGGATGGAGACACCCTTGCCCCGGGAGGGGACGACGACGACTCGGCCACCCTACCGGCAGCTGGACCGGACGAGGACGGAGACGGAGTCCCCTGGCCGGACGACTGCTGGGATGGCAACCCAGAGGTCTATCCCGGAGCGACCGAGACCTGTGATGGCCTCGACAACGACTGTTCGGGGACGGTGGACGACGCGCCCGACGCTGACGGTGACGGGCTGGGCCCGTGCCAGGGCGACTGCGACGACTCTGACCCCTCCGCCCGCCCAGGTCTCGCCGAGGTGTGCGACGACCAGGTCGACAACGACTGCAACACGGTGGTCGATGACGCGGAGGACGCAGATCTAGACGGCGCGCTCGATTGCGAGGACTGCGACGACTCTGACCCCTCCGTCTATCCGGGAGCGCCGGGCGATGGTCCCACCTCCCCCGCCGACGGCCTCGACAATGACTGCGACGGAACCGCCGACCCGGGCGCACCGAGTCCGGGGGTCGCGGGCCTGTGGTGGGTCGCGACCGGCATCGAGGTCGAGGTGCTCAGCGCCAACCCACTCGTCGACATCAACATCTCGGATGCCTTGGCTGCGGCCACGCCCCCCATCTCCGATGCTTTCCTCTTGATGGTCGACCCGACGACCGCCATCACCTCGGCTGGGTTCACGGCGTCGGTCGGCCCTGCTGTGACCGATGGTGAGGCCTACGGCTGGTCGGTTCCCCCCGCGCAAGTGGCTTGCCCCCGGCTGGCGAACGCGTTCACGTGCGGGGGGGTCGCGAGCCTGTCGCTGCCACTAGGGCCGTTTGAATCCCTCGTCCTGCACGACGCGGTGTTCGGGGGCCTGCTCAGCGCCGGTGACGACCTGAGCGTGGGGTCCCTCGATGCGTGGCTCGCGGAGGGCGAGATCCCCTCGCTTGCGACACCCAACGGCCCGCTCGCCGCCGTGCTCGGTGCCCGGCCCAAGGACGTGGACGCCGATGGCGACGGCTCCCTCGACGGCTGGTCCGTTGCCTTCACCTTCCTCGCACTCTGAACACCTGGAGAAGAACGATGAATCACCCAATCATGACTCGCTCACTGCTCATTCTGGGCGCGCTGCTCGCAGCCGGTTGCTCGGTGTCCCCACCGGCCTTCAACGACGGCGTCGGCAGACCGATGGACGGAGGAGCAAGCAACGCTCCGGGGAGCGACGACGACCCGACCCCCGACCCAGGGGATGACGACGACGCAGCGCCCCCCTCGCGGGAGGTGTGCGACAACGACGAGGACGATGACCTCGATGGCTTGACGGACTGCGTCGACCCCGAGTGCTCCATCGAACCAGCCTGCAGCCCCGCGGTGGAGTCCACGGTGCACCGCAGCATCGAACTCACTTTCCTCACCGAGTATTTCGACGACGGCGATCAGGTCTGGCGCTCCGATCAGGTCGGGGGCACTGCCTGGCGAGAGGAGCGGGTCTGGACAGGCACCGAGTGGCAGGTCCAGTGTGCGAGCGCGCTCGATCTCACAGGAGGCGCCGTCGTCCCCACGGACTGCACGGGCTGCCAGATCGACCTGCTGCTCGAAGTGGTCGAGGTCGTTGCCTCCGGCTGCGGCGTCACCCAGGAGGAGCTCGAGCTCCCGATGCGGGTCGGGCTGCGCTCGGAGGGCAACTCCCTCGATGTCGTCCTCAGCGGCGCCATCGAGTCCTGGTCGGTGACCGCGGGGATCGTGGACTGGAGCAACTGGCTAGACGACTCGGCGTGGTCGGTTCAGACGCTCTCCCCCCTGCTGCTTCAGGCCCCCTGAACCCCCAACCGGCAACACCAGCCGCCTCGTACAGCGGCGCACCTTGGAGACCGACATGAGTTCGATCAGCAAACGATGGCTCCTCCTGGCGCTCGTCGCCTTCACCTTCCTACCCGGGCTCGCCCACGCAGGGTGCCAGAACGACCGAGACTGCAAGGGCGCACGGATCTGCGTCGCTGAAGAGTGCGTCGATTCCGAGTCAGAACCATCCACCAGGCTCGACGCAGGCACGGACCGCGACGACCTCAGGTTCGCGAGGACCCGCCGCGGCGGATCCATGCGGGCGATGGGGGCCGGCTGGACACTCCTCGGCTTCGGCACGGCCCTCGGGCTCGGGGCGGTTTCGACGGGCCTGGCGGGCGTCTACTCCCCTACCCCGGAAGCCCTGGGCGGTGGGTCCATCCTATTCCTCGGGGTCGGTGGGCCCCTCGCCTCGATCTCGGGGAGCGCGGCACGGAGGGGGCTCCGACGGCTCGGCGTCCGACCCACCGGACCAGGCTTGCGGATCGCAGGTTGGATCACCTACGGCGTCGCCATGGCCGGCGGCCTCGGCGCGGTGGCTGCAGGGTTGAGCGGTAGCGGCTCCTTGGCAGCAGGGATTGGGGCGGTCCCGTTGCTCTCTGGGATCACCTCCATCGTGCTCTTCGAGGTGGATGGGATTCGCAACCGTCGCAGGCTCGTCGAGGCCATCGATCGTGCCGACCCTAGGCGGCGCCGAGTCTCAATGCTGGTGACCCCGTGGGGGACCACGCGCGATGGCGGAACTGGCGGCGTCGCAGTCGTAGGAGGGTTCTAAGGTGCGTTTCGTCATTCGCTGCATTTGGCTCGTGTGCTGCATCGTCGTCGCGGGTCCCGCCTGGGCGGGTCCGAAGCTCGAGATCGATTTCAGCGTCCCCCGTGCAGCCGCAACGACCCGGGCGAGCGTGCAGCTCGAGGTTCGAGACCGTCGGCCGGGTCCACGTGGCGGAGATGAGCCCGACCTCATCGGCCAGGTCCGCGGCGGATACGGGAATCCCTTCGGCGTGTTCCTGAGGTCGCAGCGGGTGGAGACAATCACCAGGAACTGGGTGGTCTCGGCGCTCGCGGCCGAGGGCATCGACGTGGGGCGGGACGGGCCGTTGATGGTGGTCGACATCGAGAACTTCTGGACGGATGGCTACATGCACAACCGCGCGTGGATCGACCTTGAGTTCAGAGTCGAGACGCGGGGCGACCCGTGGACGAGCACCCTGCACGCCGAGGACGGGACCAGCATCGGCACCAGAAAGGGGCTCGAGCGAGCGTTCCGCGGCGCAATCGAGGGCTCGACTGAGCCGATGCGCGAGCAGTTCCGAGGTCGCGCGTTCCTCGATGCGCTGAACGGAGGCGCGTTGTTCGAAGCACGCGACACGGCAGCGGAACAGCCCGCCCGGCGCGTCTATCGCGCTCGCCCCCCGTCGAGCGCCCGCGCCCCCGCCGAGAGAGCGTCCGACTGCGACAAAGACACCGACTGCCCCGGCGACCTAGTCTGCCGCACGGGACGCTGTAGGAGATAAGGCGGGCGAGGGAGGTCGGTCTGCGGGCTTTGTACTCGGCCTGAGGGCTCGTGAGGCTGCCGAAGCACCCGGCGGGGTTTGGTGGGGCTCCTCGCCTCCGTCAGGACCGCCCAGATTCCCAAGCAGCTGTTGTGACTCGTTCACGGTCCCATCAGCCCGACACTCGCCCAGAGCCTTGTCGTCGCTCGAGAAGAGGTCGGGTAGCCGGGTCTCTTGAACAACAATGGGTGCTCCAACTGCCCAAGTGCGCCGGACTGGAACCACCGTGGTGGGAATCACTGATTCAGCAGCGCCATCGGCCCGCGCGAGTAACAAGGCTCGGACTCCGCGGCCCGCCAGATCACGCTGGACCGCTATCACCTCAGCGGGCGAGACGCCCGACTCGATGGTCAGGGCTGCGCAACCGAGTTCGGACTCAGCGCCCAATGCCCGCCTGAGGAGGCTCGTCATTTCCCCAAGTCGTCCGGTGCTGACGGTGCCCCCGGATCGAGGAGCAACCTTCAGTGTTCCATCGCGAGCCATTTGCACACTCACTTGTCGAGAGCCAGGAGGTCGTTCTGGGATTTCGAGAGGCTGTGCGTCTGCCGCCAGGATCCGAAACTCGGCGAACTGCGCCTGCCCCAACGTGTACATCAGCTTTCGGATCTCTTTGGGAGGAATTCGCCGATCAACAGCGAGCAACGCGCGCCCCCGGAACCGACAAGGCCCCGCTTTCGCGACGTCCGCGAGCCCACGGAGTTCATCGAAGAGCGGTCTGATCAAGTTCCCGCGTCGAGCTTCTTCGCTGAAGACGCCCTCTTGAATCAGGGGAGCCCCCCGACCATCCGCCGTTCCGACCGAGGTGGCCCCTACCCGAACGAAGTCCAGCCCAACCTCAACCACAGCTACCCGGAAGCGACCGCCGCGGACGGCATCAGCGAGGTCGCGGTCGGACGACCCTGGTTCCAAGATGTCGCATGCCTCGACACTTGCGCCGAGCGGGATCAGATAGTCACGCAGGTCTGTGGCGACCGGGAGCGCCTGAGGAGCCAGAGCAACAGTGGTCTCAAAGGCAGGCTCAGCCGAGTTGTTTGCGCAGCCGCCGATGACCAAGAGCGCGAGTGAAGCTACTACGCCGAGGGGTTTGGACATATCCCGACCCTACAACGGAGCACCCACCGAGAGGTCTCCCTAGGAAGCTTCCCCACCGGAGTCGGACGCTTCGGGCTCGAGACCGGCCCGTGAGGTGACCCACTCACGACAAGACCCGGGTCTCGCTTCGGCTTCCGACGGGCAGCTCCTCGGCGCCACCTGAGACCCGCGCTCTCAGAGTTCCTGGCGCCGCAGCCGAAGCAGAACCTCAGCTCGCGCCTTCAATCGGTCAAGCGAATCGACCTCGGACGCGAAGATGTTCCCGACCAGCACCAGGAAGTCCAAGGCGAACGCCTTGGGCTCCTCGTTCTGCGCCTTCGCCTTCCGTTCCCAGAACTGCATGCTGCGCCAGTGCTCCTTCTGGAGTTCGCGCCGCTGCTTGGTGAGGTCCGCTGAGCGGGGTGTGCAGGACAGGCCCACCGCGGCCAGGACAGCCCCAGCGCCCGCTGGTGAGAAGACCTGCGCGAGCGCGAACGCCGCGACGTGGCGGGGAAGCTGTGGATGCGCTTCCGCTCGCCCCAGCCTCGCCCCCCAAGCGGCTCGGACCGCCGCTGGATAGATCAGGGCGTCCTCGACCCACAACGCTCTGAGAAAGAGTCCTTCCGCTGCGACGTCGTGTCGGGCAGTCGCTCTGTTAAGGCGATCGAACGCCTCCGGCTGCCGTTCCGAGAACGCTTGGACTTCCCTCGCAGCCTCCTTCCTGAGGGCCGGGGCGAGGTCCGGGTCCTGGGTCCGGCGCAGATTCTCCCACTGGTGGGGGTCCACGCCCACCGCGGGAGTCTTCGGAAGTCGGGCCGCCGCCCGAAGGGACCTGCCTTCAGCAGCGCGAGGGTCCGAGGCCTCGACGTTCATTCGCCTTTGTAGATCAGCAACCGCAGACGCGGCTCCGAGAGCCGCCTCAAGCGTGGCGTGTAGCCGGGCAGGAGGACCGAGATCTACGATTCCCCGCATGTGGAGTGCGAATGGATGACCCCCGTCGAGGGACTCCAGCCAGCCCAGCTCGTAGGCGGAGGGCGACAGGAGCACTCCGCGCTCCACCCCCGCGAGGGCACAGACGTCATCGCGGTCTAGAGGATTGGGCATCGATCCACGTTAGCGGGCGGACTCCCCTGGGTCCGTCTCTGTCTACGGTCGAAGATCGAGGCGGACAGAGACAGACTCAAACGCGTGCGTGGACCAACCTGAATCAGTGCCACGACCCTCCGCAACCGCCCCTGACGGGGACGCGACCCTCCCTGAGGGCGTGCTGCTTGACCAGATCGTGACCGCGATCAAGCGGGGGCTCCTTGAGGCCTTCGTCTCGGACGATGGCGCTCAAAGGGAGAAGAAGCCGATTCGCCGCGGGGAGGTGGTTAGCGAGGATCGTGCCGCACGCGCTCTCCCGGTCCGACGGGCCGACGCCGTTCTCTGGCTTCGAGACGAGGGCCTCGTCTCTGTGTTGGCCGGCCGGCGCGTGGTCGTGTGGGATGGCGTGCTCGATCGCCTACAACCGCAGCTCCCAACGCCTCGAAAGGGAGCGCTGGGCGGCAGTCAACTCCGGCCGCTGGCCACTCCCGGCCGGATCCTCGGGTGACCATGACCGGCAAGAACCAGGCGAGGGCTGCTTGGCGTGACGTGCTCCGGCCGAAGCTCCGCGGGTTCAGAGCCCCTCGGGGGCTCACGAGCCAGGCGGCGCAGAAGCACTTCGGACCAGGAGTGACCTTCCGAACATCGATGGTCGGATTGCACAGGCTTCGGGGGCGCTATCCAGCTTCCTGGCACCTGATCGTCTGGAAGCTAACTCCGCCCGGGCCCAGACACGTCCCCCGGACGGTCCACGAGATCCTTGGATCCTCACTCTTCGCGCAGGGGATGCCTCGCAGCTCGCTCGACTTCGAGCGGCTCAAGCGATACCGCGCCAGCGCCCGTCGGGTTGGTCAGAGGATCGGCCGCCAACAACTCGAGAGGATCACCGAGCAGACCCTCACGAGGCTGAGAACCGATTGGACCGCCGGGGCGAACGGACTCGCGGCGAAGACCGTGGCACGCGATTTGTCGCTCCTGCGGCGACTGTGCTTCGACTGGGCTACTGAGGCCGGGGTCCGGCCACTCGTCAAGAGAGTGGGCACCGGACCGAAGCGGAGGTTGGGCAGCCAGTCGTCACGACGAACACCGACGCCTCATGAGATCGCACATCTGATCAGCGAGCTCGACGCGGCGCATCGTTCCGCGGTCGCGCTGGCTGCAGGAGCCGGGCTCACTGAGGCTGAGTGTCTAGCCCTCCGCTACGGGGACCTCGACTGGAAACGAAGCCAAGTCCATGCCCACTCGGGCCGCACGCGCGGTCGTGCGGGATTGGCCGTCGATCGGTTCGAGCCCATCGCAAGCTGGGCACTCGAGGAGCTCCGGGCCGCCGCTCCATGGGGAGACCATCCGACGAAGGAGTCCTGGGTCTTTCCGGGTAGGAAACCGGGCTCACCTCGAACCGACCTGAACCGCGGCGTCCGGACGGGAGCCAAGGCCGTCTACGGGGGCGACGTCAAGGGGCTCACTCTCGGCGGCGCGCGCCGCCTTTGGCAGGCGGTTCAGCGCGCCGGAGGGATGCCCCGGCTCGCGGTCCGCCAGAGCTTCAATCGACGAGTGCTGAAGAATCCCCGCAGGGCTCCTCCGTGGTACCGGAAACAGCGAGGTCTACTCGGACGGTGGACGCAGCTCACGACTCCGCCTGTATCGATCGGGGCGACTCCCCGAGTCCCGAAGAAGGCACCCAAGCGCTGTCGGCCGGGTCAGGCCGAGGTCACTCTCCGACCACAGAAGCCACCCGAGAAGCCCGCTCAAAAGCGACGCGCTTCCAGGCCGATGCCTGCAACCACCCTGAGCCAAAGCCGCGATCCTGATCGCGCGCAGGCGGCCTGGCTCGCGGAGACGATACGAAGCGCCGTTCACGAAGCGGTCAAAGCCGAGATGAGCAGTGTGGTTCGCGAGATTGTCGGCGATGCCCAGTTCGCGGCTGACCGGGGCTCAACTCCCAGGAGGCGGCGGCAAAGGCCACCCGCCGTTGTTCCACAGACAGCCAACCCGATCGAGTCTCTGTTTGAGATGGCAAGGAGAGAGCCCGAAGCGCTCGCTCTGTTGCTGGACATGGCGCGCGGCGACGGCTTCGAATCGGATTGACCGCCACTCCATCTTGTTCTCTCGCGGGATCCTAGCGCCACAGCAGTCTCACCCATCCATACACCGCCCCGGCTCCGCAAGATGCGGAGGACCACCGGCGGCCGGACCTCGGCGAGTCCAGCCAGTCGGCTCCGAGATCTCCATCTCCGGCGCGCGCAACCGACGAATCACGTCGTCCCAGACCACAATGCGTCGGCGGTCCACGACTCTGGAGAGTCCCTGCTCCCTCAACCAGGCGACCGCGTCCGACCTCCTCCACGGGAGCGCCCTCGCGGCTCGGTCCTCGGAGAGGATCTCGCCAGGCTGAGGGGGCGAAAGCCGGGCCCTGCCCGCGTGCAGGGCTCCGAACCGAAGAGCGTCGAGCACATCGTCCCAGACCACCACCTGTGCCCCGAGGAACCCTTGGACCAGCCCCTGCTTCACAAGCCACCGATGGACCGCAGACGCCTCTCCCGGAAGTGCCGTGAGGGCTCCTTCGAGCGTGAGAACCTCTCTCGACGCTGACGAGTTCGGCAAGGGGATTGGGGACGCCATCCTCCAGACCGTATGGCTATCGGCGGTTCCGTCGAGGCTAGGCGCCGCTGTCCGCTGGCAGCTGCCAGAATCAGCCGGCAGCTGCCAGATTCACGGAGGGCTCGGGCGAGGAAGAGGGATTGATGACGGACGACGCCGACCGCGAGGCTCCATCGACCGTCGGGAAGTGGCGCTCCGGAACCTGTCAACGACTTTGAGACACTCTTCGGCTCCATTTAGTGAGCCTTTGGTTCGCTCCTGCCCAGCAAGTCTTCGGGCGGGTTGATGTAGACGGCCTGGGGCAGAAGTTTGACGGTGGGTG
>Ga0222662_1001213_pt1 | contig 13438 bp, 18 predicted proteins | sample AntAcemetagen600_FD_179821 | JGI IMG/M metagenome (GOLD analysis project Ga0222662, IMG submission 179821) | Saline water microbial communities from Ace Lake, Antarctica - #600 | ecosystem: Environmental > Aquatic > Non-marine Saline and Alkaline > Saline | place: Antarctica: Ace Lake...
AAGCTGTACGTGGTTGGTTTCGTTTATTTGTAATAGTGTTTGTGCTAGATACACTAGGGATTACCACACTCTCGACAGCAATGACTCCTGCTGCTGAACGTGAAATAGTTGTATCTGTTGCGTGTCCTACATTTACTCCTGCAAACTGTGGAGATGCTGTTGTAACAACGCTTTGGTCTAAGGCTTTCACATCTGCGATGCTTGTTAGCTCACTATCCATCAATGCTCCCGCTGAGGTTACATTAGCTGTATCTGTTACATCTGCTCCTGCTTCCACACCCGTTGTTGCACCCACAGTAAGTCCTGCTGCTGTTCCTGTGATGTTTGTACCAACTAAATCACTTGGAGTTCCTAAATCTGGTGTAATAAGCGCTGGAGAATCATTAAACACTAGTAATCCTGAACCTGTCTCATTTGAGATAACACCTGCTAGTTGTGCTGATGTTGTTGTTGCGAATTGTGATAGTGGATTAGCTGTTAAAGCATCTCCCCCTCCTGGAATATTAACCCAAGAACACGTACCATCACCATCTTCTCGTAAGAATTTAGAACCTCCTGCTTCTCCTGTAGATTTTAGTTCTGTTCCCTCTAGGTCTATATATGTTCCATCAATAGCTGTCCCTTGCCATGTACCACCCGTAATAACATTGGAATCATCAATAATAACAGCACTGTTTTGTAGTAGTTTACCAGTAGCACCATCAAAACGAACGATTGCGTTATCAGTTGCAGAGGCTGGTCCGACTACATCACCTGCACCACTTGCTGAAACTTTCAGTCTTCCAGTAGAAGGGTCAACACGAAGCATTCGTATTTCCTGTGAAGCATCATCTGTTATTGCAGATAACACCGTAATTCTGTTTTCATCTCTTTTGTTTATTTCGTTTGCCATGTTATGCCATTTCAATTAGTAATTCCCCTGAGTCATTAGTTCTTATCGGTACAAGAGTTTCTCCGTCATCTGAGGAAATTCCATATAATGTTGTCACTCTATTTTGGTCACGTTTTATTTTTGTTGCTGGTGTTACTGAAACCAATTCTAAATTTAAATCAATCATTAAGTAATCGGTAGAAGGGTCAACTGTTAGTAGTTCTGTAGTTGCACTATCAACGATAGAAACTCCCATTCCTACTGTTACTCTGTTTTCATCTCTTAGTGCATTAGTCATATAAGTAAATAGGCGAGGAACAACAATGTGTTCACTCGCCTTTTGTTAGGGTTGAGTTATTAAGTAAATTATACCACTTTTTTGCACTACTTCAAATCTTTAGTTGCTTGAGCTAGTGCCAATCTTCTACTATTTATCCTTGTTTGAGTCTTTTCTAGTTCTTTTTCCCAAGACTGTAGCTTTTCTTCTGCTGTCTTTAGTTCAGAACCCTGCTTTATTAGCTCATTCTTGCGTTCTAAGAGCTTTTTATCTTCTTTTGCTACATAGTTACAATATTCATCTTCGTAACGCTTAAATTCGGTTATTTCCTCATTAAATGTCGTGTACGCTTCTTCTAAAAAGTCAGTGAACACCTTAACTGTGTTAAATAGTGAAACTGTTGCAACATTGTTACTAGATATTTCATCAAGAATGTCTTTGCTTTGCTTCAGAAGATTATCAATCTCTTTTTCTACTTCTTTTTTCCTTGAATTGATAAAATCATCTTTTGCTTGTTCCATTTCAGATAGAACAGCTTTAGCTTTAGAAACTTTCATACCAAGCTCGGCAAGAGTTTTCATAGCTTCCATTGTTTCTTTTGTGATTTCTTTCATATGCTAGGTAAGGGCTTGCACCTTAAACTGTCTATGCAACCTAGCTACAGCCTATTCTTCTTCTAAAAGAAGTTCTAGTTCTGCTTTTGTTTTCTTGGCATCAAACTGTACCCCTTGTTTTTCTAAAACTTTCATTACATCTGCCTTAGTAGTGTGTACACTTGTTGACTTTTCCTCTTTGTTTAGTTCTCTACTCTCGAAGCTTGTTTTGAATTTCTCCAGTTCTAGTACTTTCTGCATAAGTGCATCATGTTCTGATACTTGGAGTGGTTTTTCTTCGGTGTAAAGTTCTTTCATAAACTCATTAGCTTTATCGGCTAGTGAATCAGAAGCCCAAAGAGGTCTTCCATGTCCTGTTTTCTTTTCTTCAGGTGTATCTTTTGAAGCACCTTTTAAGAAAACTTGTTTTGCTAGGTTTAGCGATAAACGTCTTCCAATATGATAAGGGTATTGTCGAGTTTCTCCAGCTTTCAGTTCCATAGGGTTACCATCGAACATACAACCAAGCTCTGACGTAAAGTCAAAATCAGTCGTGTTAGATACTTCTACAATTTTATAATCATTTGGATTGTTTGGTTTTATTTCGTTCATTTTATTAAATCGTTATCAATAAATCGCAGTAACGTACTGCACCCCACCTCCCACGAATGAGAGATAGAAGCAATAAACTATCGAATGTTTACTCGTACTAGTGCTGTCTGGTCTGCAGATGCGTTTGCTACTAGAGCAAATCCTAGTGACTGTTCGTCAAATTCACCTTTAGCTGTAGTTCCTTTAACAACTTGTCCAACTGTGTTATCTCCTGTTACGAAAGACCCACCTACTGTTAGAGCTTCTCCTGCCTTTACTCCACCATCTCCATTCGTTAGAAGGAAACCGTAGTCTAGTGCTGAGAAAGCTGTTTGTGAAATACCAACTGCTGACTGAATCTTTACAGTTACTGCTGAAGGGTCTACTAGTGACATTTGTCGAATAGTAATATCAGAATCACTTACTGAAAGTGCTGTTGCTAGTGCTGTTTCAGCGTAAAGTTCAAGAGTATCAACTGTGTTTGATTTAATCTTGAAAACTTGTCCTACTCCAGTACCGTCATCTACAACTCCAATAGAATCTGCAAATTGTCCTACTGTCCAACCTGCTGAAGCTTTAGTGATGTAAACGATACGTCCTTGGTTATCAGCTGAAGAAGACACTGTGTCTACTGCTGTAACCGCTTCTGGAACTGCTACTAGGTTTGATGCTAGTGCTGTTGCCGCTTTAGCGTATACCCATTCTCGACCATCTGGTGTAGATGCTCGTTCTCCTAGTTTGAAAACTGGAGCTGTTGAAGTTTGGTATACGTCATTAAATGTAATTGTGTTCATGTTTGTTTAGTGTTATTTCAGCCTATAGAGTCTGCCTTTATAAGCCATTCTGTAGCATCGCTACATTGTTAATTAGTTCGTAAAGAGAACTATGCTGTTACTCCTGTCATCTGTCCTTGTAGACGTGAATTAGTTGAGATGAAGTTACCTGCGTAAATCAAGTGTCCTACTTCTGCTAACTGGTCAACTGGTGACATCATTTCTCGGAAGTTGAATCCCTTTGTTGATGGTACGTTCCCTGGTACTCCAGATGGTACTGCATCAGATGTTTTCTTAAAGTTAGAAACAGTGATGTTTTTAGCTTTAATACTTACACCCTTCATTCCGAAGTTCTTTGTGTTTGTAAGGAAAACTTTTCCTGCTGGAACTTGTTCGTCCTTTACAAGTGAAGTACCTCGGTATGATAGATACACAAATCCGTTATCTCCACCATGTCCTGCGTTGTTTGGTGCTACACCGAAAGCATTCATCCGAGGATAACCGCTTGTGTTGTAGTTAGCCTGTACAGTTGGTGTTAATAGTGATTCATATACACTCCACAATGCTTTAGTTGTGAAAATCATGTTTGGATTATCTACACCTACAGTAGTTTCGTCATAAGCTGTAGCTAGTTTAGCTAGAGTTAATGACCCTGTAGAAGCGATATAGTAACCTGCCCATGAACTGTATGTTGAACGTGAAAGTCCTCCATAAGTTGCATAGTTAGTTCCATCATCTGCTGCGTTTGCTAGTGAATCCCACTCGTTTCCTGCTCCATTTCCTGTGTATAGGTTTTGTCCCATAACATTCATTAGAGATTGTGCTTGTGAGTCAAACTCTGTATCAAGTAAATCAACGATTTGTTCGTCACCTGCGTTTAGAGTTGTTTCAATATCTGCTACTACTACTGGTTTTGTAGCCATTTTCACTTCAAAACTAGCTTTAACACGAACATTTTGTCGGTCTGTATCTAGTTTATCTGCTACTCCTGTGTTACCTCCGTTTGTAGTGTCTTGGAATTTAATAGGGAACTCAAATTTTGTTCCTGTTTTCCAGTCTTTTGCTGTTTGCAAAAATGTCATCAAACCTGGTGTTCCGTTGGTTACAGTGTCGTAAACCTTTGGAACAATCATTGTTCGAGTTGTTGTTGTTACTGCTTCGTTAAAAATCATAGTAATTTATTAGTTTTTCTTCAAAGCTCGAAGATATTCCACTGCACTATCGAATTGAGAAGGTTGTGGTAATCCAGCATCTACATTAGAACCGTTAGGTTTTGTAGCTACTGGATTGTTAGCACGTTCAGCAACCTTTTTAGCTGTTACTGATTTTGTACTTTGTACCATCTTCTGCATATCTCGTAAGTTTGAGTGTGCAACTTTTAAATCTTGAAAACCATACTTTGTAGCGTGAGCATAAAGCGTGTCTTCATTCAAGTTTGGGTCGGCTTTTTTAATTTCAGCTAGGTCAGATTCAATCTTAGACTCTAACTCTTGTGTTGCCTGTTCCCTTTCTTGAGATTCACGTTGACTTTCGTCTTTCATCTCTTGCTTGGCTCTTTGTACGATTTCTTCGTAAGATTGTGGTTGCCATTCTTCTGGAGCTTCGTCGGGTTTGTTAATTTCTTTATACTGTGAAAGCTCTTGAGATTTCTTAGTATAGTCTGGCATGAAATTTTCTTTCCATTCCCTCGCCAGTGTTGAACCGTCTACTTTCCTTCCATCAGGTAGGTCATATAGCTCAGGTTCAGTTGGTTCTTCTGTAGTTTCTAAAACTTCTTCAGGCTGTTCTGCAGTTTCAACCTCTTCTGTTACTTCTTCTACAGCTTCCTCAACTTCTTCTGTAGGAGTTTCCACTACATCATTAGTAGTTTCTTCTTCTACGGTTGGTATCATTTCAAACATATTTTTTATTTTTGACTGCCCCCTGCATAACTTGGTCTAATGACTGAAATACAGTTGCTTGGTCTTAATAGTAAGATAGATAGTTTAGAAATGACTTGTCTAGGTCATAATACCAACTAAATCAGAGTGTTGTCAACAGGTTGTTCTGATTCTATTGGTAATCCAGACTGTGCTTGCATCATTTGTGTTGACTGTTCTGGTGTCAATTCTCCAGGCTGTGAAGGTAGTGGCGTTTCATCTTCTTTTAATCCAACTGCACTTGCAGGATTTTGTGCAAATAGCACTGCGTTTCGTGAAAGCTCGTTAGGATTATCGTACCGAGCAATACGCAAGTAATCAGTAGGAGAAATATAACCTTGCTGTACATCTTCTTGAGCCTGTTGGAATTTAAATACATTGTCTTCAGGTAGTGATTTACCTGCAATAATCCTAACTTCTGAACCTTCTTCAAAGTCATCTTGAATAAGCTCTAGGTTTTGTTGTGCATTATCTCGTCCAATCCATTTAGCATAGTGAGGTTCTGTGTAGTTAATCTTAGCTAGTTGGTAGAACCATGAGAAAGTATTTTCATATAGGTAATCTACAACTTGTACTAATTCATTTAGTCGTAAGAATGACTGTTCTATAAGCGCAAGACGTCCTCCTTTCGTTTCTGACCCTTCTCGTTCTCCTCTAAAAGCAGATGAAGCCGCCATAATGTTGTCAATTTCTGCTCGTGAGTCCAACATATCGTCAAATACAATACTAGGTAGTGGCGCACCTGTTTCACGTACAACTCCATTTACTACATCTTTTCCATAAATAATACCCTTAGCTTCAAAACGTAGCTTCTGAGCATCATTCTTCCCCATAACAGATGAATCTACTTTAATTTGTCCGTTTGCAAGGTCTGCGTTCTCTCCAATATCCATCTTTCTTTTATCAATAGACTGCTGTAGTTCCTTTGAAAGCTGTATCATGTCAGTACGTCCAATAGGTTTATTCTCATTGTTTAATATGGTTGCAAAGATATAAGGTTTTCTGGGCGTATCAAAGTAGTTAAAGAAATACTCTTTATAACTAATCTCTGTACCTAAATCATCTCCAACATAGAACTCTCCGTCTTCTTCATCTTCTCCTAAACTAGCTTGTGCCAACTGTGAAGCAGTCTTTTGTTCCTTTCGTGTATCTTGTTCTGCTCTAATATTGTCAAATAAGAATCGTCTATCATCTCCAATCAATTTTTGTATTTTCTGTTCTTCTTCTACGGTAATAAGTAATCCGTCCCAATCCCAGTTTGGATTCTTTATTTTATCTAGAATGATGTTCTTGTATTTGAAGATAACCCAATCGTTAACCCAAGCTTCTTTATAGGTAATATCTGGGTTACTAATAAATAGCTCTGATTCTTCAGTAATTCCGTTCTCCTTCATCAATTCTTCTTTCTTGTTTGGGAAACGTGCGATAACTGAAACTAAATCATCATCTACTTCTTCAATAGCAAACTCTGATTCTTCTTCATTCTTTGCATTCTTAGAAAAACGTACTTTTCTTGGGTCTACAGACTTAATATCGAAGTCATTGAGCTTATGATTCCAAAACGGTTTTAAAACTGCTAGACGTCCAAAATAGAGGTTACGAAGCCCCATTCTCATGGTTTCTTTTACGTTTAAATCCCCATACTTCTTCCTAAAGTAACTTTCCATGCTTAATGCAAACTTCTTAGACTCTTCTGAATCAGTTGAAGGAATCATGTTCATCTGTGGAGGATTAGCAATCAAAGAGTTGATAACTGACTCCATGTTAGTGAATATACGGTTTGCTTGTATTTTATTATGCTTTACAGGTAAATCTTGTAACCATGAAGCTTTGTTCTCATAGATACGAGTATTTTCTACATATATTTTATCGACAACGCTCCATACTTCAGCAGAAGAGTTCCAGCGATTATCAACCAGTCTACCCAGTTGTCCGTCTGTCATTGATTTGATGTCTATTTTCATAAAAGTAAAAAAGCGAATAAACCAATTACGGTCTACTCGCCTTTTGTTAGGGTTGAGTTGATTATATGTACAAATTATACCTATTATTTAGTCTTGGTGCAAATCAAACTTACGTGTAAAGAGTAAATCAGCCCTTTTTATAGTCTGTAGTACTCCTTTGTGGTCGAAACTAAGTGTTACAGATGAACTTCTTTGGTCAAATACACCTGCTTCAACAAATATCTGGAATATATCTCTATGTTCTTGGAATAATCTAAAGTATTCAGATTCATGTTCTGTTAGTTCTATTGTGGTCATGGGTTTACTCGGTTAAACATATCGCTAATATCTCCGACCACATTATCATTCCCTATAAATACAGGCTTGTCGTTCTCTGTGGCTTCTTTAAAGAAATCTACTTCTCCCACTCCACTTAATGTAGCAATGTAATAGTAAAGTGTTGAGAATACATAGTGGTCTACGTCTGTAGTTGACTCCCACACATAACGCTCAATTCCTTTATTGTTCACAACCTTTGTTCTTCTCATTGTTTCAAAGTGTTTTATATAGTCCTTCAAAATCTTATCAGTTGGAACAGAGAACAGCATATTACCTCTAATCATGTAATCAAACATTTGGTCGAGTATTCTATCTCTGTGAGAGTAGACAATTCCTTTCTTATCTCCTTCCCCCCACCAAACAAGTGTTTGAGGGTTTGCATTGTTTTCTTGGAAGAAAGACATTTCAGCACCGTCATACTTATCAACGTAATACTTTGCCATTGTGTTATCTGGCATTGCATCTATAACAAGCTTTGGTTTATACATAGCCATCATGTCGTCTAACACTTGCCATTCATTGAATTTACCAACTTTAATAACTCCATGTTCGCTTCCTAATGTGTAGTTCTTAACATTTCCTACATCGACACCAAGAAACCAGTTATCTGTTCTAATCTCTTTAGGAGTCCAGTTATCAAGTATCATGTTTCTATCAACACTCAAATCACCAGGGCTATAAGGTTCTCCAAGTACGAAGTTATAGAAGTATTCTTGGTCACCTTCTGAATCAGTAATAATCTCTTTAGCAGTAATCCATGGGGCAAACAGTAAAGACAAGTGGTAACCAGATATTTCAGAGTCGGGGTATTGAGCTACCCATCTTCCTCCACGTCTATCATTATCACTTAATTCTCCTTTACATTCTGAACAACAAAAGACTTTCTTTTCCATGTCTACACAATCAGGGAAACGCATTATCTGCTCTATCTTGCAACTAGGGCAAGTAATCATCCATTCTTTTTGGTCTGACTTCTTCCATTGTTGGTCAAGTACATCTCGTTCAGTTGTGGGGTTAGAGAACATCCAACGACCTTTGAACCAAGAAGCTTTAGTACGTGATTTATAGAACTCTAATGCCTGTTGGTCTGAACGACTAGCTTCATCATGGATAACAATATCAGCAGAAGTTGAAATCGCTGCAGTCTTTGAAACTGTTCCTTTGAAGTAAACGAATCTATCATTAAGCTCTTTACGCTCAATGTTGTCTGTGTCCATTCCTTGAAACTCATGCTTATTAGATTGAATGAGCTTGTTTACTTTAGTTCCTACGAACTCTTTCATGTCTGAATCAGTGGGGAATGTGTAAATCAAGTTAAAGTGAAAGTGTTTAACAGCAAACAACAGCTTTAATGTGAACGTAACACTCTTACCAACCTGCGCACATGCTTTAACAACAAGCTCATTATTCCAATCACTCAATATATCAATAAGAAAAGGTCTATCGTGAAAGTCTAAAGGTTCTCCTTTTTCTGAAACGATTTGTTTCTCTACTATCCATTTTAATATTGAGTATTCTTGGTTCAAGTTATTCTTCAGTTACTATAGCTGTCCCTATTGTTACAGCTTGCTTAGCGATTGATACAGCGTTTTCTAGTGCTAATCGTTGTACTTTGTGTGAGTCCATTACTTCACAAGGGTCTACTTGTTTTTCAAACTCTTTAACACTCATTCCTGCATTCTTAGCCATCTGTTTTATAGGTGCTTTAAGTGCCTTTCTAAAAATAGGACTGTTTGTCATTTCTGATACCTGTTTCATTGCGATACCTCCACCAACTAACACTCCTTCTTCTAGTGCCGACTTAGTTGAGTTAATAGCGTTTTCAATCTTATACTTCTTAGCTTTCAGTTCTGTTTCTGTATAAGCTCCTACTCTGATAACTCCAATTCCACCTTTAAGAGTCGCTATACGTTCCTGTAAGTTATCTCTGTCATGTTCTACTTCTGTTTCTTTTAGTTTCATATCAATAGACTTTGCTCGGCTATCAATGTCTTCTTCTTTGCCTCCTCCACCCACAATAGTAGTTTCTTCTTCTGTTGAAGTAACTCGTTGTGCTGTACCACAATGCTCAACTGTAGCGTCTTCTAGTTTCAATCCGTTCTGTTCTGATATAACTGTTGCACCGGTAAGAACTGCAATGTCTTCTAAGAACTCTCTCGAACGTGTTGCTGTATATGGATTTTTAACACATGCAATCTGGAACGCTTTACGTTGATGATTCATCACAAGACTTGCAAGTGCTTCTCCTTCAATGTCATCTGCAATAAGCAATACACGTGTCTTTCCGTTTTCTAGTAAGTGTTCAAATAGTGGAGCAATCTGTTTATTAATTGATACGTTTCTTCCAACTAAGACAACTACAACGTCTTCTATGTCACATCTAGCGTGTTCGGGGTCTGTAACAAGATATGGAGTAATAAAACCACTGTTAAACCTAGCTCCCTTAACTACTTCTGAAGAGTAACCAACTGTAGGGCTAGACTCTGCTGTAATAACTCCATCTGTTCCAACTTCTCCAATCATTGCTTCTAGTAAAGCTCCTATCTCACTATCAAGTGAAGAAACTGTTGCAATCTTTCTAATGTCATCTTCTCCAACATCTCTACGCATTGTATTTAAAATACTCTTTGCTTCTTCTAGTCCTTCTTCTAGTTCTCTAACAACTTTTGGAATGTTTTGGTCTTTCTTCCCAACACGTTTAAATGCTTCGTGTGCAATAGCTTGTCCTAGGCATGAAGCTGTACTTGTTCCATCTCCTGCTTTAGAACTTGTTTGTGTTGCAATCTTACGAGCTAACATCATTCCCATATTCTCGTATCTATCACTAAACTCTAAGTTACGCATTACAGTAACTCCATCATCTGCAATAATCGGGTCTAATCCATTAAACTCAATAACTGCACTCATTCCGACTTTTCCAAGTGTAGGAAGTACAGCGTTAACTGCTTTATCAATTCCTGCTTTAATCTTCGTTCTTGCTTCGTGTCCTAATTTTATCTCTTTTGACATAATTATTATTTAACTTTCTTTAAAATGTATTCAATACGTAGCTTTCCTGCATTTGTACTGTTTATAATTTCCCACCCTTCTTCTAGTAAACTAACGAGTGTTTCTTTTGATGCTGCAAACTCGTCTGTTGTAAATATTTTATATTCCATATTAATTATCTATTGCCATTACATCATCTTCTTTAATAATCTTCATTCGCTTACCATTTTCTTCAAACTCTTCTCCTGCTAACTTAGATACTCTAACAATATCTCCAATCTTAACTAAATCACTATCAGTTTCTTCTACTTTACCTTTAGCAATGAAGTCTAGTGTTGCTTCTGCTGTTGCAAATGCTTTCTCTTCTTTTTCTACTTCTGAAATAAGTATTCGTTTTCCTATTAGTTTCATGTTTATTTATTACCGTATAACATCTGATAACCTGTTTCGTGTGGCTGTAGTATATCTTTTTGGTGTTTAATCCTTTCCTTTTTAAGAAAGAATGATTGTGTGAAGTATGGGTCACTCCAACTATCACTAATTCTACGTTTTAATATAGCCCCACAAGGACACTGAGAGCCATGATATGCAATACGTTGCCCTTTGTTAGTCCAATCGTTCTCAATGCATTTATAAGCTACTAACGATACATCTAACTTACAATCATCACACCAAAAGTCCTTAACTACTTCTTGAGGTGCTTCACTTATAGTCTTCTCTCTATCTAGTTCAATATTTTTAGATTTTCTATAAGCTTCTCTATCTTCTGCTCTTCGTGTTGCTCTAGCTTTTAGAGATTTAATATGTTCGTGTTCGTCTGTGTGCATATTAGTCTTTAAAGTGTTTAGTTAGAAACTTAGTCCACCCTCTTTGGTCTTGTAAGAAAGTATCTAAGTCTTCTTCGTTCCCATCAGATAAGAATATAGCTTTCCCATTACCTTGAGTAGTGAAGTCTAGTTCGTTTGTTTCTTCTGCATTAACTAGATTCCATGCTTTCTTTAGTTTCTTAATCTTCTTGAACATCTTTCTTTGCTGTTAGAATTCCTTTTAGTTCTGCATCAATATCCCTAACCTTTTTTTGTGCTTCTGTATTAACAAAGAAGTTATATATATTTCCTTTAGCGGTCTTCTCTTCCTCTTGTGTTCCAGCTGCACCATATACTCTATCTAAAGTATCCTTATAAAACCTATAATCGCCCTTACGGGCCATTATTGCTCCTTTGGTTACTATGTCTCGTTCTATATCAAGTGGTGCTTCTCCTGTTTCCTCTGCTATCTTTATGATTGCCTCATTATAGAGTGTTTTAAAAGACCTTGAACCTATTGGTCTTCCTTTCGGGTTGCCTGATTGCCCTTTCTTGAATGGTGTTAGTTGTTTTGGTACTTTTGACATAATAATTGTTATTTAACTGTAACTTCCCATTCTTCCTCTACACCATTCCTTTTAATTGTAGTGTTACCTGTGTAGTCTACATACCTTTGTACTATAACGTCACAGTACTTAGGGTCTAACTCTATGTGGTAACTTTTTACACCCATCTTATTACAAGCTAGCAGCGTTGAACCTGAGCCTGCGAATACATCTATTACTGATTCAGGTTTACTGTTGCGTATTGCCCTACAAGCTAACTCTACAGGTTTTTGTGTAGGGTGTGAGTAATCTGTATCTCTTTTTTCTTCCCACACATCACTATCAGAACCACTAAACTGACCATAATAGAAACAACACTCATATTGTCCCCTATAGCCTCTACCCATACCGAAGTTATTCTTTTTCCAGATAATTGTATCTCTTGGTTCTGTTAGCAGGTGTTTATGGTTTTCTACTCTCCCCCATATATAACGCTCTTGTATTTCTGGTAGAACATTATAAAAATCTGTAGGGTCTATATCGTCATTCATAATCCCTTCGCTAGTGTTTTTACCTCTACCACTATAATTCATTCCATATGGAGGGTCTGTATATAACATTTCCACACCTTTACCTCCTGTTACTTTATCAACATCATCTAGGCTTGTTGCACTACCACATAACACTCTATGCTCTCCTAATTCATATAAGTCTCCTAATACACTTTTAGGTTCTTCTGGAACTTCAGGCACTTCATCATCTTTTTCTTCAGGCTCAATGAACATATCCTCATCAATACCTTTTAAATCAAATGTATCAAAGTCTGCGTCAAATCCCTCTGTAAATGCTTCAAAGCTATCTTTAGTTACATCTCCATATTGTGATGATACCTCTAGTACCTTTTGTTTAGCTTCTTCCAAGTCTTTAGCTTCAATATCTACTACTGGTATCTCAGTTATAGTGTGTCCTTCTTTGATTAGCTCCTCTACTGCTTGTTTCCTACCTTTACCGTCAATTACATAATTGTTATCTTTCCAAACATATACAGGGAAACTCCAGCCACCCTTTAGAATAGCGTTCTTCAATTTAGTCACATCTCTCTTATCAGCCTTTAGTGTATTAAACTCTAATGCTAAGAAGTCATCTGATGAGAGTGTTCGTAGTTCTTTTACTTTGTTTTGAATAGAAGTCATAATTGCTTTAATTATAACATGATTACCTATGCTTATGTATAGTGGTTATTTGTTTAAGTTAACCACTAAACATACAACTGATAGCGCTAAAGTTAAAACTACTATAAATATCCAGTATTGTTTTCTTGTTTTTATCATATTGTTGTTGTTAGTGTTCTTAATTCTTTTACTTTATTTTCTATAATAGACATACTACAAGTTGTTTAAGAATGTCTTTACTGCCTCCTCTCTTGCTACTGGATCTTCTATACGTGTATCTTCTGCGTATAAGCTCTTTAGTTGTGTTTCATTGAGTGTGTAGTTCATATATTTGTTGTTAATACCTTTAATTGTAACATGCTTACCTATGCTTATGTATGGTGGTTATTTGTTTAGTTCTGCTCTTCATTCTCTATAATTGATATTGCTCGTGATAAAACCATCACTGTATCAATCAAATCTCTTTTGTCGTAGTTTTGCTCATCGTCTATTAAATCATTTTTGAATCGAACTCTGTATTTATCATCTGCATCTCTTTCATCCGTTGGTTTGTAGTTTATACGCCTACAGACAGTTAAGAAGCTATCACCCTCAGAAGATATAAGTTGAGAAAGTGGTTGG
>Ga0222662_1001214_pt1 | contig 13434 bp, 32 predicted proteins | sample AntAcemetagen600_FD_179821 | JGI IMG/M metagenome (GOLD analysis project Ga0222662, IMG submission 179821) | Saline water microbial communities from Ace Lake, Antarctica - #600 | ecosystem: Environmental > Aquatic > Non-marine Saline and Alkaline > Saline | place: Antarctica: Ace Lake...
TATGCTATTAGAGTTCAACACCCCTCCGCAAGAAAGTTGGTAAAATGAAAGACGGAACTTATCTAAAAACTGAAGCTGGCTTTACCCCTATTGTTGCCACTACTGGCTATTGGGTTGCCGTTGAAGAAACGGAATTGGGCTTGATAGCAGTTGGAGAAACTTTTGGAGCGTGGACAGACTCAGACGGAAAACTATGGGTTGATAAAACAGTTCGACTATCGGACTTGACCAATGCCCTATTGCTTGGAAAAACATTTAGCCAAAAGGCTATCTATGATGTCGCAAACAAAAAAGAAATGGAAGTTGTATAATGCCAAAGTATGATGTAGCAGTTCAGCTAACAGGCAATGACGGAAATGCGTTCGCTATAATGGGAGCAGTGAAGTCTGCCCTCAAAAAAGCGGGAGCAAGTGGAGAAGAAGTGAGCCAGTATGTATCAGATAGTATGTCTGGTGACTATGACAACCTATTGCGAACTGCAATGGAATGGGTGGAGGTAAGCTAATGGGAATGATGACAGCTAGAGAATTGCAAGAACAGGGCATGAGCCTAGAGAATCAAATAGCTATTCACTTTAGTAGTAATTGCTATCCTCCAATTCCGCATCAAATGATTCCTACAGCAGTTGAGGCTATTCATGCTTATCATGATGAGGAATTAGACAAGCTAATACCGTTGCCTGAAGGCGTAAGCTTTAGGGGTAATACCGAGGTGTCTGCCAGGAACATAATCAATTCATACTACTTAGGTGCATGGTGTGAGTCCGACATAGAAGACGAGGAAGACTAATGGAAATTGTATTTATACTAGCAGCAATGTTTTTTGTTCCGCTCATCATGTTTGCTATCGGAGCTAGCCAGTTTGCAAAGGCGGCTCAGACTTTCAAAGAAGTCAAGCAACAGTGGAAAAAATAAACAGCACGGCCCCTCGGGGGGCGCCCCAGGTAACAGATCCATAACAAGTTTAAGAAGATTAGAAAAAAGGCCCCAAAATGTCTGTGCCCAGTGCTATAGTATTAGTAATCAGAAAAGGATAATAAATGTTAGAGACTTACATCAAGAACTATGAGGAACTACTAAACAAGGCTACCCTGGGGCAGGTTGAGCAGGCAGCTATTTGGTATGTTGACGCTGAGCGTATTGCTGAAAAGGTTGCAATCAATCTTGGAACTACCCTCGAGGTTGGGGCTAGTGTTGTCTCATCGTTCTCCCCTCGTGAGCGTTGGTCCATCAACGTTGCTAGGGCTATAGCATTCTCACTAGGGCAAGAGGTTAGGTGCCTAAAGAATAACATTCGTATGGCTGAGAACTCTATCACTGACGGATTCAAAGCCCTAAAGGGGCTAAAGACTAATGCATTCGCTAAGGCTATTGCAGGCGACCAGCAGGCAGTTGTTATTGACGTCTGGATGATGAAGGCAGTTGGCAGTGAAAAGTCTGGACCTAACCAAACCGAATACCACGCAATGAGCGAGGCAGTGAGAATTATAGCGGACAAGCACGGTCTAACCCCAAGAACTACTCAGGCAATTATCTGGATAGTGAAGAGGGGCTCCTCCCAATAAATTTCAGTAGGGGTACTGACGTCCTGGCCATGACGTAAAACTGGCCACATAAAAGGTGCGCCCGCCGAGACCCCGTTGTCAATTTACGATACTTACAAAAAAATCGTGGAAAGTTTGTAGGTGTTTACGATAGACAAAGCACCCTCTATGCCTCATAATAGATACATCAAGCAAATACACGGCAAGTCATAGACAAAGTTGTTATCATTTTGTTACACAAATGCTATTGACAAAGACCCTGTTTCGTGAGATAATTGACTATCAACAAATCGTTGGTAAGAACCAAAATAGTCCCTCTGGGGCGGAACGGAAGCAAATGACCGAAATTACTGTTGGCTCACAGTTCACCACCGCAAAGTCTGGCGTTACAGGCGTTGTTCAGGAAATCATCAAGAACGCAAATGGCACAAGCCGAGTTCGTCTAGATGTTGCTGGACAAGAGCGTTGGACTACTGTAAAGTAGTATCATTAGACTTGGGGGGATAGAGTTATTATCCTTTCGCTATCTTCCCCAATAAAATAACTAAACATAGGGGTGGTGTAGGACTACATAAGAGCAATAAGATAGAGTCCTTATACGACTATTGCCACCACCCCATAAAATGTCATACCCCCTCTGTATAATAATTAGATAAACAACAAATGAAAGTAGGATTTCAAATGGCTAGAGCAATTTCAGTAAAGATTCCAACAGCTCTCCTAATCGCAGAAATTGAAGCAAAGATTGCAAGCATTGACGCATCAGTTGAAAGCTATGCAGATGACTTGAAAGAGTATGAAGTAGCAAAAGAAAAGTATCGCATAGACCTAGCTGTTGCAATTAGCAAAGTTATGTTGAATAAAGATACCATTAGCTATGAGTATGACGCTCCAATTCGTGTTGTTACCTATGGAGATAATCGTATTCAGATTGAGTTCAAGCCAAGTGCGGTAGCTGGATTGCCTGAACTGCCACAACAGCCACAAGAGCCTAACCGCAGAACTTGGTATGGTCGTGACTACTACTCTCCAAAAGAGATGCTAGAGAAAAACCTCAAGGTATTGCGAATGACTACCCAAGAGGAAGTATCTGGCTCAACCTATGGGGCGTTGATAGAGTTCCTATAAACCTGCAAAGGTTTAGGGAAAATGACCTGAGTATGTCTAGGTAAACTGCTCTCGACCCTAATGCAATAATTCGGGAATAGATACTTGCTAGTAGATGTAACGGAAACTAGATAGAGTTTGGTGGTGGCAGAAGAAACCACAAGCAGAGAAATTCTTAGGAACTATCTGCGAGTAGCCCCTTAGCCCGTTTCTTATCCTTTCTGGCTAGGGGGTTTACTTATGCCTGGATCTGGGGCGCCCGCTCGTTATCGAACTGTTATCTAAAATGAGTAATTAGTTTACGAAGGGTCTTGATAATGTCTGACCCCCCATGTATACTTAGACTATTAGATAACCCCAATAGAAAGAGATAACATGCACGATTTAGAATCAGTAAACGGACAGACAGCTTTTGCCTCACTACGCCAGCCAGCTTGGCATGGACTGGGCACTGTCTTTGACAAGGAAGTTACCACCAAGGAAATGCTAGACCTAGCCCACCTTTCAGACTGGAATGTCCGCTTGGAGGATGTAGCAATTCCTGATGGCTTTGCAAGTGACAAGGGCTATTCATTTGTGACTAGGACTAACCCTTTTGATAATTCTCAGAATGATGTTCTGGGTGTTGTTGGGGAGCGTTATGTTCCGTTGCAAAACGAGAATTTGTTTGACTTTGGTGACCTAATGCTAGATGGCGGTGGTCGTTGGGAAACAGCAGGTTCCATAAAAAGCGGTAGGCAGGTATTTGGTTCACTAGCCCTAGAGCGTGAAACAGTTCTTGACCCCAATGGTGTAGGCGATAAGGTAAACACTTATTTGCTAATCAACACTAGCCATGATGGTTCAGTAGCAATTCAGGCAAGTATCACGCCTGTTCGTGTTGTATGTGCTAACACCCTAAACCTAGCTTTGGGTAATCGTGGCAGAGGTGGTTCTGTCAAGCAAAGCTTCAAGATTAGGCACACCGCTACGGCTTCTGGCAAGGTTCAGCAAGCTAGGGAGGCACTTGGCTTGGCTAATGCTTACATGGATGAGTTTGATGTTATGGCTAAGAACATGATTCAGAAAGAGGTAACCAAGGCTCAATTTGATAAGGTTGTTTCTGCCCTATACCCTGCACCAGAAAAAGATGCCAAGGGTTCTGCAAAGAAGTATACGGACAAGATTGACCTAATCAACTCTATCTATGTTGGCGACAAGAACAACACCATTTCAGGAACTGCTTGGGGCATTGCTAATGCTCTAACGGAGCGTTTGGATTGGTATCGCACAGCTAGGGGTGGAACAAACGAGTCTATCCTAGCTGCTGCTTCTGGCTTTGACCCTGTGACCACAGCAGAGAAAAACAGAATCTTCAAAACTGTCAAAGAGTTGGTAATGGTATAAGGCATTCCTTCCTGGGCATGAAGTAAAACTGCCCATTCCCTTCGGGGCATGGATCGGTGCGCCCCAAATCAAATGAGTCAATAAACTATATATTTAGTCATATATAGTTAATTACGAAGAGGTAACAAAAACCCCAGACTCTTGTATAATGTCAGACCCCCCCTGTATAATAGACACATACACAGAAAGAGAGACCCCAAGTGACCTATAATCTAAGACCAGAATCATACATCTCAGAAGATGGAAACTATGGTAGTGGTATGCTACTTACTTTTTCCTATCACCAGCTAACCGAAGACCAGTGGGGCGTTGTTGACACCCTAGCCGACAGAGATAAAATGTCGTATGCCGTTGCTATACTAAAGGGACACGAAGACCTATCAGAATGGGAAGACTAATGACTGAAGTAACTATGAGTAAGGTTATAAGAGCTAGTATTGTTTTTGAATACCTTGTGGATGGGGATGAGGTTCTTAGCGAGCTTACCCCAGAGGACCAGATAGACTACGTCAGGGAGAACACCGTGGAAGACATAATGTCTATGGGATTTGGTAACTCTGATGACTTACTGAACGCTATCAACATTGAAATAGTAAATGTCTGACCCCAATGCTATAGTGTAACTATCAAACAAAAGGAGAGATGTGCCTAGATACAATGTTGAAATGAGAATTGACTTCTCTGGAGTTGTTGAAGCAGATTCTCAAGATGAAGCAGAACAGCTTGCTTGGACTTCTTGGGGAGACACACTAGACAATGACATAACCTATGATGGTGTTCATGACATTAGTGTTGATGAGATAGAAGAAGAAGATGAGGATGAAGAAGATGAGTAATTGGCAACCAATTCCAGGAGGACCATGGGAGACTATCTTCCGCTTGCCACCTATTGAAACTGTAGATAGTGAGGATAATGATGACGACATTGATGAGTGATTACTATAAATGTGGTGATGGAACCTATGTTCATGTTCCTAAAATGTCATACCCTACCCCTACAATAGGAACTATGAAAACAACAAAGCCATGTCCCAACCACGAAGGTGCATTTGACTGCACACCCTTTTGCCGTATCTGTGAGGGTAACCAAGAGTATGAATCTGATGGCTATCTACCCTGTAATAGATTTGGTCAATGTGCAACCTATGTAGAAGAAGATGTATGGCACGAGGAACTAGGTTTCTGTCAACCATGTCAAGCAATGTATTTCAATCAAAAGCTAGACCCCTTTACCCTAGAGAAAGTAGAGCAATGATTTTTTATGGCAAGGTAATTCAAAATGTAAAGATTGAAGCTGACTCTGAGGATGAAGCTAATGACAAATTGATAAATGATGAATACGAGCATGACTACTGGGAGTGGGAGCTACAATGAAAGAGTGGACAGACGGAAGCCTAATCAACGAAGATGTGTTGAATAGCCTAACCAAAGAGCAACTAGATGAACTAGCAGAGATACTGGATAAAGTTCGATGAACGAGTCTGAGTTTGAAGTTGCAGAATCCTATGACCAAGGCTGGGAAGACAAGAAGCTTCATGTTATTGAAGTTATTCAGACTATGGCAGACGAGGGGTATGACAAGGAAATCCTTGAGGAAATCCATTTCAGATTGTAATGAGCAAGGTAGAGAGAGCGAGAAAAGCAATGACAGATACATTCAAGACATTCGAGCAGTTGTCTAATTACTTGGTTCTTCATCTCTATGATTTGTATCATGAGATAGGGCAGGTGACAGATTTTACTTCTGATTGGGACTATCTTTCTGGTAGCATTGAAACTACACAGGTATACCTTGAAAAATCAGGAATCAAATACTTAGACCACACGGCATACATAGAGAGAGAAGAAAACGCAAAATGGGTGAAAGCATGAACTCGTTTGTCACAGAGGATGGAGAGTATGGTTCCTCAGATGACCTAGCTCTCTTTGACAGGAATGACCTGACCACGGAGCAATGGGAAAACCTTGGAGAGATTTCAGATACCGATAGGATCAAGTACGTGCAGGCTATACTAGAAAAAGATGATGTTCTAATTACTAAGATGGAGAGTGACAACTTTGGAGAGCACTGGGGTCTGGACTAACCCTGGTGCCCTTCGGGGTGCGCCCCAATCTCTGTCATGTAAATTAGTATTGTTTGTTATCAAAATACCTTTACGAAGTACTTGACAAAATCCTGGAAGTTTGAGACAATAGAGTATCAAAGAAAGTGGGATTTCAATGGCGGAATACACCGTAAGTATTTATGAAAAGATTGCTCACATTGTAGACGTAGAAGCTGAATCAGAAGATGAAGCATACGACAAAGCCTACGAGGCTATCTCTTTGGGTAAGCCCTATGACATCGAAGCTGTGGAATTTACTGGTGAGTGGAGAGCAGAGCTTAGCTAAAATGTCAGACCCCACTGTTATAATAAATTATAAACGAAAGTAGGAAATTATGGGTAGCAGAACAAACTTCGAACTAAAAGACTACAAGGGTAGCGTATGGCTGTATTCACATTGGGGTGGAGATAGCAAGGCAAATGATTTGGCTGCAGCTATTAATCATGCAGAGCCTAGGTGGTTTGATACTTCATATGCAATGCGTATGGTAGTTAGTTATCTAATTAAAGATAGCCTAATGGAAGAAACTGGCTATGGCATTTCTAGCTATGAGCACGGAGAAGAAAGCTACGAGCCTATGTCTGTTGATTTTGTTAATGGTACTGTTACTTGTCAGGATATCGTCTACAGCTTCCCCAACTTTGTAAAGCTGTTTCACAAACACTTGACAAACGCATAGCCCTCTGATAAGATAGAATACAAGCAAACGAAAGTAGGATTTCATGCACGTTTTACAATACATCGCTACTAAGGCTGATAGTGTTGACGAGGCCTTTTCAATAGTAAAGTCTGGGCTTGAAGCACAGCTTGGCAATGACCCCGAGTCTCCAACCCCTACATGGTTTGACTGGTTTGTTGTAGGTGGTGGTCGCTGGGCCAAAGATGAGTCTGCGCAGTATGCTGATGACTACCAAGATGAAGTAGCTCATCAGTCTGAGGAAGACTTTTCATCCTACCTAAAGAATGCAAAGAGCCTCCGTTGGCATGAGCTAGAGTCTCTGATGAAGCAAGTACGAGAAGTAAATCTAACAGACATCTTAGACGGTATAGAGGAAACTGGTCTTGACTATGGAAGACCAGTTTATGAACTATACCCTATCAAGAAACTCTTTGACAATACTGTGGGTATCTGGAATCCTGACTCATACTACTATGACATGGAGCATGATAGTACTAACATGGTGCACATGAGAAATTCTATTGACAACGGTGACAAAGACTGGTATCTTGTTCCTGTGGACTTCCATTTTTAGTATTGACAAGCTAACACATCTTTGAGATAATAGAGGTAATAGAAAGTAGGATTTCATGACTACATACGAAAGCTTGACCTACACTCAGTGGGAAGAAAAGTTCAAGCCTACGACTAATCATCTTACTAAGTATCCAGACGAAATAAGCTTCGAGACCTTTGGTGCTGAAGTGGAGTTTGTTCAATCAAAGATTGATGAGCGTTTGGTTTGGACTTGGCTAGACGCTGACATGTGTTCCGTGATTTCTAACGGGTATCACTATGTCAACAGGCTAAACTATTTTGTTTGTGAGGTTCCTTATGAGGAAGACACTGACTATCAGATTATTACTAGCACTGAGACAGAGTGTGAATGTTATGACGAGGAGACAGGCGAAGGTAAGCCAGACTGTGAAACATGCGAAGGATACGGATTGGTGACTACATACAATGACTAGGATGACTAGCCTTACCTTGCACAACGTTGACTTGGTCCTGATGAACGAGCAAAGAAAACTGCTGACAAGAATGGTAATTGGTGGTAAGCTGAATGAGGCCGAGAAAGAAACCGTCTGGGCATTCCTAGACGTCCTAGGTGATGAGATTTTTGAGAAGACAGGGATAAACAATGCAGACTAACGAATACGATGTTAATACTTACGTGTTAGATAAGATAGTTTATCTTCATGCATACAGGATGGGTTGCAACGAAGAAGGAGAGTTCATCTCAACAGACACGAGCTCTGACCCCATAACGTTAGCCGTGCCCATAGACACTGAAGACCTAGGAGACAAAGAGCTTATTCGATTTGTTTTAGATAGTGAGTACTACGATGGCGAGGAAGACGACGCTAACGAGCTTGAACCAGGTGAGACCGTATTCGATAGGTGGGAGGAGTACGACAGCTGGACGGGCACAACAGAGCTAAGGCCAAACGCAGAGGGAAAGCTTGGGGACTGGTTAGGTTCCTTACCTTTTTATGATGCCCCTGTGACAGCAGAGGCAGGCATGTTGTAAAAGAATTGAGAGGGTGAGACTACTCCCCGATCAAAGTAGAAAGTCTGGTTAGGGGTAGCCAGACTACTACACAAGGGGTGTCAAGAGTTATCCTACTTTCGCTTGACACCCCTTACCATTTGTGAGATAATAGAGAAGTGAGGAGTGTATGAGTAGAAAAAGCGAAGAAGAAAAAGTGGCAGAAAGAATTGCAACAATGCTTTCAGACCTAAGACTAAATCTAGATGAGATTGGGGTATACCTTTCAAGACTTAGACCAGACACAAATTACAGGAGACTGCAAGAAGTAGCAGACTCAGCCTATTTTGAAAAGGAGAACGCCTATGTCAGAGACTCACACGACCCACTATTCTGATAAATGTAACATCTTAGCAGACCTTTGGTTGAACTACCGAGGAGATGATAACTTTGCTGACTTTGTTGACTATAACGACCTAGGGCTTCCACTAGCCTATTCAATAGCAGAAAACGTTGTTGTATCAACAGACCTTGCAGAGGTGTTCATAAATGAAACATTCGACCTTTTGCTAGGTGCCGTTGGCATAGAAGAGGACACTGGCTTTGATACATTAGATGATGTGTTGGAGTTTGGAACAGATGGTCAGGCATAAAATGTCGGTAGGGAATGGTATAGTATAACTATGAATGAGATGACAAGAACCTTTGTAGATACCAAGTATGGTATTTCACTTACTGACTCCCAATGGCGTGTTGTGCTAGAGGAAATGGAGAACGAGCCAGACAGCGATAGCATTTCGCAGGGCTTGACTACCTTTGACTCTGTGCTTGATGATGTTATTGCTAATCTAGATAGCCTAGAGGCAGACTATGACTGGTGGGATAACACTACTGGCTCAACAGTTGCTACGGCGTTAGAGCGTTTCAACTAAGAGTCACCAGACTGTGGGGAGAGATCCCCATTTTTTGGGGCGCACCTGTTACCAAATTGTTATATTTCCCCTATTGACAAAAGGTTATTACGATGATATATTTGAAATCGTGGAATTTATTACGATGCATGCTTTGAAATCCTGGAATGTTTAATAACATTACGAAGCATAGTTTAAAATCGTGGAATGTTTTAGCTATATGTTTAGCTATATAATTAATCAAGATATATGAAGGTATGTATTGTATCTACTATAGGTAGTTATCTTATATATAAGGTAGATCCCTTTAAATAATATACCCCCGCAGGGGGGCTGGCTCTGCCAGGGTATTAAATAACTATACCAATATCCCCCTATATAAGAACAATAACTTTATGATATCTTTTACTTATTTTATTAAACAAAGGGATATCTTTTATATTAAATTAAACTATTTTAGATAGTTTTTACTATGGGATTTGCAGCCTATCTGGGCATACATTTATAAAAAATACATTACGAAGAGCCCTTTGAAATCGCTGGCTGTTTTAGATAGATAACGATTTGATAAATATGGGAATAAAAGGTTGACAAAAAATCATTACGATGGTATAATGAGATAGGTATTATTATCCACTATCATCCATATCACTCCACTTTCCTCCATTATGCTAAATAATCAGTAAGATATTTAATCCATAACCCATCCCTAAACATAGCTCTCAGAAGCCACAGGATCCATTCTAAGGGCGGTATTCATCTCTCTTTGATACCTATGAGGGTTTAATTGTTTTCTTGTGCTATACTTATCAAATGATGGAATTAACCGTACTGGGTCTTATCCTTGGTTTTATATATGTCTATCTCGAACATGAGGATAAGATCAAAGCCCATAAATTCTTTTGCTGGCTCTTTAGACTACTAGGTTCTTTATTAGTTTTACTAGCTATTACTATGTTAGCTATTAATATAGTTGATTGTTTGCCCTAGACATACCCTCCAAAATTTGATACAATAGGCTATGAATAAAAATTGGCAAGACATGACTCCTGCAGAACGAATGCAGTATGTTTCTAAAGCTTTGAAGAATCCCTGCGATGAAGCAGAACATGTTTTTGAAGATAGCGTAGCATCTATAGGAGAACATACAATGCTTCAACAGGTATGTAAGGTTTGTTTTACTATCCAGGGTTGGGTATATAGTAGAGATTAGTGCTAGGGACTAGCGTTGGACCTCTTATTTACCGTCGAACTTTAATGGCTATGGTATAATCGATACATGGCTATCATAGTAGACTTAAACAAGACCATCATTAAAGATGGCGTAGGCATTAAAAAGACAATAGACTATTTAAATAGTTCTAATGAAGCAATCTATATTGTATCTGGATCTCATATCTCTAAGAAGTTTGACATACAAAGAGACCTGTATCGTATTGGTGTAAAGTATGCTGAACTATTCCTTAATCCAAATGATTACGATGATGATGAGTTTAAGTATGAGGTTGGTCGGTCCTTGAAGTCTGTGGCTACCCTGGCAATTGATAACAGCAGAAAAGCCAGGGCTAAGTATGACTCTCTAGGTATTAAGACGATGGATCCAGCAGACCTACCAGACCTGAATAGCTTCTGGTCAATCTAATTATTCTCCATTAGCTTTATCTCTAAATCTTTCAGGAGGATGTTGTCCTGACTTTATGTTTATATCTAGACCAGGATACTCTTGTATAATTCTGGTCCTTGCGTGTCCTATGAAATGCCCTGCTTTTTCATGCACATCTAAATGGTCTAGTGCTAGCCGTGGTGTTTCAAATGTAGGGGACATCTCTTCCCAATCAACGAACCAGCAGCCACAGCATTCTATAAAGCCACTAGTGCTTTCAAACATGTATAGATCAGAACTACTAAACCTCTCGAAGCTCATCTTCATCCTCTACTTCTATTTCAAAATCTATATCAGGCACCCTGCCCATCTTCAATATTCCAGTCTCCTTCATAACCAAAGCATTCTCCTCCCCACTTAGTCATATAGACACAGATCTCGCCTTCATCTAGATACCTAGTTACTTTATCAGATACAATCATAAAAGCGAACTCATCCTTACTTACATCAAAGTTAATAGAATCATCATTCATTCTAATAACATTAGTGTCTCTTTTAGGAGTAATGATATAGGATTTTCTAGCTTTATTTGTTATTGTTTTCATATATTAATTATAGGGTGGATAGGGGAGAAAGTCAAGACTTTGTCTTGTGTAATCTCTTATTTACCGCCGAACTTTTCCTTTATTTTGTCGTCGAGCTTTGGCTTAGTATCTTACGAACACAGCCAAGCTATTCTCGAAGTCTGCGAACTCACTTATGGACTGGAGGACAGTATCCTTGTTTGGATTGGCAGAGTGAACCATCATGCCTCCACCTATGTAAACGCCAATGTGAAAGTATTCAGATGATCCATACTTCTTAAATCCTACAAGGTCTCCTGGAAGAGGAGTGTCTCTTAATACTTTTCCAACAATTTGTGCCGTGGCAGAATGCGTGACTTCTATACCCCTTTGTTCCAAGAACCACTTTGTAAGTCCAGAGCAGTCCCAGTTTCTTGGAGTATCTCCAAAACCATAAGGGGTCTTTCCAACATAAGTAAACAGCTCTGCGATTACACCATCAAGCTCTACTTGCTTCTCTGCAAAGGCATCTGATTCTGCCCACTCTTGAATACGTAATGTTTCCTGTTGTTGTTTTTCCAGCTGTGCCTGACCTTCGTAGTCTGCAATGACAAGATCTATTTCGCTTATTCCAGTCAGAGGCATGTTTGATACGTTTATTGCTGGCTCTATTGTATTTTTGGGTATTTCTTGCTCATCAACTGTGGCAGCAGCGGAGGCACCTGTAAGGCCCAACACTGTAAAAGCTACCATGGATGTCGCTAGATGTGTTATATCCATCATACCATTATAGACTATGTATGCCTAAATTGCAACCTTTAGTAGAGTTCTTAGGTATTCAAAGCAGTATAGTGACATTACTGCATCGTATTCTGCATCATGTTGTCTGTCTTTAAGCCCCTCGAACATGCCCTCCATTTTCTCAAAAGCATACGCCTTAGACCTATCCTTAATCTTCTCAAACATAGTGTTTGTGTCAGATAGGGAAAAGATTAAAGAGTTAAGGTCTACACTACGTCTAGAGAACTTGCTATAAGTGATAGGTAATGTTTGCTTAATGAAAGGCCTGTCAAATGATCCTACGTTAAATCCAACCATTACGAAGTCTCTTCTTTGTTCCCCAGGATTTGACCACTTAGCAGTAATAGGATCTATAATATCTGGATGAATCCCATACCCTTTTATATCTTCCTGGGTAAACTGATGGACCTCTTGGGCCTCCCTGGACCAAGTCGTCTCTCCTGGATTTATTAGATATCCTATGTGGTCTACATTGCCTTCTTCATTATACTTGGCTAGACCAATTTGAATAAGCTTATGGCCTTCTTCTAGGTCTGTGCCCGACATTTCCCCGTCAATACCGATGTAAGTAATCACTTCTGTTCTCCTTCTATAGAAACTATCTTGGTAGTTACCCACCATCCATCTTTACCGCCAATGTACATGTGCTTGCCCAAGACATCGTGCGCCCATGCAACAGGGTCGGTTAAATAGATAGAGTTCTTAGATCGCTTTCTAAGGTCGGCAATTACGCCGTCAATTACATTGTCAATCATCGGGTCCCCGTAGAGTAGAAGCCTGGCCCGCTAAACACAATGCTCTTAGGGGCACTCATTACTTTATACATCTTACCCTTACATTCTGAGCAGGTGACCTCTGGGTGTTCGCCCATTGCGTGAGACAGCTCTTGAACGTGTGCGTTATCGCAGCAGTAATCATAAAGCGGCATAGTCTTTCCAGTTCCTGACAATCCAGTCCTCGGTGTGTCGTAAGTTGTCGAGTTGGCTTGCCTGGGCTTGCTTACGCTTGGCTATCTCATCTGCCAAGCAAAACTGAGCCTTCTCTAGGTCCTGAATTGCATCGTTCTTTAAGTCTGCTCTCCAGATATACTTCATCACGTTGCCGAGGTTGTAGCCCATGTGTCGTGTTATCTCGATAGCCTCGACGCCACTTGGGTGGCCAGTGTAGTGGCTTGGGTGGTTTACTAAGTCTGTCATCTCTGTCCTTT
>Ga0222662_1001216_pt1 | contig 13427 bp, 8 predicted proteins | sample AntAcemetagen600_FD_179821 | JGI IMG/M metagenome (GOLD analysis project Ga0222662, IMG submission 179821) | Saline water microbial communities from Ace Lake, Antarctica - #600 | ecosystem: Environmental > Aquatic > Non-marine Saline and Alkaline > Saline | place: Antarctica: Ace Lake | collected...
CAGAAGAACCGTCGGCGGCTCAGTCGCAAAGTCCATTTCGATGCAATGGGTCCCCAATGCTCCGGCGATGCCCGCACCATCAGCCGGATCGATACCCAGTCGAATCGTGAGCAAAGCGGCCGCTCGATACATCGCACCGGTATCCAGCACGGTCAGACCGAGCCTTGACGCGACCCGTTGAGCCACGCTCGATTTCCCAGTTCCCGCCGGTCCATCGATGGTCACGATCAACCGCCCCGAGCGCACTTGATTCGGCTCTCCCAAGGATTCAACGGGCTCGTCTGATGGCACCGACATGACTCTCATTCGCCCTCCGCGTGGGCTTCCAGCCCCTTCTCCAGCAGTTCTCGTGCCTCGATGATCGCCTTGGCCGCGTGCTTTCCACCCGCATGATTGAGCGAAATGGCATGTTGATAGCCCACCGCAAGTACCGCCCGCAGCCCTTCGACGAGATCGTACGGCGTCTTGTCTTTGGCTGGCGTGGCCGGCTTTCCGCCGAGCTTGCCGCCGCCCACCGTGGCGATGATGGTCCCTGCATACGGCGCTAACCGACGCAAATTGCCCGTGAAGTCACTCGAATCATGGGCAATGCGGAAGTCTGGAAGGGAGCCAATGCGGAATCCGCCAATTTTCTTGATCAGTTCGGTGAGTCGATCTGGCTTCTCGGTGATCCCAGCGTTCGACTGAATAAGCAAATTGACCTCTTGGCGATCGATTTTCTGCATGACCTCCCGGAGGGTCGCCGCGGCAAGATCGAAGCAGTCGCCCCGGTCGGTACCGCTGCAGGCGATCCCAAGATTGGCGCAACCCAACATGCTCGCGGCTCGAGCGAGTCGGCCGATGCGTTCACACGCCGCGGCTCGGACCGTCGTATCGGGACTTCCCAGTTCGAAAGGTGTTTCCTCGTAAAGGAGCAGGGTCGGACATCGGGCCCGATCAGCCTCATCCCGAATCCGCTCCAAGGCGGTCGAATCGCGGCCAGAGAGCAGGGACGACGGAATTGAGAGCCCGCGAACGCCGAGTTCGCTCACCGCAAAATCCGGCATATCGACGAGATCGAGCGAGTCTTCGGATGATTCTAATCGTCCACGAAAAGCGGCCGCGGAGACCGTTACGAGCAGTTGCATCTGGGCCAAGAACCGGACCTCCGAAAGACATTCGAGCGCGATGAGACCGCTGGAGTGTACCGAAGCAGCCCTTTGAACTCGGAATCGTGGTGCTCGGAACCGGAATTAGAGGTGACGAGCGTCGATCCCCACGGCTCCGGAGAGGCCGGGGGCCCACGCCGAATACGAAAGAAAGCGCCGGCCGTGAAGGCCGACGCTTTCCAGAGGGGAGAAAGATTCGTGAAGAGAGCGTTGATCTCTCAAATGCTTGAGGCGTGGGACTCTGGGTAATCTATCCTGTGATTCGGGCATTGGAAACCGTGAGTTCCCAACTCAAGCGATGATTAGGGTATTTACCTACCCCGAGGATGCAAGCCGCCCCAAACGCACCCCCCTCGAGCACTATCCCGCCCCAGATCGGTATGATCCGCCCGTCGGCTGGGCCACGTGAGCCCCGATTTCGGCCGATCGCTTGACTCAAACAAACTCACTTTCAACGTATACCCCCAGAGCCCGGATCCACCTCTATGTCCAGCCCCGCCGATCGACGCTACTCAGAATCCCACGAATGGTTCCTCGTCCAAGGCGATTTGGTCACGATCGGAATCACGACGCACGCCACAGATGCGCTCACCGACATTACGTATGTGGAGATGAAGGCCGCAGGGGCAACGCTCGCCGCCGGCGACTCGGTGGGTGAAGTGGAATCTGTAAAGACCACCAGTGATATCTACACCGCCGTGACCGGCGAAGTCGACGAGGCCAACGCTGCGGTCGTGGATGATCCTTCATTGGTCAATAGCGATCCCTATGGCGAAGGATGGCTCGTCCGGATCAAGACAACGGATACCACGCCGCTGGAGAGCCTGATGGATGCTGGGGCCTATGACCAGATGAACGGTTGATCGATTCGGGGTCATTCCGAGGTGTCATTCAGCGACGATCGACCGCGAGGCCGGTGGGATCGCATCCAATTTCGAGCGTTCGACGAAGTGCATTTTTGTGACCCACTCTGCCCCCATGAAGACCACATCCGAATTCAACGGGATCGAGATCCGTGGTCTCCGTAAGTCATTTGTCCTCGGTGAACGCCGAGTGGAAGCGGTTCGGGGCATCGATCTCGACCTGCACGAACCAGGCCTCTGCGCGATCATGGGGCCGAGTGGCAGCGGAAAATCGACCCTCCTTCATCTGCTCGGCGGCCTAGATCGTCCCGACGCAGGAACAATTCGAGTGGGCGATGCTCGAATCGACTCGATGAGCGAGAAGGATCTCACCGTTTTCCGAAGACGTGGGCTCGGCATCGTGTTCCAGCAATTCAATCTTTTGGCATCAATGACCGCCTTGCAGAACGTCTCGCTCCCGGGTGTCCTCGATGGTCAGGATTCCCGCGAGATCACCGAGCGGGCCAGTTCGCTCCTCGATGAACTCGGCCTCGCCGACCGAATGAACCATCGCCCCGATGCTCTCTCCGGCGGCGAACAACAGCGAGTTGCGATTGCACGAGCGCTGCTCTTCGCACCGCCAGTTCTCCTCGCCGACGAACCGACCGGTGCCCTCGACAGCGCGGCGAGTGATCGCCTCTGGCAACTGCTCGACGAATTGGGGACATCCCGACGAGTCCTGATCGTGATGGTCACTCATGAACCCGCCGCCGCAACTCACTGCCGCCGAGTTGTCGTGCTCCAGGACGGAATGATCGCCGACGACTTCCAAACGGAAGGAATGGATGAAACCGAGCTGGCACATCGCGCAACACGTCCTGTTCGGGCATAAGGTCCGAACCGCACTGCTGGTGGTCGCGGTCGCCATGGCATCAGCGCTGGTTGCCGCCGTCGCCACCGGTATGCGCACCGTGCAGGCAAGCATCGAGCATCGAATCTCCAGAGCCATCGGCGAGGTCGATGCTCGAGTGGTTCATCGATATGGATCGCCTTTCGATTCAAGTCTCGTGGAGGGCGTGCGAACGTGGCCCGACGTCGAGCAAGCCGCGGCCAGAATTGAAGGCGGTCTGACCCTCGCGAGGATTGATGACCGCCGAGACGAAGACGGGCGCCGACTCCGACTGACCGTCCAGGCTCGGGGGATCGAGGTCGACGAAAACGACACCTTCGATCAATACGATCTTCTGGAAGGCCGATTCCCCACGGATCCGTCGGAGATTCTGCTCGACCCGTTGACCGCCAGAAAGCTCCAGTGTGGGATCGGCGACGTGGTACGCGTCGAACGCTTCGGACCACAGATCGAACTCGAAGTGGTGGGCATTCGAGATCGTCCAGAACTCGGGGCGCTTCAAAAACCACGAGTACAGGTTGATCGATCCGTGATCGAAGAAGCGACCGGGCGACGCGGAGAGGCTGCGGTCATCTCGATCGTGCTCACGGACGGCACCGATGTTTTGGCATGGGTTGAGCAGTTCAAGGATCGAGTTGAAGACCCGCTCCGACTGGAATCCGCCGAGCGAGCCCGAGCGGGCTACGACCGCCAAGTCCGAGCCAGCCGCGTGGGGTTTCGCACCGGGACCATCGTCGCCTTCCTCGCCTGTGCATTCATCGTCGCGATCGGAATGACCACTGCGATCGGCGAGCAGATTCGACAACTCGCCATGCTTCGATGCATCGGCGCGAGTCGATCGCAACTCGCCGGTTCCCAAGCCTTCGTGGGCTTGGTCATCGGGGGCGGAGGTGGACTCATCGGCCCACCCCTGGGAATCGGTCTTACCGCGTTGCTCGCTTGGTGGTTCCAACCACTGCTTCCCGGCGGGCTCGCCATCCCCTTCGAGGGGATCCAATTGGCGTTCCTCGGGGCAACCATCGCCGGCCTGCTTGGTGCCGCTTGGCCAGCCTGGCGAGCGGCTTCGACCAGCCCGCTCGAAGCATTGGCCAATCGAGCTCGGCCGGTTCGATCAATCGCGATCGTTACCTGCGGGTGCACCGGCTTGGCGTTGATTGGCTTTCAACTGATTCTCCTTGCCATTCCGAACACCGAACTGCGATTTACGCTTTACGCCTTTGTCGGGCTCCCAGCCCTTCATCTCGGCTACTTCCTTCTGGCCGTTCCGGTGTTCGTGATCATCTCCCGTCTTCTCGGTCCGGGACTGGCAACCCTCTGGCGACTTCCCCGTCCGTTGGTGACTGGCAATCTTCGCAGTGGCTCGTTTCGGCTTGGGTTGACCGCTGGCGCGCTGATGGTCGGCCTCTCCGTACTCGTCTCCACGTGGAGCAATGGGCTCGCCATCGTCAATGACTTCCGCGAGCGGGTTCGATTCGCCGACGCCTTCGTCATGAAGACCGGTGGCATCGGCACGGAAGAGCAGGCCTTGATCAGCAAGATGCCAGGAATCGCCTCGGCGAGCCCGATTGGTTATCTCCCGCTCCGCGTTGCCGACAACCAACGACTGGGAACTGGCGACCTGTCCTCACCCAACGTGGTGTGCGTCGGATTCAATCCACGGGAATTCCTCACCCTCAACCGCCTCGACTGGATTGAAGGCGATCCGCAATCCGCCATCCCGAGGCTTGAGTCCGGCGACTCGGTACTCGTCGCCAAAGAGTTTCTGGTGGCTCGCGGCCTCGGCCTCGGAGACACGATTTCTCTTGGCGCCGAGGGTGACGAAAGCACGTTCAACATTGTCGGCGTGGTCGGGGCCGCCGGGTTGGACATGGCCACGGGAATCTTCGGCGTTCGAAACGTCTATATGGAACACGCGGTCAGCTGCGTATTCATGGACTTCGATACCGTCGCCAAGAAATATGGCACCCGCGAGGCGTTCATCATGCAGATCGACCTCGATCTTCCCGCCGATGCCGACGCCGCTGATGCGGCCGAAGAAGAACTTGCGGAAGAACTCCGCGCCAAGGTTCCCGGCGCCATATTCGCCAGTGGCCGGAACATCAAGTTGCTCGTCGAGGACATCGGGGGTCGAATCCTGACCGTGACCGCGTCCGTCGCGATCGCGGCGCTCCTGCTCGCGTGTCTTGGCGTCGGCAACGTGGTGGCGGCCGGGATCACCGCCAGAGGCTTCGAATTTGGCGTGATCCGCGCCGTTGGCGGCGGTCCCAGCGTCGCGCCCCGTCTGGTCCTCGCGGAAATCACCGTGGCGGGACTGGCCGCGATCCTGGTCGGCATTTCACTGGGGGTCCATCTGGCGTGGATGGGCGTCGGCCTCTATCACGATCTGGCTGGGCTTCAACTGGCCCTTGCCGTTCCGGTGCTACCCACGCTCGTCGGCAGCGGTGTGGTCTTGATGGCGGCATTGCTCGCGTCGATCCCCGCCAGTCTTTCGCTTCGGCGAAGGTCTCCCCGCGCACTCCTCGCCAGCGGCCGCGGCGGCTGATCCTCGGACCGACCCGCTCCCAGGGTTTTCCGAATGCTGCTGTTCCGAAACGACCATGACCCCGCCAAGGGTCTAGCATGCGAGCCGTGTCCAATCCCTTCCGAATCGAAAGTGAGTTCTCTCCGACCGGCGATCAGCCGGTGGCGATCGAACAACTCGTGGCCGGCATCGAATCTGGCCGCCGGAAACAGGTGCTCCTCGGGGCGACCGGCACCGGAAAAACCTTCACGATGGCCAACGTCATCGAGCGAATCGGTCGACCCACGCTCGTGGTGAGCCACAACAAGACCCTCGCGGCCCAGCTCTTCGAAGAACTCCGGGAGCTCTTCCCGGATAACGCCGTCTCGTACTTCGTCTCGTACTACGACTACTACCAGCCAGAGGCGTATATTCCGGCCCGGGACATCTACATCGAGAAGGACGCCGCCCGAAATGACGATCTCGATCGTCTCCGACTGGCCGCGACCAGCAGCCTCCTCAGCCGGCGGGATGTGATCATCGTCGCAAGCGTGTCCTGCCTTTACGGTCTCGGCTCTCCCGGCGAATACGCCAAGAAGATCGCCATGGTCGAAAAAGGTCGTCCGCTCGACCGCCGGAAATTCATGCTCGCCCTTTCGGACATGCAGTACGTCCGGAACGAGGTGGACCCGGTTCGTGGTCAGTACCGCGTCAAAGGCGATTGCATCGAGGTCTACCCCGCATACGAGGAATTCGGGATCCGCATCGATCTTTTCGGCGAGGATGTCGATTCCCTCCAGCTCTTCGATCCCCTGACCGGCGAACAACTGGCGGAGGAGGACCGGGTTTTCGTGTTTCCTGCGGTGCACTACGTCATGCCCGAAGATCACAAGGCGGCGGCCCTGACGTCGATCCGCGAGGAACTCACCGAACGGGTCGAATCACTCAAGGGCGAGGGCAAACTCCTCGAAGCCCAACGGCTTCTCGGTCGCACCCGATACGACCTTGAGATGATCGAAGAAGTGGGCTATTGCTCGGGGGTCGAGAATTACGCTCGCCACTTCGATGGTCGCCAGCCCGGCGCCCGTTCGTTCTGCCTGCTCGACTACTTCCGGCACGGATTCGCGGGCGCCGCCATCGGCGAGGGCGGCGACGACACCGAGGACTGGTTGGTCCTCATCGACGAAAGCCATGTGACGCTTCCGCAGATTCGGGGCATGTACTTCGGTGATCGGGCCAGAAAGCAGACCTTGGTTGACCACGGTTTTCGGCTTCCCAGCGCGATGGACAATCGGCCGCTCAAGTTCGACGAATTCGAAGCGCTCTCACCGCAGACGGTCTACGTTTCGGCCACCCCGAGCGACTACGAACTGCAGGAGACCGAGGGCGTGGTCGTGGAACAGGTGATCCGCCCCACCGGCCTGGTCGATCCACCGATTGAGATTCGACCCGCGCGAGGCCAGGTTCAGGACCTGCTCGCACTCTGCCAGACCCGAGCCGAGCGAAAGGAACGAGTCCTCGTGACCGCGTTGACCAAGCGGCTCTGCGAGGAACTGACCGACTGGCTCGAACGCCAAGGGGTCCGCGTGCGATACCTGCATTCGGAGATCGACACCCTGGAGCGATTAGAGATCCTCGCGGAACTTCGAGAAGGCACGTTCGACGTCCTGGTCGGTGTGAATCTCCTCCGGGAAGGCCTCGACCTCCCGGAGGTCTCGCTGGTCTGCATCCTCGATGCCGACAAACAGGGGTTTCTTCGTTCGACCTCAAGCCTCATCCAAACGATGGGCCGCGCCGCTCGAAACGCGAATTCGGAGGCGATCATGTTCGCCGACACCGTCACGCCTCAGATGCGGAACGCCATCGACGAGGTGGAAAGACGACGGGAGAGGCAGATCGCGCACAATAAAGAGCATGGCATCACGCCGGTCACGATTCAAAAAGCGATTCGCCGTGGTATGGAACGCGAGCTCGCCGCGGCACGGACTGCACGGAAGGCCGTTGGCGATGCTTTAGAGGAGACGTACGGCCGAGATGAGCTCGTCTCGATCCTCGAAGCGGCCATGTTGGAAGCCGCCGAGAAACTCGAATTCGAAAAGGCTGCGGATCTTCGAGACCGAGTGGACCGGCTCAAGGCACTTCCGGAAGGTGGCGAACTCAGCCTCGAGGAGGCGGGAGCTCCGCGAACGGCCGCCGGGAAGGCCGGCTCCAGCGCGGGCAAGACCAAACGGGGGCAGGGTCGAAAGAAAAAGCCGAAGTAATCGCCCGATTGAACCGGCGATGCACCATGAGCGGATGGTGCGTGAGAACCCAAAAACAAGAAACGCCGCGGTCTGGGCGGCATCGGAAGGCATCAATTGAGATGGTGGGGTCAGTTTCGAGGGGCTCGCTGCTTCACCGCGGTACCGCGGAGTCGAAGCCCTGTCGAGGCTCTCTTGAGCACCCGGCGGGAGTCGACCCGGATCCACGCCTTCTCCGGCGGGACCACCGTGGTTGTTGTTCCACGTAGCTTTGGATGTGTGACCAATCGGGCCATGCGAACGTTCTCCGAGGAACCCTTGTTCCACCACCTTCATGCTTGCCGTGATCTACTATTCGTCCAATTAGATCTTTTGTGCCTCTTCATTTCCATATTTCTGCAATCTTCGTGATTCCCAGCGTCGGGGATCGCTCGAGATACGAAAGCAGAGAGGTTTCCGGACCGAGCGCCGTGACTCGACCCGGAGCCGCCACTAAGTACCCGACGACGTCAGATCTCCATGCCAGCCCCCCCCTCCACACCGTCTCTGCCCTCCACATCGCCCCCGCCCTCCGGCTTCATCCAGATCCGCGGCGCCCGGGAGCACAACCTCAAGAACCTCGATCTCCGCATTCCCCGGGATCAGTTGGTGGTCATGACCGGAGTCTCCGGCTCTGGAAAGAGCTCCCTCGCCTTTGACACGATCTTTGCGGAAGGCCAGCGGAAGTACATGGAGTCGCTCTCCTCGTACGCCCGGCAGTTCCTCGATCAGATGCGGAAGCCCGATCTCGAGTCGATCGATGGCCTTCCTCCCACCATCGCGATCGAACAGCGAGGCGGCGGGCACACCCCTCGATCGACCGTCGCCACGACCACAGAGATCTACGACTACCTTCGACTGCTCTACGCCCGTGCCGGCCGACCCACTTGTTGGCATCGAGACGACCAAGGCACCATCTGCGGCCAGGCCATCACGGCGACCAGCCCGAGCCAGATCGTGGACATGCTGCTGGATCGATGGACCGGAGCGCGAGCGATGGTCTGCGGTCAAGTGATTCGCGGCCGGAAGGGTTTCCATCGCGAGATTGCCGAAGGGCTGCAGAAGCAGGGTTTCGTTCGAGCCCGAGTCAACGGCGAGATCGTCGACCTCCGAGAGGTGCTGAAGGAGGAAGGCGAGAACCCCCTCGGCCTGGGTCGCTATGAGATGCATGACATCGAGGCCGTGGTCGATCGGGTCAAAATAGATCCGGAAGGACGTCAACGTCTTGCGGAAAGCGTCGAGGCAGCCTTCAAGATCGGCTCGGGTTCCCTTCTCATGCTCGTCGAATCCGGCGCCGACTGGTCCGAGCATCGATTCAGTGAGCATTTCGCCTGCCCTGACCATCCCGATTGCTCCATCGAAGAACTCGCACCCCGGCTCTTCTCATTCAACTCGCCCCACGGCGCGTGCCCCGCCTGTGCGGGCCTGGGAACCGTCAACGAGTTCGACGAGGAGCTCGTGGTGCCGGACCGAACCCGGTCGCTCAAGGAAGGGGCCATCGAACCTTGGCGGAAGAACGGCCGCCGGATGAACATTTATTACGGACGACTGATTCGAAAATTCGTCGAAGCCTTTGATGTGGATCCCAAGGCCGCCGTCTCCACAATGCCGAAGAAGGTCTTTCATCAGTTCCTCTACGGGGTCGAGGAAGAAGACGCCAAGGCCGTCGGATTCGCCTTCGAAGGCGTCCTGCCCAACCTGCGGCGGCGATACGAGACCAGTGAAAGCCAATTCGTCCGGGAGCGAATGCACGGCTACATGACCGCTTCGAAGTGCCCAGACTGTGGGGGCGGTCGCCTCCAACCCGCCGCTCGAAGCGTCAAGATGGATGGTGCTCGAGAGACGCTCGACATCACCGAGGTGACCCACCTCACCATTGAACGCGCCCTGGAGTTCTTCGAAGACCTCCAGCTGAACACCGAGGGCCAGGCGATCGCGACGCCCATCCTCCGCGAGGTTCGTTCGCGGCTGGGCTTTCTCCGTTCGGTCGGGCTCGATTACCTCACGCTCGACCGAGGCAGCGGAACCCTCTCTGGCGGCGAGGCCCAGCGAATCCGCCTCGCCACCCAGGTCGGATCCGGACTGGTCGGCGTCTGTTACGTACTCGATGAACCAACGATCGGCCTGCACCAGCGTGACAACGACCGTCTGATTGCCACCCTTCGTCATCTCACCAACATCGGCAACACCGTGCTCGTAGTCGAACACGACGAGGATGTCATCCGGCAGGCCGATCACGTCGTGGACATCGGCCCCGGTCCCGGCCAGCACGGCGGCCGAGTGGTTGCCCAGGGAACCCCGGCAGAGGTCGAGGCGACCGAGGATTCGCTCACCGGCATGTACCTCTCCGGCCGACGACGCATCGAGGTCCCCGAGACTCGACGAACGCTCGATCTCAAGAACTCCGTGACCATCAAAGGTGCCGCCGCAAACAATCTGAAAGCGGTCGACGCGACCATTCCCCTCGGGGGAATCGTCTGCGTGACTGGTGTCTCGGGTAGTGGAAAAAGCTCGCTGGTCAACGAGATCCTTCTCAAGGCCGCCCTTCGGACAGTGGTCGGCACGAAGGTCGTACCCGGTCCGCACCAGAGGATCAACGGACTACAGCGAATTGATCGCGTGGTCGACGTGGATCAATCGCCAATCGGTCGGACCCCCCGCTCGAACCCCGCGACCTATACCGGCATCTTCGACCAGATCCGCAAACTCTTCTGTATGACGACGGAAGCGAAGATCCGCGGTTACCAGCCGGGGCGTTTTAGTTTCAACGTCAAGGGTGGCCGGTGTGAATCATGTCAGGGCCAAGGCGTCCGCCGGATCGAGATGCACTTCCTCCCCGATGTCTTCGTGGAGTGCGAGACCTGTAAAGGCCGTCGGTACAACCGCGAGACACTCGAAGTGCGTTACCGCGGGCGCAACATCGCCGACGTGCTTGATCTCACCGTCGAAGAGGCGGTCGATTTTTTCGAGGCGCATCCAAAGATCCACCGGATGCTGACCTGCATCCGCGACGTCGGTCTCGACTACATGCAACTTGGACAGGCCAGCACCACCCTCTCCGGTGGCGAAGCCCAACGCGTCAAACTCGCCAGCGAGCTCGGCAGTCGTCCGACCGGACACACCCTCTACATCCTCGATGAGCCGACCACGGGTCTTCACTTCGACGACATCCGGAAGCTCTTGACCGTACTCCAACGACTCGCCGACGCCGGCAACTCGCTCGTGGTCATCGAACACAACCTCGAAGTGATCAAGTGCAGCGACTGGATCATCGATCTTGGCCCAGAAGGTGGCGACCGCGGAGGCGAGATCCTCGCGACTGGCACGCCCGAGGAACTCGCGGCCAACGATGTGAGTCATACCGGCCGCTGGCTTCAAACCGTCTTGAAGGATTCGCCAGTTCCGGGACTTCCGAAGCGGACGCGGGCGTCTGGAAAGAGCCCGACAGAGATCAATTCCGCCGATCGGCCGATGCCCGCCGCCGGAAAGACCCGGAAGAAGACTTCGATCTCGAAAGCGTCGGTGAAGAAGAAGGCCCCGGCTTCAGGAAAGAACCCGTCGCCCGCCGAGCAGACCAAGCAGAAATCCGACGCAAAGACGGCGAAGAAAGCCACCAAGAAGACGGCGAAGAAAGTCGCGAAGACCGTTACCAAAGCCGGTGCGAAGTCGACTACTCCCCCGAAGAAGAAGGCGGGAACGAAGGCCACCACCGGGAAATCTCCCCGCGCCCGAACCACCCCGGAGCCTGCGAAACGATGAGGCGATCGGTTTCCGTCGCCGGCGTGCTGGTCGCGGGGATCGCCATCGCCCTCGTGTGGCGATCCGCGCTGGATGTCCGCGCACGAAAGAGTGCCCTGATCTCCGCCGTCGCTTCCGATGATGCCGCCGTCCGATCGGAGGCATGGAATGTCATCGCCGCGGAAAGCGATCTCGACTTTCGTCGTCGGATCGAGTTGGCGTTCCGTAACGCCTCGGCCGACGCCAAGTCCGATGCAGCCCACGCCTTTCTCGAACGGGCGTGGCGGCCCACCGACCAAGTTGCCGCCGTCGCCCTCGCGATCGCCGCCGCGACACAGAACGATCCCGAACCAACGCTGTCTTGGTTTACCGAAGCCTGGCGAAAACACCCCGCGGCACTCTCCAACTGGAGCCCTGCCTTGTTCGCTGTGATGCAGCAGGACCAACGTGACACCGACCCATCCACCGACCACGCGTTGGACCGGATTCTCGCCGCCGACCAGACGGCGTGGCTCGAGGCGATCGAACGATGGAGGGCGGCCCAAGCTGACGAACTACCCCAGTCGGCGATCGAATCGATCGATCTGGCGCTCGGAATGAGGGGTCGCGCACCCGCTTCGATCGAGAGCGAGACCACCGCCATGCAGATGATCCTCGCCGGGGAACACGATCGGGAAGACGCAAGCGATCGATCGCCGACCTGGTTCTTGGCCGCTCAATCCAGCGAGTCTGCGGCCTCCACCATGAAACGTCGGGCGGCGAATGGCGAGGAGGACGCCCGGATCGCCATCGCGCTTCAGGACGACACCAGAACGGCCCAGATCAATGCTCGGGTCTTAGCGGATTCTGGCCTCGATCTCGATCGCCGGATCATCGCCGCCGGTCGACTGCTCAAACTCAAACCGCCTGATGACGCAACCCTGCTCAACCTGCTCGCCGCCGGGCCCGCGAACGCGGATGGCACCGTGCATGGGCTCGCGCTGATCGCACAACATGGTCTCTCGGAGACGGCGCGTCGGCGACTCATCAATCGCTGGTGGTCGCTCGAAGATCCGAGTCGGCGGCGGGCTGCCACCATGATTGCCACGCTCGATGCCCTCGATGCCGTGGATGCGGTGGATGCCGAAACTGATTCCGACGGGGAGACGCTGACCGCTATCCAACGCCTGGCAACGATTGACGAGCCGGACGCTGACGTTCGCCGGACCGCCCGATTAGCCCTTCGAGCGCTCGGGCATTGGCCCCTCGAAGACGTGACCGCCGCAGCCTATGCGTCACGCACCTGTCGGCTCTCCGACGGCCGGCTCGATCCGGACGCGGTCCTGCTCGGTCTCTTGGCCGGAGATCCGGCGGCAGCACGGCAACTCACCTCTCAGCCAGGCCTTCCCGATGAGGCCACCTCGGAGACGGATCGGCAGCGTTGGGCATCAGAGATTGCCTGGCGAGTGGCCATCGCACGGTCCCTCCGCCCACGCTGGTTCGAGGTGACCGGCGAACCGATTCCCGGCGACGTGGCCACACTCCGGCGTTGGATCGACCTGCTGGAGGCCTGCCGTCGTACGGACCCCGCGTTTGCGGGCGGGTCCCGGTCCGGCGAAGATGGATCCACATGAAACCTGCCGACCACCACGAGTTTCGGACCGCACTGCGGTCCTTGATGATGCCCGCCGACACCAATCATCAGGGAACGATCTTCGGAGGCGTGATTCTCAGCAGCATCGACCAGGCGGGGTACCTCGAAGCCCGACGACATGGTCTGCATCGCTGGGTCACCGCATCGATGGAGGGCGTGCAGTTCCTCGCACCGGTATTTACCGGCGACGTCGTCTCCTTCCGGACCCGGACCGCCAGCACCGGAACCTCATCAGTATCGGTTGAAATCTTGGTCGAAGCGGAACGGTATGCCACGGGTGATCTCGTGGAAGTCACCAGAGCGTGCTTGGCCATGGTCTCGGTGAACGCTGCCGGGAAGGCGATTCCGTTTAACGCGCCACCCACGCAGGGAGACTC
>Ga0222662_1001220_pt1 | contig 13405 bp, 19 predicted proteins | sample AntAcemetagen600_FD_179821 | JGI IMG/M metagenome (GOLD analysis project Ga0222662, IMG submission 179821) | Saline water microbial communities from Ace Lake, Antarctica - #600 | ecosystem: Environmental > Aquatic > Non-marine Saline and Alkaline > Saline | place: Antarctica: Ace Lake...
CGTTCTTTGAGCGCCTCAAGGACGACTTTGGTCTTAAAACTGTTGGTAAAGTTTCTTCTTTTTTGTTTCATAGTCAGCAAATTAACATTTTATTGTTTTGCTGTCCTATTTTTCTAGACCACTACAGAATTTTGTTCCACTTTTCCCTCAATTTTAAGTTTACTCAGTACCCTTGTAACTACTTCACGAGCTGTACCTAGTTCATTGGCAATCTGTTCATGACTCATTTTAATCAGGTTTTCTTTAGTCAACTGTGACTTCTTTTTTAAGTGATCATAAACTCTTTTATCCATATTGTCTACTAAAAGATGGCCAATTGTATTCAAAAGTTCAGTGTATCTTAAATTAAATTGATTATAAAACAGCTCATTAAAACTCGGGTAGTTTTTTAGCCACCCTGGCAGGTGTTGAACAGGAATTAAGAGAATTTTCGAGTCTTGTTCGGTAGTTGCAAATACCTGACTTGGAGTATTTTTCAATGCAGCATAAAAAGTCATAATACAGCTTTGGCTGGGCTCTATGTAATAGAGCAATAATTCTTTTTCTTTAAACCTTGAATAAACTTTAACGAGGCCATCAATCACAATAGGCAATACTTGCACATATTGTTCTTCCCTCAAAATTTCCGTGCCTTTGGGAAAATTTTTTACAGAAGAAAATTCAATAACTTCTTTGCGCAGCTGAGGTTTTAAAAATGATAAAAACTGTTTATCAATCTCCATTAAATTCCTTTTTAGATTCAGTTCAACATATACAAATCAGATATTTATAATGCAAGATGATAACTTATATTTATACCACTTCCCCCGAAAAATGTGTATAAAGTAGTCAGTATATCCCCTTGATCCACAGCGTCCCGAGGCTTCAGGAGGACATGGGTTGTTGGTTCGGTTTTAGATCTGGGATGATTCAGGTAAATTCTGAACAAATCTGGCCAATGTGCCGGAAATAAGCCCGTAAAGATGTTTGGACGGCCGTAGCGTCACTAAAGATCACCTGACCGACCATACCATTAGTAGGGGCTCGGCTATCAACCGTAACAAATATCATGAAAACTAAAAGTCTGTAGTAGGGAAACTATATACCCTTGACATTATTCTTTTTAAAGATGTTATGCACAGATTTTATGTCGAATGCTTTTTCCGATTCTGCCTTTGTTACCAACTCGATGTTTATACCTGAAAGTAATTCTTCAACTTTTTTCAGAACTTTTTTGCTTCGGCAACCCGCGTATAACTCCATTGCTGTGATTACACTAACGGTAATAATGTAATTTTCTTCAAGTTTTGCCATTATTTGAACAGTATCGAGTTCACTTGAAACGTTTGTTATACCAATAATGGGTTTTGTAACAGTTGTTTCATTTCAATATCAGAACTCTTTTATGATTTAATGCGTGTAAAATGTCCCTCCTTTCTTAACATTAAGAAAGTCCAGCCACCCCCTAAAAAGTCTATAATGGAGATTATTATGATGCTTGGTGATACCATTTTCAGCAGCACAAATGCTGTAAAGAAAAAGATGATAGTAAAACGTATGAAAGCTGTTGCCTGCATAATCACTATAAGCTCATACTTAGCACCGAGGATATAATACACAGAGATAGCCATCAGTAAAATTCCCGAAAGCCTAATCCAAACTTCGTTAGTAGGCTCTATACCCAATGAGTTTAGTAGTATGTTAGGTATAATTAAAAGCATCAGGCCATTTAGTGCTAAGTAGATACCATAAATAAAGACACTTCTTGCTGATTTACTCATTTCTATTCCATTTTAATATTTATACATGGTGATCTTGAGTTTAATGACCCCGCGTTTAAACGACGTGGGGATTAAAAGTTAATAGAAGTACTGAATTTAGATACTTAGAAACAAGTTTGATCGTACATCTTACGCGTCCGAGTTGAAACGCTGGTTATAGGGGGCTTTTTGGGTTGCTTTGGTAATTATTCTAACGTTTTGTGAATATGACTTGTGGCGGTTTTCGAAGCAATTACCAGTCGGCTTGTACCAAATTTACTTAAAAACACAAAGCTTGAATTTACCATTTCCCAGCCATAAGTTATAAAAGCTGTTGCTTGCTGTTATTTTTTCATTGTACCGTTAGTAAATCAATTACAGTACCAATTAGGATTGCCGTTATTGAAAAAGTTATCATGCCCAATATGTAAGCAAAAAACGCTTTAACATAATTGACAATTTTCCCTTTCCCATAAAATTGTCCAATTGCCCAAGTCAAATAAAAAAAGCCAATAATTCCCGCAACCTGCATTAAATTAAAATCTATCAGACTTTGAACTACACCGAAAATCGCGTAAATGAGCATTCCCATGCCCATAACAAAACAAAGAAGTACAAGAATTTCAAATATGTTTATTTCGCGCTTTCTGAAAAATAATTTGACCCATCCTGCAATAAAGATAGCCATGATAATATTTGTATAGCCATAATTTCCTTGTATCCAATTGGATATTGAAAGAGTCGCTGAGTCATCGTTGCCTGAAAATTGTACATAACTGTCCTCAAATTGAAAACTATTATTGATTATAGTATAAATAAGAGACGTTAATATTAAAAACACTACTGGTTTTACCAACCTATTTCTGTCTTCATTTAAAAAGTCTTTTATGCTTTTCCCGGGGTTAATGGCTAGTTCGCGAATGGTTAATAAAAAACCTTTTTCAAAACTCAAGACAGAATAAATTTCTTGTAATAAGTATTTTCCATCAATTCTTGTCATAACTTTTGGATGCCCACAAACTGGACAATAATTTTTATTTACCTCTGATTTACAATTCTGACAGATTCTTGACATTATCTATTCTAGCTTTCGTTTTTTTAATTCATTTTTCAGTGCTTCGTATTTCTTTGGTTTTCTTAAGAAAATATAAATTAAGTACAATGGAATTAAGGTGAGAAAACCCCAAAAGTTATTAGCTACGCTATAAATTACTATTCCAACCAAAAATCCAATAAAAAATGCGTCTATTATGGGGGAAGGTTTGCTGTTCTTTGCTATTTCGAGCAATTCCTCATCGGATAATTGAGAAAGTTCATTCTGGTTCATTGTAGTTCGTTTGTTTTGAATTTTGTCTTTATTATCGAGTTTAATTTGCTTCCAAAGTCTTTTATAATAGCAGCCAACGGTTAGTATATGAAAAGTAGGCTGTTTAAAAACACAATACTTTCGGTTAAACAAAGATTTTGATCCGAGCCAAGAGCCTTGAATTTACTACAAACCCGCCTATTTTTATTTACATTGTTACCTGCTGTGTTTTCTACTTTTCACTTCAAATTCAAATAATAATCTCTCGTTTCCTTGTCAAATTTCTCGATTGCATATCGAAGAGTTATTCTTGGCATTACTGTAGCGTATTTGTTTAGGAAATTCTTTAACATTCCCTCATTTCGCTTTCCAGCTTCTCGTATCCAACTTCCAACAGCTTTTTGGACATTTTCGTCTGGATCATTGACAAGAATTTCGGCAATTTTGAATGTATCTTTTATTTCATTTTTTCTAATAAAATAATAAGTACTTACAATTGCAGTTCTTCGTTCTATTGGATTTTTAGACTTTGCTAAATTGTATAATGGTTTTCTGACCTTGTCATACAAATATCCACCAACCACATAAGGTGCTGCTCTGTCTACCAAACCCCAATTGTCAATCCATTTATGATTATCAAGATACGCTCTGTATATTTCTTCCTTTTCTTCTTTGGAAGTTTTCTTATTTCTGGCTTTCCAATCTAAAATGGATACTGCTCCAAGTCGATGATTTTCATTCTCATCCTTTAGCAATTTTACAACCTCAAATACAGGAATTTGTTGATATTCTTTTGCTAACGAGAATATTTCCCTTTTCGGAATTTCTCCCAAATAATCTTGACCGATTATCTTTAAAGTTTCAATAAATTCTTTAGCAGTCATTTGTTTCAGATTGCAGGTAACATTAGCATATCACAAATTCTATTGAGGTTATCCTTGCTTCGTACGTAGGTTTTATTCATGATATTATTTAAATAACGAGGATAAAATGAAGAAATGGGAGCTAACTTAAAATTATGAACATCAGTTTAACCTATTGATCATTCAATTTTTGGTTTTGCATAAGCCCTATAACGGCCTTCGGTTTAACCGGCTTGGTCTTTATGGCGGGTAATGCAATTAAAACTCAGGATTTCTATGAGCCAACAATTATTGAACCGGCAAAGAGCGGCCAAGTCCGCGTTGAAACCGTGGTTATAGAGCGCTTGCTGGTAGGATTAGAAACTATTTTAACGGTTTGGCTAAACTGCGTTTTAATGCAATTTAGATTTTGTTGCACTCTCATTCTTTAAATTTAAATTTATTAAGACGTTTCCTGTTTTTTCTCCTTTAATCACATATTCGTAAGCTTTGGATATATCTTCTAATAAATATTCTCGATCAATCACTGGCTTAAATTTTCCTGTCTCTAAGAGATTGCTGATATATGGTATTGTTTTCTGCTTGTTGTAAGGAATAGGGAAGATAACTTTTTTACTAGAGATTGAAGTCAATAGAGGATAAAAAATATTTTGGGAATAGGGTCCTAGCTCGGAGGAGATATAAATGCCTTTTTCCTTTAATAATGATTTACACTTTCCAAAAGTGCTTTTACCAACCGTATCAAAGACAAAGTCATATTTATCAGTGTCATCTGTAAAGTCTTCTTTGGTGTAATCAAAAATTTTGTCGGCACCTAAAGATTTGACAAGCTCGATATTTTTAGTGTTACATGTCGCTGATATTTTGACATCATATTGTCTTACAAATTGTAGCAGAGCAGAACCAATCCCGCCAGTTGCACCATTTATTAGAATGCTCTGTCCTGATTTAATATTTACTTTATGTATAAAAGAGTAAGCATAATGTGCGCCTTCCAAGCTTGCGGCTGCTTGTTTGTAGTGAATATTTTCTGGAATAGGAAAAATATTTTCGATTACTGTTGTTATGTATTCAGCTTGAGATTCGGAACCTGAGTCACTAAAACCAAATACTTTGTCACCTATTCTATATGATTTCACATTTTTTCCTATCGCGTCTACTTCTCCTGCAAAATCAGTCCCCAATATAATTTTCCTTGGTTTGAATAAGCCTATGACAAATCGCATGATAAATGGTTTGGCTGTAAGGTTCGCGCAATCTGTCCTATTTACAGTAGTTGCATAAACCCTAATTAATACTTCATCATCTTTTGGAATTGGTTTTTCAATCTGCTCAATTCTTATTTGACTTGGCGAACAATAATTTCTACGTATTGATGCTTTCATTTTTTTATTGTTCATTCTCTAATGGAGTACAACGATTGGTATAAGAATAGTAGCCGATGATGTGACAGTATCTTTTCAGAGAGTTACAAGATTGTTTGTTGGTGCTAAAGACTATTAATTCATGCTATCTTGGCTATTATTTTTATACATTGTTACCAATCGTATTTATTTGTTATTTCCTAAGCTTTCTATCTTCAATTTGGCATGTTCATTATTAGGATTGAGCTCAAGTGACTTTTTATAATTTTCGATTGATTTTTGGTTATCTCCCAGAGTTTCATAAGTCTCTCCTAAACTATCATAAGCATTAAATGAATTTGGGAAGTTTTCTGTATTTAAGATAGAGAAAGCCAGTGCTTTGGATTTTTCATTTTTATTTCTACTTCGTAACATTTTATAACCTATTCGGTTGACAAGAGATTCTGGTGGACTAAAATTCCAAGAAAGTCGCTGAGAAAGCGACTTGAAGTGTTGAGTTAGCTGCTCTTTGCTTTCCACATCTTGATAGGAAATTCCATAGCCTTCAAAAATGCTTGAAATTCCATTATAAAAAGCTATTGGAGGAACAGAACCGTGGTTTTCATTTTCAAAGTATTCCAATTTTGCAGGAAACTCACCTTCAAATTTACTATTCAATGCCTCGTATAACCTAACATGACGGTCTCGATTTCTAATATTTCTTTTGCCCCAATTTGCAGTGGCTATGTAGATGAATCTTTCAAATGATTGCTCAGTCACGGCATCTAATTTTTTATCCATAGTTTCTTCGTCCCATGTGCCAAAGGCTTGGGTCAACAGCAATGAATGCATTGAAAAGAGTCTCTTTTTTCATGTAGGTATGAGAAGCTAGCAATCCACCTAAAGAATGTCCAAAAAGAATTCGATAAGGATCTGTTCTATACTTTTGATCCAATTCAGGAATAAGTTCATCTTCCAAAATGCTTAGAAAATTTTCTCCTCCACCTGAATTATTCTCTCTTACCGTAACAACTTTATCCGGCGTGTAGTCTCGTCTCCTATCAACATATTGAATACCAACTATAATCATCTCTGGAATTTTTCCATTTCCACTCATATAGCTTGCCATACCCATTATAGGCTTAAAATGTACATTCCCATCAAGTATGATATGAATAGGATAATTCTGCCTTGCGGTAAGATTCAGGAAGACTCACCCAATATTCTCTATCTTCATCCAAAATATTGGAGTGAAATACGTGTTTTGTACCGATTATTATCTGTTCGGCATCTTGTGATTTTACTTGATTAATCCCAATCAGGAAAAAAAATATTACAAGGATATTTTTATGTATTCTGTTGATTTTCATTATGATTGGTAACGATTTGTATATGGGGCGTATCCAGAAGAGGTATGTACTATACACCTTGTTGTGGCTAGTTTTTTTCTTTCAATATTCTCACTATTCGATTATACATTATCTCCGATAAACTCCAGTTATAACCTTCAAAATCTACTGTGTTTGTAAATTGAATGACTACAGCATCTATGTCTTTGTGGTATTTGGCAATTGTTTGATAGCCTGGAATTAACCCAGTATGTCCATACTCGTAAAGTGAGCTATAAATTTGCTGCTCCTCTATATCTTTAAAAACCGAACCATCATTTAATGCCCTTATAAATTTCCCTAAATCTTCTGCTGTTGCTAGTATTGATCCATTATTATTTGTTTTTAAATCCATATCATAGCCAACATAATAGCCACTCATTACATCATCCATATTCACATCATGCATGGAACCATACGTATAGTTTAAGTTCAAGGGTATCAAAATCTCTTCTTGGATGTATTGGAATGTAGGATAGCCAAGAATTCTGTTCATTATTCTGTCTAGTAGTAAGTAGTTTGTATTAGAATATTCATATTCTTCACCGGGCTTAAAGTTGGCAGGTGAATCCAACACCAAAGCAAGATTCTCATCTGCCGTTTCTTTCGGTGCTACCCAATACATATATGTGTCAGTATAGTTTGGTATCCCGCTGCGGTGTTGAACCATCATTCTCAAGGTAATTTGGTCTGCGTTCTCTATTCTGTTTTTCAATTCAGGCAAATATTCCAAGAGTGTTTTATCCAAAGAGAGTCTTTCGCTTCTAACGAGCTTTGTAACTGCCAAAGCATTATATAGTTTACCAACACTGGCTATTTTGAATAATGCATTGGGATTAGCTGGGATTTTATTTTCTCTGTTTTTGTAGCCCGAAGTATAAAATTCTGATTGATTCCCTGTTTTGTTTACATAAACAACAATACCATCAAATCCGTAATCGGTAGCTTTATCAACTTGTTCCTGAACGGTATTTGGGACTGGCAATATCCAAGCTGTTACGATAGGCCACTGCACAAAATACAATGAGATTATTGTTCCCAGGAACAATAAAATTCTAAGTATTTGTTTAGATCTTTTTTTCGTCATTCTATTTTATTAAAGATGCTGTTTTCAAGTTAGCCTTAAATTGTTATTGGGCTGGTCATGAATTTCATGAATATTTAGGAACACCTAACAAATAAATCTGATTCGTTTTCCCCTCAATGACTCCCTTCTCCCAAGTATAATTATCGGAATCAATCCCATCTAATAACTCATCCAAATCATTAAGTGTGTATGTTCTGACATTTGAAACAGCACCATCCCATGCGAAACAGATTGGAATAATAGGAATGAGATAAGTAAAAACAAGTTGCTGCCAACTCATGGGCCTAACCATGGGAGTTATAAAAAAAGTCATAATAAGGTTAATGGGAAATACTATCCACCATAGTGCTATAGGAGTACTATTATCGCTGACTTCAAAGATGCACACAGGTTTAGCGCTTTCTTGAAATGTGATTAATAGTTTTCTTGCTTCTTGAGGCTTCAAATGATGAAAACTTCCGACCATTGTTCTGAGTCCATCCATTTGGCCATCTAATTGAGTTACATCAACGGGGGTAGTCAGATAGTTGATATTATCACTATCTTGACTGTTATAAAATTCTGCTGTTTTAGAATCGGGATAGAGGTCCGTCAAGACTAAACTGATATTTGGCACGCCATGCTTATCACGCAGGATCTGTAGAACGTCAGGCATGGGACCACCGCTTCCAGAGCATAAATCCAGAATTGTTGATGATTCAGATTTTCTTAAAACATTAGCAAGCAAATCAGCAACCTTATTACTGGTTCCCAAGAGTTTGTGCATAACTAAAATTAATCGCGTCATGCATCTTCGTAACCACCCGGGAAACCAGGCATAATCTTCAAATTCGAACAGATGAATCCGTTTCATTTTTCTGTTTTTTGACTAATGGACAAACCCAGTGCAACACCTATAGCTATCCCTAAACTAAGCCACAGGCCCAAATTATCCGTCAGCACTCCAATCACAGTTCCAATTGCAGCTCCAAATGACATTCCGAGAACTAACTTCTTTTCGTTTTTCATATGTACTATCTCCGGTTATTTATTTTGGGTAAAGATCGAGTCATTATCTACCCCAATGGTTGATTTGTACTTTAAAAAGTTACCATTTTACATTTTAAATGATCTGAAAAATCCAATTAGTAATTTCCTCCAGTACGGCAGGGGATATGGTTTGTTCCAGCTCTTTATACTCATCCATGTTGCCTGTTTCACATTCCTGAAAAAGATGGTTCAGATTTTCCAGTTCCACCACTTTAAAGTTTTCATTATTTCCCCTTTTCAAAGCATTGCGTATAGCGGTTTGATTAATCTGTGCAGCTACTTGCAGATCTTTGCTGCCATTCAGTGAAAGTACCGGAATGTTCAACTTCTCAAACTCATTGGCAGGATCATAATTGTAGAAATAGATACTCCAGGGTCTTAAAACAGTTTCAGTCTCGTTTTCTATGAATTTTGAAATATTCTCATCCGGTGCTCCGAGTGATTTCAGAATAGGTTTTAGGTAAGCCTCATTATGTGCTTGTAAAGCAGCTCTCTTGGATGATTTATCGAGATCAGAGGTGGCTATTGAAATTGATTTTCTTACATTCTTTTCAAATAAAGATTCATCAGAAACGGGAAACGGCCGGAGTGTTTTTGATTGTGTAACAGCGACTTCACGTCCGGGAATTCCTGTTGCCGCCATTGTTATAATAAAAGATATATCACTACTCTGATTGGCAGCAAGAGGAGCGATAATACCTCCTTCACTATGTCCGATTAATCCTATTTGATTCGGGTTTATGTCGGTTCTTGATTTTAAGTAGTTAACGGCACTCAAAACATCCTGCGCAAAATTTGCTGTTGTAGCCTGACTATAATCACCGGTAGATTCTCCAAAACCTCTGTCATCATAGCGTAATACTGCAATATTATTACGAGTAAGATAGTCTGAAAGCACCAAAAATGGCCTGTGTGTCATCATACTGCCATCTCTGTCATGCCGACCGCTCCCACTTATTAAAATTACTACAGGATATGCTCCAGTTTGTGTTGGTCGTGTAAACGTTCCGGAAAGTGAAATACCCGCTTTACTATTATCAAAAGTTACATTTTCCTCATAATAGGGATAAGGTTTTACAGGCTCCTGAGGTCTTTTAACCTTTGCTATTTCAGGATTCCCTTTTTTTAAATTCAAAACAAGTTGAACACTACCCTCTCTATATGTTCCTTCAATTTGGTTGGTAGCGTCGTTCCAAATCCCTTCATATTCCATTCCAACATTGGAACCGTTGATACTTAATACCCCTTGCTCAAAAGTGGTCGTTTTTGGTTTGATGCCAGAAACGTCAAAAGTCGGAACAGCCATCGTTGAATTAACGCCATTTGGAGTGTTTTCAAATAGAAAAACAAATAGTATTTCTTTGTTGTCCGGATTTTGTGCAGTACCGTGCCATACCCCGGAAATGTCTTGAGCAAGTGCATTCAATACAGAGAATGCTATTAAAAGTGTGGTTAATATAAATGATTTCATGTTCGTTACATTTTAATTATTAGAGTCCAAGCCAAATTTTATTCATCCGTGTTGTTATATGATTTGATATCACCAATTCCGTTATTCCTCATCATCAAAAATTTCTTCGATTTGCCTATCAAAAAGTCTGGCAATGCTAAATGCCAAGGGAAGACTTGGATCATACTTTCCCGTTTCAATGGCATTGACGGTCTGCCGTGATACATCTAAGGCACTGGCCAGATCAGCCTGTGTCCAGTCGCGTTCAGCCCGAAGTACTTTCAATCGGTTTTTCATTTGTATCTTCTTAGGTTAATTAACAGAGAAATGAAATACGAAAGGCCGATTAAAACAATTACTCCGGAAATTTCCGCATCAAAGGGTATCACATTTGTGGCGTCTAACATTGAATAACTGATGCCGCCTACAACGGCTAGACCCAATGAAATTCCCATCGCCTCTAAGTGAACTTTTTGTAGCATCTCATCCATTTCCCTCAAATGTTTGATGTTCGCCATAATCATACCGATTCCAATACCAAAATTTAGCAGTATGACAAGCACGTTTATAAGTTCATTTGATCCCCAGAACAACTCATGTCCAAAGGCTGCTAAAGCAACTGATATAACCCATAGTACAGTCCAAATTGCGAGGGAAATCGTTTTTACTCTGGCCCTCTTCTCCCATTCATTTGATTTTTCTTTATTTCTATTCATTTGTAATCTTTGTTTGTCTATTTGTTAAGTTTATTTTACATAAAGTATGGCTATATGTAATAAATGTCAATAGTACTTTACAATAAAGTAAATTGCTTTTAGATATTATAAAGAGGTCAATATTTTAAAGTTGGGAAATGAGCTTAAGAAGAGGAGCTGTGGAGAAAATTAAATTGCATTAAAATAACTATAAGGTATAAGAAAAAAGTTGAGCCCTATAACGTCTCAGGGCTTAAGCGGCGAAGTGACCCATGTTAAGTGGGGCAAAACCACAAAATCGTCCACTTGAAGCCCTTGTTATGATACCGGTTAATCGTAGTGAGTCCACATTCTTATCACTTTGATAATTTTTTCCTTTTCATATACTTGGTAAACTAAACGATGCTGAATATTGATTCTCCGAGAATAAGCCCCTTCCAAATTACCAACTAACTTTTCATAGGGAGGATATTCTTCAAACGGATTTTCCTTAATGATCTCAAGCAAGTCTCCAATCTTAGATTTTAACCCTGACGAAGCTGCTTTCATGGCATCCTTTTTTGCTTGTTTAGTATAAACCAGTTTGTAGTTACTCACCAGTCAAGTTCTTCGTCGGTTTCTTCAAGAGGTGTATTCATTCCTTCAATAATAGATTCTTGCATTCCAGAAATAGATGTCAAATAAAGAGTTTCTTGAATAGCTCGCCAATCCTCTTCACTGATTAATACGGCATTGGAGCGTTTTCCAGTTATTTGAATGGGTTTGTGAGTATCAGAAGCCTCATCAAGCAAACGATAAATGTCTTTACGAGCTTGGGTAGCTGTTAATGTTTTCATGGGTATGTGACTTGATTTCATTTACATTGATAACGTACGTCATACCGTACATATTGTCAAGTTCTAAAAAGAGGGAGCATAACGGCTTGGCAAATAACTGGCACCGGGATTCGGAACACAGCTATTTGATCAATTTCCTAAATCTACAAGAGAATTTGAGAAAAGCAAGACGGTGTCCGCGTTGATTTGCCTTGTTATAGCAACCGCTCAATCAATCTCTATAAATCTCCCTGGTTTTGGCGCTTTCACAACTGACGTTAATTTCTCAACCAGTGGCAGTAAATCTTCATAGGTGTTTGTTTTCGCTTTCAAGAGTACAACCTGAATGGAAGAGGAAGAAATAGATTGTTAAAAGCTCAGGTTTTTATCACTTGTAATAAAAACATCGAATTCTTTTCAGCTACTAACAGTAACTTTCCATTCGAAAGACTAGCCCAACCCATTTCGGGTGTAGTTTTTGTAAAGAAGTTTGAGTCTAATTCTTCAATTCGATACTTCAATTTTTTTGGAAGGCACTCATCCAATAAAATCCTGATGATCATTGTGGCTGAAGTAGTTGATCCTTAAATCTCTCAAGAACCTGGATCGCTTGTTGCTTTGTTACCGTTGGAAAATCTTCCAGAAATTCACTCAGAGAATGACCAGTTTCCAAATATTCGAAAAAGGTGCTCACCGGAACTCGTGTCCCCTTGAACACAGGTGTGCCGCCAAGAATGTCTTTTCGCCTTTCGATAAGATTATTGGAAGTAGCCATTTCTATGGAAGAAAGATTTTTCGTTGATTAAGTAATATAGTTAACGATCAGGCGACTTGGAAATTTTTAAAAAACTGATGGTTAAGCTTTGGAGTAGTTGCTATAACATATAATTGTGCGACACACCCTTTAGGATGTTCACTGTCGCACAATATTCTAAAATCCTGTTAGAATCAAATAAACTTACTATTTTCGCCGGTTTTGCGACTTAACTTTAGGGGCTTGAGTCGTAAAAAGAGAAAAAAACGACTTTTTTTGTAAGGCCTTTATAATTACCTGTTCATATATATAAATCGATCTTTAAATAGATTGATGCCCCTTCTTTATTCGACACAATCACTAATGAAATCTAAACTCTTACAACAAATCAGACAGGAAATAAGACGCCGTAATTATAGCTACAGCACCGAAAAAAGTTATTGTAACTGGGTTATACGTTTTATCCGTTTTATCCGTTTTCATAATCTGAAACACCCCAAAAACCTGGATCAAAAAGATGTAGATTTTATTTATTTACAAATTAACGTCAGAAGAGGGAAAGGTAATAAGGACCGAATCACAATGCTTCCAGACAGCATAGTGAATTCGCTTAAAGAGCAAAAAAGAAAGGTAAGATTACTGCACGAAAAAGATCTTTCTTTTGGTTTTGGCAGAACTTTACTTCCAAAAGCTCTAATAAAAAAGTATCCGAACGCCTCTACTGAATTCGGATGGCAATATTTTTTCCCTTCAAGCCTAAGAAGAAAAGATCCTGTTTCAGGTTTTTACCATCGCTATCATATCTCCGCAAGAAATATCCAGCGATCACTTAAAATAGCTGCTAAACAATCAAGTATTGTAAAAAAGGTTAGCCCACATACACTCCGCCACTCTTTTGCCACACACTTACTCCAAAATGGCTACGACATCCGAACC
>Ga0222662_1001223_pt1 | contig 13392 bp, 11 predicted proteins | sample AntAcemetagen600_FD_179821 | JGI IMG/M metagenome (GOLD analysis project Ga0222662, IMG submission 179821) | Saline water microbial communities from Ace Lake, Antarctica - #600 | ecosystem: Environmental > Aquatic > Non-marine Saline and Alkaline > Saline | place: Antarctica: Ace Lake...
CAGTAGAGTTTTGCGCAGTTCTTCGCGTTCATTTGAATTCACAGCCCTTAGAGAAACCTGAAGATTTAAAAGTACAAGCTCTAACTCAATTTTATACAGTCTTCTTAAAAAAGACCTGAGTAGTTACAATTTGTTTAGTATTCTAAACACGTGAGCATTGTTAAATATAGCCTTCTTGCGCCAATTCTTCTAGTCAGTCAACTTCATGGGCAATTTGGAGGGATTGATGAGTTTGATAACGGCGTAATCAACCCGACGCTCTGGATTGATGCACCCGCAACTCCTTTCGAATCACTGCAAAGTGCCAATGGGATCTTTGTCGAAGGCGGCGCAGGATTCCCTCAGCTTTATTTCACTTCACAGTATGTTTCAGCAGGAGCCTTGCAGTTCGATTTTGATTATCTTTCTTGGCAACAAAATCCTTCCGCCAGTGAGAATTGGACTGTAGAAATCGAGCTCGTGAATACATTTGCTGGGCTCTTCGCATCAGAATCGGCAAGAATTGGACTTGAAATTTATCCATCAGGAAGAGAGGAAGATCTAGTTCTGAGCTATTATTCCGAAGCAAGCTCGGCTTCCACAACGGAATACGATCTTCAATACTTTATCTCGGCAGATATTGGCGAATACGTTGCCGGAATAATTCAAGCACCAACGGGATTGGCAGAAGTTCCTCAACTTCAAAGTGATTTTAGCACTGAGCCATTTTTTCAACACAAATTGGTCGTCACATACAACGCACTCTTCCAAGTGATTACAATTTCGGTTGATTTCAATACAACAGACGAAGATGACACTCTAACCGTCCTTGGATCATACGCTTTGGATGGAGTTGGAACAGGATTACAGGATGCGGCCGTGGATTGGGATTTAACCGAGTCCGATACATTTGATATATTTGTTTTTGGAGCAAGCGCTAATACAACCGTTACAGGAGCGAACAGTTTTGACTTGGTCTACGCTGAACGTTTTGAAGCAAGGACGATCCAACTTCCAACTGTTGAAATTGTTGCCATAGCTGAAGGCATCCAGCTCAGCGTTCCAAACACAGAACCTGGTTTTTTCTATCAATGGCGTAGTTCAACTGAATTAGGCAGTATTGGTGATTTCGAACCTTTCGGCGAAGGACAATTTGGTAACGGTGCCCCCTTCTCAATCGCCGACACGGTTAACAATCCATCTCAATTCTATATTCTAAGTGTTGAGTAACCTACGTGCTAGTTTCATGAGAGGAGCTGGCACAGCCAATAGCCACCTTCACCGATCACTGGCTCGATAATGACGCCGGCCACGAGGTCGGCTCCAATTTGCCCTTCGGCGATACTTTTAAGGTTGTTTCCATCGACATCTTCAATTACGGCTCCTTCGGCACGCGCCGCAAATATGGGTGTGACATGGGACGGCTCTTGTGGAATTGCGGCCTGACGCCGCGCCATTAGCTTTTTGCTTATTGAACCTGGTATCTCTGTATTGAGCTGGATGAAGAACATTGTTTGTTTAAAATAAACAATTAATATTCTAAACATAGCTTATGTCGCAAGGTCGAGTGTCTACGGAGGGAATGATTGAAAAATACGAAGAAGGTTTATGACAAAGACCTGAGTTTTATTCGTCAGATTTAGCAAAAACCAAGCTACTATCCACTAATCGTTGATTAGTGGCATTAAAGAAATAAATATGTGTGATAATCTGAATGTGTTCTGTTTGTCTTCAACTTGTAAGTTTTAGAGCAAATTTTCGCTTCCTTTACTGTGTCTACTTCTCCCACAATTCTCTGGTTTCGCAAAGACCTGCGCCTTGCGGATAATTCCGCACTGGCTGCGGCGATCGAGGCGGGTGCGCCGATCATCCCCGTGTTTATCTGGGCATCTGAAGAGATGGGTGACTGGGCGCCAAGGGGTGCGTCTAAATGGTGGCTGCATCAAGCTCTCGAGAGCTTGAGTGAGGAGTGGAGAGTGAAAGGTGGAAACTTGGTTTTGAGGCAGGGCGAGAGTCTTGCGGTTTTGCGCGAGCTGATTGCCGAGACGGGTGCCAAGCGCGTCTGCTGGAACCGCCGCTACGAATCCCCATCGCGCGAGATCGATGCGGAGATTAAGCGCACCCTCCGCGAAGAGGGAATTGAAGTGGAGAGTTTTAACAGTTCGCTGCTCAACGAGCCACATACCGCCAGCACCGGCGGGGGGAATCCTTACAAAGTCTACACGCCGTATTGGAAAAAGGTCAAAGACCGCAAGATCGAGGAGATCGCGCAATCAGATTTTGAGAAGATGACTTTCCCTGATACTTATCCACCGGGGTACGCCCTCAAATCACTGCAGCTCCTACCAGAAAATCAGTGGTATCGTAAGTTTGACCAATATTGGGAAGTCACTGAAGCAGCCGCTCAGAAGCGCTTGGACGCCTTTCTCGATCAGCCTGTGGAAAACTACAACGAAGCCCGCGACATCCCAGGCGAAGTCGGCACTTCAAGCCTTTCGCCCTATTTACACTGGGGTCTGATCGGGCCACGCCAAGTCATGCACGCGCTCAAGGCGAAGCATGATCTCCGCGAGACTGGACCGATGGTCTACGCTAAGGAAATTTACTGGCGTGAGTTTGCCTATAACGTGCTTTACCACTTCCCGAAGACACCCGATGCGCCGCTTCATGAGAAATATAGTGACTTCCCCTGGGAGCCAGATACCGAGGTTCTCAAACGCTGGCAGCACGGGCAGACGGGCTATCCGATTGTCGACGCCGGGATGCGCCAACTCTACGCAACTGGTTGGATGCATAGCCGCGTGCGCATGGTCGTCTCGTCGCTCCTGGTTAAACATCTCCTGCAAGACTGGCGGGAAGGCGCTCGCTGGTTTTGGGATACCTTAGTGGATGCCGATCTTGCTAGTAACACCTTAGGCTGGCAATGGAGCGCGGGTTGCGGTGCGGATGCGGCTCCTTATTTCAGAGTGTTTAACCCGATCATCCAGGGGCAAAAGTTTGATCCTGAGGGAGACTACGTTCGGAAATGGGTGCCCGAGATCGCGAAAATCCCGAACAAATACATTCACGAGCCTTGGGAAACGCCTATCGGCATCCTTGAATATGCCGGCGTCGAACTCGGCAAGGATTACCCACTGCCAATTATCGACCATAAAAAAGGCCGCGCCCGTGCACTGGCCGCCTTGGAACAGTTTAAATCTTAATTTCCATCAGAGTCAGGTTGGAGTCCCGCCTTTAGGCGGCAGCGTTGGGCCAGCTTCTCATTCGCGGCCGCCTAAAGGCGGGACTCCAACCCATTGCAACGAACACCCATCATATTTAATGAATTCACCACAACCACTCACCATCCTCGTCACCGGAGCCACCGGCCTCGTCGGCCAGCCACTCTGCGCGGCTCTCAAAGCGCGTGGGCACACCGTGCGCACGCTCTCTCGCAGTGATCGGGGCGATTTCAAGTGGGATGTCGCCGCTGGGCTGCTCGATGCCGCTGCGATGGAAGGCGTCGATGCCGTCATCCACCTCGCAGGCGAGAGCGTCGCGCAGCGATGGACGGATGCGGCGAAGGAACGCATCCTCAAGAGCCGAGTCGAGAGCACTCGGCTGCTTGTTGATGCGATCCTTAAACAGGAAAAACGCCCTGCCTTTATCTCCGCCTCCGGCATCAGTTACTACGGCATCGTCCGAGCAATGCCAGTCGATGAATCTTCGGAAAGGGGCGAAGGCTTTCTCGCCGAAGTCACCCGCCAATGGGAGGGAGCCGCGCAGCCGCTGGCCGACGCGGGGGTGCGCACTGCTTTTCTCCGCACCGGCATCGTGCTCAGCGCGAAGGGTGGGGCGCTCGCCAAGATGCTGACTCCCTTCAAGATGGGCGTCGGCGGGCGCATCGGCGACGGCCAGCAAAAGATGAGCTGGATCAGTCTGCCCGATCTCGTGCAAGCCTATGTCTTTGCCGTGGAAAACGAATCCGTCCAAGGCGGGATCAACGCTGTCGCGCCCAAACCAGTGACGAATTTCGTTTTCACGAAAACACTCGGTAAGGTCTTAGGGCGTCCCACGATTTTTCCTCTGCCGGCAACGGTCGTCAAAGCACTCTTCGGCGAAATGGGCAAAGAAACCGTACTAAGTGACCTTGGTGTCCTGCCTGCTCGTCTCACCGAACTCGGCTTTGAGTGGCAACAACCAGAACTCGAACAAGCATTAACAAATACATTATCCTAAGGTTGGAGTCCCGCATTTATGCGGCTACGTCAGATAGGACATACATTTGCGGCCGCATAAATGCGGGACTCCAACCTTAAACACAAAACATGACACCCACAGACGTCCTCATCATCGGAGCCGGAATTTCCGGTCTCCTCTGCGCGACCGAGCTGCGCAAGGCCGGCAAGTCAGTCCGTGTCCTCGATAAAGGTCGCGGCCTCGGTGGGCGCATGGCGACTCGCCGGATGGCAGGTGGACGCCTCGACCATGGCGCGCAATATTTCACTGTGCGCGATTCGCGCTTGCAGGCCTACGCCGACCAATGGCTGGAAGCGGGCGTGATTAAAGAGTGGTTTCGTCACCTGCCCGAAGATTCCAATCCCGACGGTTACCCGCGCTACTGTGGCATCACAGGGATGACGGACGCGCCCAAATATCTGGCTAAAGAGCTCGATGTGCAGACATCGGAGCAAGTTACCGAGCTTTCCCGAGACACCGACCTCTGGATCGCCCGCACCACTGCGGGTGATTGCTTTCTAGGCAGGCACCTCGTCATCACCGCACCCTTACCACAGGCGCTCAACCTCCTCGACATGACAGGGCTACGTTACGCCAACGGCCAGACGGATGCCCTTCGTGCGGTTCGCTACGAACGCGGCCTCGCCACGCTCGCGATACTCGACGGCGCGAGTGGCTTGCCCTCGCCCGGCGGCATGAAAATCCACGAGGCGCCGCTCACCTGGATTGGCGACAATCAGCAAAAGGGTATCTCGCCCGACGTATCCGCAATTACAATACACGCCGACGCTGCATTTGCGGAAAAGCATTGGGATTCGCCAAACGAAGTGCGCGGGCCACTCATGCTCGAAGCGGCGATGCCACATCTCAAAGCCAAGGCTATCGAATACAATTGCCACCGATGGGGCTTCACTAAGCCGATCAACCCATGGCCGGAACCTTACTTTCAGAACGCCGGCTTAAAGCTGACCCTAGCGGGCGATTCTTTCGGCGGTGCTCGAATTGAAGGTGCTGCAATTTCTGGCCTCGAAGCGGCCGCTGCTGTGCTTGAAAGGTAGCGCGGTGCGTCCCGCACCGCATGGCGTCAGGCCACGTCAGATTTACGTAGCCTCGGAACTCGCTTTCCCGCTTCGCTTTTTAAGCTACGCAGGACACGCCGGGGAGCGTTGCGCTTCGCTGATATCGCTTAGGTTGATGGTGCCGTGGGTTTTGGGATCGAAAGGTAGCGCGGTGCGTCCCGCACCGCATGGCGTCAGAATAGGCTCGATTCTATTGGCGCTCAGGAATGAGCGCTGCTAGTAAGAGAGAATTATGAAGGTCGAAAAACTAAAATACACCATCTGGGCGGCCGATTCTGCGCGCGCGGCATCTTTCTACGAATCCGTCTTTGGAGCGAGCATAGTCAGTCAAAATCCCCACGTCACCGAGCTCGAAGTCGCGGGCGGCTTGATCGCCATCCACGGCGGCGGCGAGGGTAACAAGACATGGACAGGCCTTACCTTTCAAATCGAAGATGTTGTCGCAGGCGCTGCCGAAGTCATCGCTGCGGGCGGCAAATGCGACCGCGAACCTCAGCCCGAAAACGGTGAGCCGCCTCATCTCGCCATGTGCGAAGACACTGACGGCAATCAGATCATGCTCAGCCGCGCACGGAGCTGACGGGGAATTTTAAAACTCTTTACTGAGGCCAATGCTCACTTGGTAACGGTCATACCGGAAATAGGTCGGCGTCTCATCGAAATCGTCATAAGAGATCGAGCTGACTAAAAACAGGTTTTGAATGTTTGCTAGCTTGATTTCAGTCTTGGTCTCAAATTCCACGCTCCAGCCCTCCTTGCCTGGAGTCTCTTCATTGATTCCATTTGGATCAATTGTGGGGTTGTCAAATTCGCGCTTAATATAGGCGATCTCAAGTGAATACTTATCCTGTTCACGAGCTTCGTAGATTGCTTTTACGTAGGCGCTGTATTCTGACTTATCTGCGTAACCCGTGCCGTTGTCTTCGCGTTTGAGGACGCCCCCGCCAAACTTTGTAGACCAGTGATCGTTGAATTTATAGGTCAGATCGAGATCCACGCTATGGTGGTCGTATTTCAAGTCAGTTCCGGGGATGACGGTGTTCGCTAAAGTCCTTTGGCGCCGGTCATCATAAGACCTGCGTTGATACTTGTAGCCCAAGTATCCGTAAAGCGATTTGTTAAAGCGATAACGTATTCGAGGTCTGACTCCGAATTGTTCATAATCGAGGCGGTCTAATCCGAGACTTTGATAGTCTTTTCGGTAGTCTTTAATGCGATAATCGAAGTCAAGATAGAGACTTACCTTGCGGTTGATTCGGTCGCGAAGGCCTGCGTTTAAATCCAACCAAAAACTATCGTAACGATCCTCGATACTCTGTCCGCCAAAACTAGCGGGCTTCCCCGTGTTGCGGCTGGTGTAGGTTCGATCGCTCCAGTTTAAGTCTGCCGTGACGTCCGGGCGTAGTTTGCCGATAGCTGTTTCACGTTCGGCAAACTTGAAGGCTCCGTCAATTTTGGCTGACCAGCGATCCGCGTCATCGACGGCTCCATCGTATGTACGGTGATAATAATCCGCGCCGAAGGAGAGCTCTTTGCCGCTCTCCAGTTTGTTTGTATATTCGTAGCCCAGATCAAGTTCGGCAAAAGCGCCGCCTTTGTCATCATCCTCAATTCGAAGAGGGTTAGAGTCGTAGCCGAGATTTGTTGTGATTTCTGCTTCATGCGTAGCCGCATAGCTAGCCGATGCCGAGAGAATGCATAGTGTGATGAGTTTGTTGTATTTTTTCATGAGATATTTATCGGGCTTGGGGTTGAGGCGTGATTGATGCTTTAATGGCTGACCCAGCGGTAAAATTGATGGGTAGAAGTGCTTCTAGCTTGAGTAGCGCTCGCGCTTCCTTGCGAGTCGGTCGTAAGAATTGAGTCCGTATCTAACCAGTTGCTGGGGGTAGTCGACCTTTGTAGCCGGTAAGACTGGCCGACATAGCCTTTCTCCAGTTCAACTTGGACTTGTGGTGGGGTGTCGATGAGCGACAATTTGGCATCGGGGAGCTGCGCGGTGTAGAAGCTCTCCAAGCAGAAGCGACTTTCGCTCATCGAGCGGGCGCAGTCCTCACTATTCGCAACCCCTGTTTTCGTACCTTGGTAACTAACTAATGAACTCGAAAAATATGGAATCCGCGTGACGTTTAATCCGCTAAGAGAACCGACGGGAACCATAATGGTTGCATAGTTTTGGCTATCAGTTCCGGTGAATGAATATCCGTAGGAGTAAGTATGCCAACCCGCGGGAATTGTGGTGTAGCTTGCCCGCTGGTGGCGGCAGCCTTGGTTGTGGCCGAGCTCATGTGCGAAGGTGTAGACGGAGTTGCCGGGGTTCACTGTATGGATGGCGGCCTCGCTAGTGCTTGTCGGCGTGAGCACATAGCCCAAGCCTCCGCTAGTATCATTGTCGAGCCAGAGACTGATTGCATCCGCGTTGTAAGCCTCTCTGGAAATGTGGATTTCATCGATAATACCATCGGTCGTGGATCTCGCTTCACTCAAAGCACGGCTGTAACTTTCCGTTAAGGGGTAGGCGTAGTCGATCGGGCCAATGTAAGTCAGTCGTAATGCCAGTGGTATGCTGCTGTTCTGATAGGCGAGGTTCGTCACAGTCACGGCGGATAGGATTTTGGCCTCAATCGCACCGTTGTCGCTGGGGTCGTTAAGTGCCCCTCCGCCTCTTACTCGCGCTTGATCATTATAGAAAGCGATTACATCGATAAAGGCATTCCCTGCTCTGGGGCAATCCAATGTAATGGCTGCGTTGGCTTCGACCGAATTAATGGTGCTTAATTCATGGACTAAGGAGGGTGTGGATAGGGCCTCTGCTTCCGTATTCTCGCAGAGAATCGACTTCAGTGAAGACAATGCCATAGGAGTTGCGATGCTTGTGCTGCGCATTTCAAGCTCACCCATTCCCGCGATGCTGAGCGATGCATGCGAATGCCCTTTCCATCGGGTGTTTACGAAGTTGCCTGCTCGTTGGTGAAATGTGCCGCTTCTCTGGAAGTCGTCGTCTTTCGATGAGGCCGAGACGTTCTCGACCTTCAATCGAAGCTTTGTCGCATCTGCAGTTACGAATTCTAAATCCTCGCGCAGTGTATCCGCCAGTGTTTTACCTAGAATGAGGCGCGGGGACGAGGTCGTGGATTCCATCGTTGGCGTGGTCGGTTGCATCTCATTTTCTGGCTCGAAAAGTCCGCAGCCCAGTGCCTTGCCTGGTTTTTCGTGTGATACGAATGAGTCTACGGACAAGTCTTGAGGCGGCTGTGTTGATTGAGTTTCCTTTTCCCAGAAGGAGCTCCAGAAGAGTACGTTGAGCAAAAGGCTAAGGATGAGGCCAAGCTTTCGCCCTGTGTTTCTAAGCGCCATTAGGGTGCAACTTTTTGGAGGGCTTTGGCGTGGTTGGGGTCTGCGGCCAGTGCCTCTTGAAAATGCGATTTGGCTTTATCGGGCTGCTTCATCGCTTCGTATTGAACACCTAAGGCATAGTGATAATCGGCGTCTTGAGGTGTGCTCACCAATAGCTGGCCGTAATGATACGCGGCTCGACTGTGCTCTCTTTCCTGCGCGTAAGACTCCGCCAGGAGTTTTCTAGCTTTTGTGTAGTTGGGAGTCTCTGAGAGGATGGACTTCAGTATGCTGATCGCGCCAACTCGATCTTTCTGCTGGATCGCGATTTTAGCAAGCATGTAGCGACTCTTATCACGTTGCATGGGGCTCCCCGATGCGGCCAAAGAGAATAGCGTCTCCGCCACATCCAAGTTTTTAGAACGATAGCTCCTGATCCCCAGATTGTAGATTCGGGGCGAACTTGGGCTCAGCTCTTGTAGTTTTTTCAAGGCGCTTTCGGCTTCAGAAATTCGGCCTTCCTTTAGGCATAATTCTCCAAAATGTTCTAGAGAAGACTCATGGTTCGGTTTTATTTCCAGAGCCTTCTTGTAGGAATCGATCGCGAGTTTGATCTTATTCTGGCTCTCGTAGGTGAGTCCTAAATTATAAGATAAGATTTCGCTTTCTTCCCAACGCCCGGCTTCCTTGAATGCTTTTTCCGCTTGCGTGAACTGATCCAATTTTAAGTAGGAAAGCCCTTGATAAAAGTGCCCTAGGTAGTGGCGTGGAGACTTTCGCGTAAGCGTACTTAGGACTTCCGCGCTTCTGGGATACTTCCCTATTTCATAGTAGCACTTTCCTAAGCGGTAGAGCGAAATAGTGTCTTTGGGCGACTGATCGACCAGATCTTGATAGCGGGGGAGCGCTTGATCGTATTCATCTCTCTTGTAGTAGGCGTCAGCTATCTTCTTCTCGATGCCTTGATCGTCCGGTTCTGCTTTGATCGCCTCATGGTAACTCGCGAGCGCCTGCTGGGAATTACCTCTTTTGGCCAAGCAATCACCCAGCTTTTCATGAGCCAGTGCGTAATCTGGATCGAGTGTGATGGCTCTTCGGAAATTTTGAATCGCTAGGTCCAGATTGCCAAAGTCGCGGTTGAAGATGCCTAGATTATACCAAATCTTCGGATTGGACGGCTTGATGTCTGCAGCGGCTTCCAGGAGCATGAGTGCTTCCTCCTGTTGGCCGAGCTTTTTAAGAATAATCGCCCGGTTAGTCAAAGCGGCAAAATGCTCTGGTTCATTCAGCAGTAATTTCTGGTATTCACGCGAGGATTGTAATTTCAGGTCTAGATCGTTCAGGAGTGACGCGAGTTTGAATCTGGCTCGGGTGTGAGTTGGATCTCGTTCCAAAGCACTTGAATAGTCGGAAAGAGCTTTGTTCGGGTCCCTCATGGTCTCGTGGATTTTACCAATATTGGAAAAGGCATTCGCCGAGAGCGCACCATTGTCCATTCGGGTCACAGACTTGTAGGCCTCTATCGCTTCAAAACTGTTTTTCAGTGCCTGATGGACTTGTGCGAGACTGTAGTGCGCCTCGACGTAATGGGGCTGGTATTTAATCGCCAGACCCAAGTAACGCAGAGCTTCGTCATAGCGTTTATCTTTCGCAGATAATTCACCGATACGAAAGTAGGCTCTTGAATATTCTGAGTTCAAGACGACTGCATTCTGGTAACTTGCATATGCTTCCACGTGCCTTCCTTGGCTCTCATAATAAGTTCCGAGATCTACCAGAATGGGAGCCGATTTGGGATCGCCTAGATTGATCGACTGCTCGATCAAAATAATCGCATCTGCGGAGAACCCTTGAAGTGCGAGTTCCCTCGCCTCTTGACGCAAAGTTCTCCTTTCCGGCATCTCGGTATCTGGAGACACAGAATCCTGATCTCCATTCTGTGCAGGCATTGCTTGCGCTTCTGCCAGATGTGCTTGATAGTTTGAGGGGAGTGCGAAACTCATCCGCAAAGAGGCCGGATTGAAGTAAAGGACGACCATCCAAGCGATGATGCCAAAGAGGAATGCGACACTAAGTGCCCACAAAAAATTCAACAGCTTCATTCTGCACCTCCTTCCACAGTCTCATGAATTGCAGTCAGTAAGCCTTGTTTGTTAGCCAACTGTATGGCGAGGCCGGGGCGGGCGTTGACCTCCAGAATAAGCGGGCCGTGATCGCGGTCGATCACGTAGTCGACACCGAGGTAGTCCATTTCGAAGAGTTCATTAATCACCGTCGATTTATGGATGAGGTCCTGCCAACCAGGGATCTCATGGCCGCTTAGGCTCTGATCGGTATCGGGATGGCGCTCGATCGGGCGGTCATGCTGAACGCCGCCGCTGGTGATGCCTGTTTTCCTATCAATCCCGATGCCAATGCCACCGGCATGTAAGTTGGAGACCCCCTTGGAGGCTTTGCAGGGGATCCTCAGCATTGCCATGATCGGCTTTGATTTATAAATAATGAGGCGAATGTCACTCACCGCTGGAGTGCCATGAATCATAGAAATTGCTGAGTGTTCCACGATATACTGCTCAATAAAAGCTTGATCAGGTAAACCTGAATAGGAGTGCATGCCACTAAGAATGGATTCGATATTCATACGGACATCCGCAGCGCTTAGAGTCCGACCTCGAGTGGTTAGGAATTGATCGTCCTTTCGATCAGAAATGACACAGATCCCCCGGCCTTGCATGCTGCGCAGGGGTTTAATGACAAAGGACTTGCGCTCGGAAAGTAGATCGAAGGCTTTCGGGATCTCGCTGCGATAGCGAATGTGAGCATAGGTCTCGGGGACGGGGATACCGGCATCGGCCAATATTTCCTTTGCAGTCAACTTATTGTCGACCGAAGCAAATTTCCTTCTGCAGTTATTGGGAAAGATATAATCGAGATTTCGCTGATTAATCCCCATTAATCCTATTTGGCGGGCTTTTTGAAATAATGAAATCATTGTCTATGAATTTGAAACGTCGTCTCTAGTTCACGAGTAGCCAGCGGAAGCGCTTAAGCTCGAGTAGACGTATTCCTGACCAGCGGCCTAATACCAAGTAGAAGCCTATGACGGCGAGTAATAGCTCGGGGAATGCGAAGATAAGCGCTTGTAAGAGGTCGCTATCGATTACGAGGTAACAGCAGATAATAAGTAGTATCGTGCCGAGGGTGACCTTGAGCGCTTCGGCGAAGCCACGCTCCTGCTCCATGTTGAAAATTCGCTCCGTTTGAATCGTCATAATGGCGATCGGAAACATGCTGATGTTGGCTGGCTCCAATACGTTGGAATCAATCGCTAAGTGTGTGCAGAGCAGTATCATGAAAATCACAAAGGTAAGAACCACCGCGAGCCTCGCCGTGTGCATCATTTGGAACTGATCGATGACACGCCGGATCAGCCCGCTGAAGAATAGAATCGTCACTAGCAGGAGCAACCCCCAGATGAGACCCGTGTCTCTAAATGAGACCGCAACGAGCGCGGGCAGAAATGTGCCCAGAGTCGCCATGCCGATGACAGACCGGGCGATTAAAACAATGAGCGCGGCGATTGGTAGTAGGAGAAGGATGCGAAGCAAGTTGAGCGAAATGTGCGCCTTGCGAAACACGGTCCAGATCGAGTAAGCACTGTAGCCTGTATTGTTGGCACGCGACATGAGCTCTTCCGGCGAGACGCGCCATTTCTTAACTTTACAGATATAACTGAAGTTTATGTTTTCGCTGTGAAGAAAAAGCGAATCGTCGCCATTGAAGAAGGCGAGGACGTTGCTTCGTTGTTCAGCGAAAATATTTTCAACCGGATCGAATGGCACCCAATAGCCGTTTATCCAGACTTCGACCCATAGGCGATGTGTATCCATGGAGCCAGGAGCGAGCACGAAGCCGCCCTTCAAACGAGCCGGTATTCCAGCAGCGCGGAGTAGGCCAACCAGTAGTCGCGATTTACCGCCACAGTGCGCTTCCTTCCAATGCAAGGCGGTCAATGCATCCAAGCTGGTCTCGTAGCCACTCAGCTTTATTTCGTCGCGCACAAAGTTGTAGAGCGACTCGATCTGCCCTTTCAAAGTCGCGTGTCCATTCGTGAGCAAGCTTGCCTGAGCGATTAGCTCATCGTCGTCCGAAGGGATCGCATCACTTGCGTGCAGATATTTAACTATGTTTTCGGGGATTGGGTCGGGTAGAGTCAGTCGATCCGGTATTTCATAGCGAACATGGTTAATCAGCACGGTGGATTCGTAGACACCGCTTTCCTGACCGAAAAGATTGTCCGCCTCCCACCTTGCTATACGCAGCCCCTCGTCATTCTTGATCGTATAAGACAAGCGTGAGGATTCCGTCTTTTCACTCAAGATTCTAAGCTGAGGCGAGATCTCAGGTAGATACGCCTGCACGAAGGTCTCTTCTCCGTGCAGGTCCGTATCGAAGCGCATCGTCATTAAGTAACCAATGCCGGGGCGAATCGTATCTAGCCGCACCCCTTCATGCCAAATTCGATAGCTAATAGCGGATGCAGCTAAGATAAATAAAAAGAGGGATGCAGTGAGGACACGATTCATATGAGAGAAAGACGATCGCTGACTATGACCATTGAAAATGAATTCGGGGCGAACCAAAGATTAATATTATCCTGAATCCGTGAAATAAAATCCAATAAAAAGATGGAACCTGTTGGGGTTCAGTGGCTAAAGTAGCCTTGCAAAATAAAAACCGAAACACCCAACAGGTGACAGAATGAAGCAACTAAAGTTAG